>Ga0315282_10000842_pt1 | contig 59991 bp, 59 predicted proteins | sample YL17G07_20_MG_FD_203693 | JGI IMG/M metagenome (GOLD analysis project Ga0315282, IMG submission 203693) | Sediment microbial communities from Yellowstone Lake, YNP, Wyoming, USA - YL17G07_20 | ecosystem: Environmental > Aquatic > Freshwater > Lake > Sediment | place: USA: Wyoming | collected...
CGGTGGTGCTCGCACGGCTGCGCCGTGCGTTGGGACGTGCGGTCTGCGCAAAGGCGTTGCACGGTAGAGGCAACCGTGCAACTGCCCAGACCGCTTCGCAGCGGCGTGGAACACGCCGCTGCGGGGGAGGCGCCGGGGTTCGGAACGGAGTATAGCATATTTATAGCAGACTGTCAAGTAGCGGACGAAATTAGCTGCTAGGGCAGGGTAGACAGCGGGGGTTCGGTAGTCAAAGATGGGGGGAGGAGGGGGCAGATGGAGCAGTAGGGCAGCGAGAGCAATGGAGCAGTAGGAGGGAATGGCCGTGGGTCTATCCCGCCAGACGGCCGGCGGACAAGTTGCGCAGATGGGGAGGGGCGAGGATGGGGAGGTGAGATCCGGGAGGCGAGAGGCGGAGGGGTCTCGCAACGCGTTGCGAGGCTTGAGGCAATCGGTTGCTGGCCGCGAATCGCGACGCGAGGGAGCGAAGAGGAGATGGGGACAGCCACCGAGTTGCTTGCAGTACGTGCAAGTGGCCTCATCATCGTGGGGGATTCCGGCGACACAGTGTCGGGATCATGCGGGAAGCGGAGCGCGGGTTGCAGAAAGCCTACTCCATGGGCCAGCGGGTCCTCATTGTGGAAGACGAGCGGGCTATCGCCGAGTCGGTGGCGTATTCGCTCGGCCGGGAGGGGTTCGAGACCCGGATCGCGCCGGACGGGGAGACGGGGGTGGGGCTGGCGCGGGAGTTCAAGCCGGACCTGGTGATCCTGGATTTGATGCTGCCGGGGATGAGCGGGCTGGATGTGTGCCGGGTGCTGCGGCGGGACCACACCTTCCCGATCATCATGCTGACGGCAAAGGCGGAGGAAGTGGACAAGGTGATCGGGCTGGAGGTGGGGGCGGACGATTATGTGACGAAGCCGTTCAGCATGCGGGAGCTGGTGGCACGGGTGCGGGCGGCCCTGCGGCGGCAGGCCATGCTGGCCACAGTGGCGGTGGCCGGGTTCGAGGACGAGCGGCTGTCGGTGGACCTGGAGAGGCCGGCGGTGGCGGTGGAGGGGCGAGCGGTGAGCCTGTCGCCGCGGGAGTGGGGATTGCTGAAGGCGTTGCTGGCGCACCGGGGTCGGGCGCGGACGCGGCAGCAGTTGCTGGAGGAGGCGTGGGGGGGCGACGAGTACATTGACCCGCGCACAGTGGACGTACACGTGCGGTGGCTGCGAAAGAAGCTGGAGCCGGACCCGGACCATCCGGCCTACCTGGAGACCGTCCGAGGGATCGGGTATCGCTTCGGGAAGTGAGGCGGGGCATGGGAGCGGGGGAGTGAGCATAACCTGGAAGCTGCTGCTGAGCTATCTCCTGGTGGTGCTGGTGGCGGTGGGGTCCCTGGGCCTGTACCTGAACCACGAGATAGACCGACACTACGTCTCCTCCCTGGAGGAGGGCCTGCGCGCGCAGGCGGCGCTGATCCGGGACGAGCTGGGCCCCGGCCTAGCTGATGCGGCTTACGTGGCGACGTCGCGCCGCATCGTCTCCCAGGCGGCGGCGAGCGCGGGGGCACGGGTGACGCTGATCGCGGCGGACGGGAAGGTGCTGGCGGACAGCGAGCACGACCCGACGACGATGGAGAACCACGCCAGCCGGCCGGAGGTTAGGGAGGCGCTGGCCACCGGGAGGGCGAGCAGCATCCGGCACAGTACGACGATCGGGGTGGACATGTTGTACGTGGCGGTGCCAGCGAGGGCGGAGGGGAGGACGCTGGGGGTGGTGAGGGTGGCGATCCCGCTGCGGGCGGTGGCCGCGGCGGAGGCGCGGGTACGGGCGAGGCTCATCGTCGCGGCGGCCGGGGCGGGGCTGCTCTCGGTGCTGATCAGTCTCTGGTTCACAAAGCGCTCTCTGTCCTCCATCCGGCGGCTGCGACGGGCGGCGGCGGGCCTGGCGAGGGGCGACCTGGAGGCCCACGTTTCCGCGCGAGGGAGGGACGAGATCGCCTCGCTGGCGGGGACGTTCAACGAGATGGCGAGCCGCATTCGCACGACGGTGCGAGAGCTGCGGGAACAGCGCCAGCAGATCGAGACGGTGTTCGCGCGCATGGCGGAGGCGATCATCGTGACGGATGCGGAGGGCCGGATCACGCTGTGCAACCCGGCGTTCGAGCGAGTGTTCGGACTGGCGTGCGAGAAGGCGCACGGGCTGGGGGTGGCGGAGGCGACGAAGAGCAGCCCGCTGGACGAGGCCTTCCGGGCGGCCTTGCGGGGGGAGCAGACGACGGTGGAGGTGCGGGTGCTGTTCCCGGCGCCGCGAACGCTGGAGGCGACGGTGACGGGGATCGCGGACGGGGCGCCGCTGGGAGCGGTGGCGGTGCTGCACGACGTGACGCAACTGCGGCGGTTGGAAGCGGTGCGGCGGGAGTTCGTGGCAAACGCGTCACACGAGCTGCAGACTCCGATCACGGCGATCAAGGCGATGGCGGAAACGCTGCTGGCGGGGGGACGCGAGGACCCGGCGCTGGCGGAGCGATTCCTGCACGACCTCGAGCGGCAAGCGGACCGGCTGGGGGCCTTAGTGCGGGACCTGCTGGACCTGACCACCATCGAGGCCGGCGCGCACGGTCACGCGGCGGCGGAGGTGGAGGTGGCCGAAGTGGTGTCGGCGAGTGCGGACCAGTTGCGGGCGCTCGCGGAGCAGAGGCAGGTGACGGTGGAGCTGGACGTGCCCGGCGACCTGCGGGTATCGTGCGACCGGTCGGCGCTGAATCGGATCCTGGCGAATCTGCTGGACAACGCGATGAAGTACACGGAGCCGGGGGGGCGCGTGGGGGTGGCGGCAGTCCGGTCGGGGGATGAGGTGGCGATCACCGTGTGGGACACGGGGATCGGGATTCCGTCCACGGATCTGGAGCGGATCTTCGAGCGCTTCTACCGGGTGGATAAGGGGCGCTCGCGCGCGCTGGGGGGCACCGGACTCGGGTTGTCCATCGTGAAGCACCTGGCGGAGGCGATGGGGGGCCGGGTGTCGGTGGAGAGCGAGTTGGGGAGGGGGAGCCGGTTCACGGTGACGTTGGTAGGATCCGGGGGCCAGGGTTCACGGTCCAGGGAGACGGCCAGTGCAGGGGCGCAGCGGAAGCGGGTGCTGTTCCTGTGCACGGGCAACTCGGCGCGCAGCCAGATGGCGGAGGGGTTCGCCCGCCACTATGGCGGCGGGAGGCTGGAGGCGTTCAGCGCGGGCACGGCGCCGCGACCGGTACGGGCCGAGGCCGTGGAGGTGATGCGGGAGGTGGGGGTGGACATCTCCGGGCAGCGCTCCAAGGGCCTGGAGGACGTGCCCCAGGAGGTGGACGTGGTGGTGACCGTGTGCGACCGCGCGGCGGAGGCCTGCCCGATCTTCCCGGGGTCGCCGCGGATGGAGCACTGGTCGCTGCCCGACCCGGCGGAGGCGCAGGGGACGCCCGAGGAGGTGATGGCGACGTACCGGTCGGTGCGCGACGAGGTGGCGGAGCGGGTGCGCGCCTTGGTGGGGGAATTGACCCGGCGTCCCTAACCCAGCCTTAACATCACCCCGGTCTACCCTTAACCTGTCACCGGTAGACTGAAGGCAGGAAAGGGGTGTCCTATGTCCAGCAAGAGACGTTGGGTCCTCGTCGCCCTCATCGCGCTTGCCTCGGTCGCAGCCGGCTGCGCGCGGCCGGCCGGAAAGCCGCAAGGCCCGCAGGGGGCCAGCGCCGTGTCGCTCAACGGGGCGGGGGCGAGCTTCCCGTATCCGCTCTACTCGAAGTGGTTCAGCGACTACGCGAAGGCCAACCCCGGGGTGCAGATCTCCTACCAGTCCATCGGAAGCGGAGGCGGCATTCAGCAGCTCAAGGCGCGCACGGTGGACTTCGGCGCCAGCGATGCGCCGCTGTCCGACAAGGAGGCGAAGTCCATGCCCGCGCCGGTGGTGCACATCCCCACGGTGGCCGGGGCGGTGGCGGTGGCGTACAACGTGCCGGAGCTGAAGCAGCCGCTGAAGCTGGACGGGCCGGCGCTGGCCGGGATCTACGCGGGGGAGATCACGCGGTGGGAGGACCCCAAACTGGCGGCGCTGAATCCCACAGAGAAGCTGCCCGACACGGCGATCACCGTCGTGCATCGCTCTGATGGGAGCGGCACGAGCTACCTGTTCGCCAGCTACCTGGCCGCGGTGAGCACGGGCTGGGCGAGCAAGGTGGGGGCGGGCAAGTCAGTCAAGTGGCCGGCGGGCATCGGGGCGAAGGGGAACGAGGGAGTAACGGGGGTAGTCAAGCAGACACCCGGCGCGATCGGCTACGTCGAACTGGCGTACGCGACGCAGAACCACCTGAGCGTGGCGGTCCTCAAGGACGGGGCGGGGGCGTTCGTGGCACCGACGGTTTCGAGCACGACGGCGGCCGCGGCGGGGGCGGCGGCGGCGGTGCAGAAGGACGTGCGCGCCAGCCTGATCAACTCGCCGGCGGCCGGGGCCTATCCCATCGCGGGGTTCACCTACCTGCTGGTCTACCGGGAGCAGAGCGACCGAAAGAAGGCGGAAGCCTTGGCGCGCTTTCTGCTGTGGGCGATGACGGAGGGGCAGCAGCAGGCGGCACCGCTGCTGTACGCGCCGCTGCCGCCGGCGGTAGTGAAGATGAACGAAGCGGCCATCCACGGCCTCACCTCGCAGGGCACGCCGGCCCTGCCGGAGCGGTGAGCGTGGAGGGCGCGGTTGACAAGAGCAGATCGCTGAAACGCCGGGGCCTATTCACGGCCAAGTTCGGGGACGGCGTGTTCCGGTGGACGACGCTGGCCTTTGCGGCGTGTGTGATCGTCATCATTGCGCTGCTGGCGTACCTGCTGGTGGCGGATTCGCTGCCGGCGATCCGGAAGTTCTCGTGGGGGTTTCTGACGGGGCACACCTGGGACCCGGTGCACGACGAGTTCGGCGGGCTGCCGTTCGTCTTCGGGACGGTGGTGTCCTCGGCGCTGGCGCTGCTGTTGGCGGTGCCGATCAGCCTGGGGGCGGCGATCTTTCTGGCCGAACTGGCCCCGCCGTGGCTGCGCAACCCGCTCTCCTTCCTGGTGGAGCTGCTGGCGGCGGTGCCGAGCGTGGTGTACGGGATCTGGGGGATCTTCGTGCTGGCGCCGGCCTTGCGGCCGGCGGAGGCGTGGCTGGGAGCACATTTCGAATCGGTGCCGCTATTCTCCGGGACACCGTACGGGGTCGGCATGCTGGCGGCGGGCCTGATCCTGGCGATCATGGTGTTGCCGATCATCACCGCGGTGTCGCGGGACGTGCTGCGCGCGGTGCCGGTGACACAGCGGGAGGCGGCCTATGCCCTGGGGGCGACGCGGTGGGAGGCGATTCGGGGGCCGGTGTTCCGATACGCGCGGGCGGGCATTCTGGGGGCGATCATCCTGGGGCTGGGGCGGGCCCTGGGAGAGACGATGGCGGTGACGATGGTGATCGGGAACACCCCGAAGATCTCGGCCTCGCTCTTCGAGCCCGCGTACACGATGCCGAGCGTGCTGGCGAACGAGTTCATGGAGGCGACGGGGAGCTTGCACATCGCGGCCTTGATGGAGATCGCGCTGCTGCTGTTCGTGGTGACGATCATCATCAACGCGAGCGCGCGACTGCTGATCTGGAGTGTGGCGCGGGGCGCGCCGGCGGGGGTGGCGGAATGAGCGCGGGAGCGATGCGGGGGTCAGGGCTGCGACACCTGCGGCGCAAGGCGGCGAACGGCGCGATGTGGGGCCTGGCGACGCTGTCCATCTTCGCCTGCCTTCTGCCGCTGGGCCTGGTGTTGTACTACGTCATCGCGCAGGGCGCGGCGGGGATCAACCTGGACTTCTTCACCAAGCTACCGAAGCCGGTGGGCGAGCCGGGGGGAGGGATGGCGAACGCGATCGCGGGCAGTCTCGTCCTGGTGGGCCTGGCCAGCCTGGTAGGTCTGCCGATCGGCATCCTGGGCGGCATTTACCTGGCCGAGTTCGGCAAGGGCCGGTTCGCGTGGACGGTGCGCTTTCTCGCGGACGTGCTGAGCGGGGTGCCCTCGATAGTGGTGGGGATCTTCATCTGGGCGATGGTGGTGGTACCCACGCACCGCCTTTCGGGGCTGGCCGGCGGGGCGGCCTTGGGGGTGATGATGATCCCGACGGTGATGCGGACGACGGAGGAACTGGTGCGGCTGGTGCCGATGTCGCTGCGGGAGGCCAGCCTGTCGCTGGGCGCGACGCACTGGCGCACGGTGTTGAAGGTAGTGCTGGTGGCGGCGAAGGGCGGGGTAGTGACGGGGGTGCTGCTGGCGGTCTCCCGCATTGCCGGGGAGGCGGCGCCGCTGCTCCTCACCGCGGGCGGCAGCAGCTTCTGGGCGACGCGCATTGACCAGCCGATGCCGAGCTTGCCGGTGCAGATCTTCACCTATGCCATCCAGCCGTACGACGATTGGCACCGGCAGGCGTGGGCGGCGGCGCTGGTGCTGGTGAGCCTGGTGTTCGTGCTGAGTGTGGCCGCGCGGTACGCGACGCGCGGCCGTTTCCGCATGGTGAGGTAGGCATGATCGGCATGTCAGTCAAGCTCCAGTCAACCAATCTGCCCGGGCGGGGCGAGCATCTGGTGAAGATCGAGGTGGAGCACCTCGACTTCTACTACGGCCGGGTGCGGGCCCTGGTGGACGTGAATCTCCTCATCCGGGAGCGGCAGATCACGGCCTTGATCGGGCCGTCGGGATGCGGGAAGTCCACATTCCTGCGGGCGCTGAACCGGATGAACGACATCATCGAGGGGGCGCGCACGGAAGGCAAGGTGCGCCTGGACGGGGAGGAGATCTACGACCCGGGAGTGGACGTGGTGGCCCTGCGGCGGCGGGTGGGGATGGTGTTCCAGCGGCCGAATCCGTTCCCCATGTCGGTGTTCGAGAACGTGGCCTACGCGCCGCGGCTGCACGGCCTGGCGCGAGGCGCGGACCTGGAAGACCTGGTGGAGGAGAGCCTGAGGCGGGCGGCCCTGTGGGAGGAAGTGAAGGACAAGCTGAGGGGGTCGGCCTTCGCGCTCTCCGGGGGCCAGCAGCAGCGGCTGTGCATCGCGCGGGTGCTGGCGGTGGGCCCGGAGGTGGTGCTGATGGACGAGCCGTGCTCGGCACTGGACCCGGTGTCCACGCTTCGCATCGAGGAGTTGATGCACGAGCTGAAGGAGAAGTACACCATCGTGATCGTCACGCACAACATGCAGCAGGCGGCGCGGGTCTCGGTGGAGACGGGGTTCTTCCTGCACGGCGAGTTGATCGAGTTTGGCGCTTCCACGACGATCTTCACCGATCCGGCGGACAAGCGAACCGAGGACTACGTGACGGGACGCTTCGGATAGGGAGGAGCAGGAGAGGTGAGCACCCCAATTCGACACAGCTTCGACGAGCAGCTCGCGGCGCTCCAGCAGGACGTAGTACGCATGGGGAGCATGGCGGCGCAGGCGACGGACCTGGCGGTGCGAGCGCTGACAGAGCGCGATCTGGGATTGTGCGACCAGGTGATGGTGCTGGAGAACGGGATTGACGACCTGAACCTGAGCATCGAATCGCGCGCGGTGCAGCTCCTCGCCTTGCAGCAGCCCATGGCGCGCGACCTGCGCACCATCGCGGGGGTGCTGCGGATCATCGCGGACGTGGAGCGCATCGGGGACTACGCGGTGGACATCAGCCACCAGGCGCGGATGCTGGCCGACGAGCCGCTGTTCAAGCCGCTGGTAGACATCCCGCGGATGGCGACGCTGGTGCAGAGGATGCTGCACGATGCGCTGGAGGCCTTCGTCCGCCGCGACCTGGAGCTGGCGATGCAGGCGGTGCGGGAGGATGACGCGGTGGATCACGCGTACAAGTCCTTGCACCACGACGTGATCGCCTCCACACAGCGTGATCCGGGGGTGGCCGCGCAAGCCGTGGCACTGCTGCTGGTGGGGACGTACCTGGAACGCATGGCCGACCATGTGACCAACATCGGCGAGCGGATCTGGTACATGGAGACGGGGCAGTTGAAGGAGCTGCACGAGTAGACTCGTTTCTCAACACGAAGGCACAAAGACACAAAGGGATTGCTTCTATCCTCTCGCCGCAAGGGGGACAGAATCAATCTGCATCTACAACCTGTGGAAACGAGCGCGGAGGGGGTGGGCGCACCGTGGAGCGCGCCAAGAGACCCCGTCGCGATCCATCCGCGTTGGACCCTCGCCGGGTGGGACGCGCCCGTGTTCGCCGCCGCGCCCGGCCTCATGGGTGGGAGGGCCGAGGGTCGGGCGCTACCGCTTCGGCACTCCCGTGCCGAAGGAATCCAATTCCTCAGAAGGGGAGCCCGCAGAGGGGCTCCCCTTCGCGGCGAGCTTCGGCACTCCCGTGCCGAAGGAATCTGATTCTTCAGAAGGGGAGCCCACAGAGGGGCTCCCCTACACAGAGGCCGCCTCCCACGACACCCTCGCCTCGGAGCGGAAGGGGACTACTTGGAGCAGGAGCCCTCGGGCTTGCAGGTCTCCTTCTTCTCGGTTTCGCAGCTCTGCTTCTTCTCCGTTTCGCAGGTCTGCTTCTTCTCGGTCTCGCAAACCTCTTTCTTCTCCGTTTCGCAGGTCTGCTTCTTGTCCTTTTCGCAATCTGCCATGTTCACGTCCTCCTGTTGTTGGTGTGCCCCGTACTTGCAGGCTAGTCCCCAGTATCCTGCCGTGGGCATACAACCAAGACAAATATAGAGGGAGGAGGGGCCGGGGGCCAGGGTTCAGGGTCTAGGGTTCACGGGCCAACCGCGGCCACACGAAAATGTTTGCCCAGACCGCTCTTCAGGAGACACGGAAGACACGCGCGGGAGGGAGGCGAAGAGGCGAAGAGGCGGAGGGAGGGAACGGCCGAGGCCGTCCCGGGGGCCAGGGGCCCGCGGCCGCGGGAAAGCCTTCCGGCCGCTTCGTGGTCGGTCTAGGCCTGCGGGCTGAACCCACGGAAGCCAACCAATGACTCGCCCGCGTGTCGTCATCAACCCGGTTTCCCCCACCCTCCCGCCGCCCGCGAACCAATTCCCCAAAAAGGGCGTTATGACGACACATGACGACACGCGGGGGGTCGAAGAGGCGAAGAGGCGAGGTGGCGAAGAGGCGGAGGGAGGGAAGGGCCGCAGGCAGCGGGCGCACTGCCGTGCGCCCCTACCGCCCCCGGCCCCTGCTTTTCCAGAAGTTCTCCAAAACGCTCTTATCACGACGCATCACGACGCGCGCGGCGGCGGGCGCATGTCGCACTGCGCAGCAGGGCGGGCGCACCGCCCCTTCGGCAAGCTCAGGGCAAGCAGTGCGCCCCTACGGCCCCACAAACCGCTCCACGGCCTCCCGGTGGAAGGCCCCCTCCATCGGCCCCTTCACCGTTGCCCCCAGGGCGCCGCAGGCGTTGGCGAGCCGGCCCACGCGCTCGAGCGGGAGGCCTTCGAGGAGGCCCACGACGAACCCCGCGTCGAAGCAATCCCCGGCCCCGGTCGGGTCCACCGCCTCCACTGGGTACGACGGGATATCGAGACGCTGATCGGCCGTGAAGATGGAGCAGCCCTCCGCCCCGCGCTTGAGGCCGACGACCCGCGCCCCGCGCGCGAGCAGCGCCTGACACGCGGCTTCTACGCCGGCCACGCCCGTGAGCAGCTCGGCCTCCGAGCCGCTGGGAAGGATGACGGAGGCGACGGCCAGCACCGGCGCGCAGATCCGCCGCAGGGCCTCTTCTCCGCCGAGCAGCTCCGGCCGCAGGTTCGGGTCGAAACTGATCTGCCCTCCGCTCTCCGCGACGATCCGGCAGGCGCGGTAACAGGCCTCTCGCATGCGCTCGCTCACCGACAGGCTGGAGCCGCAGATGTGCAGGAACTTCGTCCCGTGCAGGTACGCCGCCGGCGGCTCGGGCATCTGTCCGGCCGCGGCGTGGGCGATGTGGAAGAGAAAGCGCCGCCGGCCGTCGGAGAAGTAGGTGACGAAGGCCACGCCCGTGGCGCGGTCGGGGAGGCGGGGGCAGTAGCTGACGTCCAGCCCGTCGGCCGCCAGACGGTTCAGCAGGCACGTTCCGAAGTCGTCATCGCCGACGGCGCCGACGAACCCCACCCGGTGCCCCAGGCGCGCCGCCTGGTCCGCGAAGATGGCGGGCGCCCCGCTCGGGAACGGGCCGACGAACTCGCCGGCCGCGTCCAGCGGGTCATCCACGCGGGTGCGCATCACTTCGCACAGGGCTTCGCCGAGGGCGATGATCTCGACGGGCATAGCTTCGGACCTCCGGCCTACTCGCCCCTCGTAGGCGCTGCTCTCGCGGCGCTACGCGCCACTGGCGCAGCACGAGGGGCTCGGTCGCGATGCCTGTCGGCATCGCTGGAAAGGATTCCCCGCGGCGGACAGCCAACCTGCCGGGTACGACAGGTGTCAAAAAGCAGGGAATACTCGTGGTGCTGAATCGTCGTTACAGGTAGGGCACGAGATCCGTAGGCCTCTCCGGCGCATGGGGGGGCCCGTGCGGGGAGGAGGACGGCCTTGCCTGCTCTCGCACAAACGGTAATAGCCTTCCCTGCGGGTGCGACGCGCGGCGCGCGGCGAGACGATTCAGTCAATCACAGTCCGACCGGAGAACGCGGCGCATTGCACGACCTGGTGGCAGAGGCCCAGACGGGGAGCGTCGAGGCGTTCGAGGCGCTCTACCGGGCCCATCAGTCCGGGATCTATACGTTCATCCGCAGTCAGGTGCGAGAGGCGGAGCTGGCCGCCGACCTCACGCAACAGACGTTCGTGCGCGCGTGGGAGGCGTTGCCCCGGCTGCGGGCCCTCGGAGCCTTCCGCGGCTGGCTGCACCGGATTGCGGCGAACCTGGTGCGGGACGAGGTGAAGTCGGGCCGGGCAAGGCTGGAAGTGACGGTGACGTCGCTGGCGGGCGACGACGACGAAGCGGAGATTGAGTTCCCGGCCGCGGACACCGCGGAGACGGTGGTCGTGGCGAACGAACTGCGAGACCAGGTGCGCGCGGCACTGGCGCACTTGCCCGCAGAGCAGCGGGCGGCCGTGGTGATGCACCACCTGGAGGGGTTGTCGGTAACGGAGATTGCGCACGCCCTGGGCGTGCGGCCGGGGACAGTGATGTCCCGCCTGGCGCGGGCCCGAGAGGCCCTGCGGCGGCGGCTGGCGCGGTACGTGGAGGTGGAAGATGACCTGCTCTGAGCTACGCGAATATCTGTCCGAGGTGGTGGTCGGGGGCGGAAGCCCCTGGCGGCGGCTGCGGGTGAACCGCCACCTGCGCGGGTGCGCCTCCTGCCGCGCGGAGAAGGCGGCGCTGGAGCGCGCCGGGCGGCTGGTCTCCCGGCTCGAGTTGGAGTCGGCCCCGGTCGAACTGTGGGACTCGCTTCGCCGCCATGTGGAGGCTTCCGTGCGCCGGCGCGCGCCGCGGCCCGTGGACCGATTGGTCCTCGTCGGGGCACTGACGGTGGTCCTGCTCGTCGTCGGGGTGATGTTCAGGCGGCCGCCGACGGTCGTAGCGCCGCCCATAGTAGTGCACACGGGGGTGGTTGACCAGGACATGCGGGCCGCGGTGGACGGGCACGTTTCGGCCGACTACGCGGCGCCGCTTTCCGATCCGGCGGCGGCGGGTCTGCGCCTGGAGTCGGAGGAAGAGGAATCGTGAGGAAGGCGCGCCTCCTGCTTCTGTTCCTGCTGCTGAGCGCGGCCGCGGCGCGAGCCGAGGATCCTGCGTGGAAGGCGGTGTGGCGAAGCGAAGAGGCGCCGGCGCGCGTATCCCTTTCCGGGCGGGTCCGCACCAAAGCAACGTTGGAAGGAAAGCCGCGGGAGGCGACCGCGGAGGTGTACGTATCGCACGGTAAGTTGCGCCTGGACTACCAGGCGGGGGCGCGGCACTGGTCCCTGTTGGACAACGGCCAGAATCTGATCCGGCTGCAGCCTGACCAGAAGCGGGCGCGCGTGCTCCGTCGCCCGCAACTCGCCTTCGACCGTGCCCTCGCGGAGCGCAATTACGTTGCCCGCAGGACGCGGACGGATACGGTGGCCGGACGGCCCGTAGACGTGATCGAGATCGCGCCGCGGGGGCACGGCAATCCGGTGTGGCGGCTGTGGGTGGACCGGGCGAGTTCGTTCGTGCTCAAGCGCGAGCAGTACAATGTGGACGGCCGGCTCACGACCGCGACCGAGTACCTCGCGGTGGACTTCAGTGCTCGGCCGGCCGCGCAGTTGTTCGAGACGCCGGCGGACTACACGCGCGAGCCGGAGCAAGTCCGGGGGGAGCGCCTGGGCCTGGAGGCGTTGGTGGCGCGGGCGGGATTCCCGGTGCGCCGTCCCCGGTATCTGCCGCCTGGCTACGTGTTCCTGAGCGGCTCCTTCCGCCCGGAGGCGAGAGAGCCCCGCGCGGAGGCGCGCGCCCGGCTGCGGGGCAGCCCGTCGGGGCCGGCGGCGACGCTGCGCTACACGGACGGGCTCCGCATCCTCTCCATCGTGCAGCGACCGGCCCAGTTGCCAAGAGGGAACACAGCCCGCCGGGGACGCGCCCCGGAGAACCCTCTGGAAGTGGTGGATCGAGGCGACGAGAAGGTGCTCCGGCGGCGTGCCGGCGATCGGGTCATTGTGGTTGTTGGAGATTTGACCCAGGACGAGCTGGTGCGGGTGGCGAACGGCGTCGAGTAGGCGAAGGGCTGAGGGGTCGGAGACTAGCAGGGCAATCACGAGAGCCATAGAGGTGGCTCTCAGGACCGATGCTCCAGTGGCGGCTTCCGCACCTCGGAGCACGGCGAGAGAACGTGAGGAGGCAGAATGGTGTTGCGCAAGACTGGATATGTGTTACTGGCGGTGCTGGCGGTGGCGCTGGTAGGCGCGCTGGTGTACGCCCAGGGAGGCGGCGGAGGGATGGGGCCGGGCGGCGGCGGTATGGGTCCCGGCATGGCTCCCGGCGGGGGCATGGGACGGATGCTGGACCAGATGAGTCTCACAGATGCGCAGAAGCAGGCTGTGCGGAAGGTGATCGCGGAGAAGCAGACCGGGCGGCAGGACCTGCGGACCGAGTTGGAGCGCCTGCAGGCGGTGGCCGAGCGCAAGGAGGCGACCGAGGCCGACCTGAAGAAGGCCGTTGCGGAGTACCTCGCGGCCAGGGACAAGGTGGCGAAGAAGAACGCCGACCTCGACCGCAACCTGATGAAGAGCCTTCCGGTGAAGGCCCAGGCGCAGTTGCTGGTGGCCGGCATTGTTGACAACGGCGGCGTGCGCGCGGGCGGCCGTCGCGCCGGGGCCGGCGGTGGCGCCGGTGGCGCCGGTGGTGCAGGCGGCGGCGGCAGGATGCGCGGCACGCCGGAGTAGCAGGTGTCGCGGTAGATTCTCTCCGAACAGACAGGGGCGCGGCCTGCGGGCCGCGCCCCTGCTGCATGTCCGTGTACGAGTTCAGGGTTCACCTGCGCGCAGGAATGCGCTGGGGTGGAGAGCGCAGGAATGCGCTGGGGGGGAGAGCGCAGGAATGCGCTGGGGGGAGGGCGCAGGAATGCGCGGGGGGAGAGCGAAGCGGTAGCGCGCGACGGGGGAAGTGGGAACGCGATGGAACGCCCTCTAGTGCTGGGCATCCTGGGGAGCCCACGGCCGAAGAGCACGACGGGGCTGCTGCTGGCGCGTCTGCTGGCGGGAGCGCAAGCGGAGGGGGCGCGGGTGGAGCAGGTGGACTTGCGCGACCTCGACTTCTGCTCCTGCCGGCACTGCCGCGGGTGCGAGGCCAGCGGCCAGTGCGTGGTGCGGGACGACGTGCAGCAGCTCTACGCCAGCATCCGTGGGGCGACACACCTCGTCCTCGCCTCCCCGATCCACTTCTCCGGCGTGAGCGGAGAGATGAAATCCATGATTGACCGCGGCCAGCAGCTCTGGGTCGAGACCTACCGGCTCAAGCGGCGGCCCACACCGGTGGCGGAACCGCGGCGCGGCGTGTTCCTCGCCACCTGCGGGGGATCGGACGCGCGGGTGTTCGGGTGGGCAGAGCACAGCGTCAAGGCGTGGTTCAACTGCGCCGCCTTCACTTGCTGGGCCAGCCTGTTTGAAGCGAACACGGACGCGCCGCCGCCGGTGTCGGAGCGCGGCGAGGTGCTGGCTCGGGCGGAGGCGCTGGGCCGGAGGCTGGTGAGCGGGCAAGGGAGAGAGAGATGAAGATCGTCGCGCTGCAGGCTTCACCGAACGAAGACGGACTGACCGCCTCCATGGCCAAGCGGGCCCTGGCGGGGGCGGAGGCGGCCGGGGCGGAGACGGAGTTGCTGCACCTGTGTCAACTGGAACTCGCCTCCTGCCGGGCGTGCGAGACCGGCTGGGGGCAGTGCCGCCGGGACGGAACGTGCGTCATCGAGGACGACTTGGCGACGGTGCGCGCGAAGATGACCGCGGCCGACGGGATCGTGGTGGCGACGCCGGTGTACTTCGGCGACGTCGCGGAAGTGCTGAAGGCCTTCTTCGACCGCCTCCGCCGGTGCCACTTCGGCGGGCCGGAGGAGGAGCGCCTGTCGGGCAAGAGCGTGCTGGGCATCGCGGCCGCGGGCGGCAGCGGCGGGGGCGGGCCGACGTGTCTGGTCTCCATGGAGCGGTACTACGCGCACATGGGGATGCGGGCCTTCGATCAGATGATCGTCACGCGCCGGAGCCGCGACTACATGCTGGAGGCGGCGGAGCGCGCGGGGGCGGCGCTGATCCGGCACCTGCAGGAGTAGAGGGCGAGGGCAGATCAACTATGCCGCACACTAGACGCGCGGCCGAGCAGAGGCCGAGCGGGCGAGCGCACTCGGCCGGCGGGGTGGTACTGCGAGGCGAGGGAGCGGACCGGCGCGTGGCCGTGATGCGCTCCCGCTACGGCACGTGGGTCTTGCCCAAGGGGGGGATCGAACCGGGAGAGACGCCGGAGGCCGCGGCCGCGCGGGAGATCGCGGAGGAGATCGGCCTGACGGACTTGGAGTTGCTCGGGCCCCTGGGCTTCACCGAGCACGGCTTCGACCTCCACGGCACGCACTACCGCAAGCAGGTTGACTGGTTCGCGTTCCGCGCCCCGGCCGGGGCGCAGGTGCGGCCGGAGGCAGCGCACGGGTCGCTGGACGCGGGCTGGTTCACGAAGTCCCAGGCGCTGCGGTTGCTGACGCACGCGGACCAGCGGCGGATGCTGCGGCGGGCCTGGCCGGCAGAGGCGAGACGGGGAGAGTAAGCGCCCGGCGCGCTTGACGGCCCCGCCCCGTTTCGCTATTGTATGCACCGGACGGCGTATAATTTTGGCTGTCCAAGTTGCAGCACGCCCGGGCAAGACCTGCTCATTCACCGCAGCGACTCCGCTCCGTCTTTCCGGCACGACGACTGTGAGGCCGTGTCGGGACAGCGGGGCAGGGCAGCGCGGCAGCGAATAGAGAGAACACACTGCAGGAGGTGAGGTTGATGCTTCGACCGCTTGGGGATCGCATCGTGGTCAAACCGAGCAAGGAAGAAGAAGTCACCCGAGGCGGCATCGTGCTGCCGGACACGGCCAAGAAGCGGCCGCGGGAGGGTGAAGTGGTGGCGGCGGGACCGGGCAAGCTGCTGGAGAACGGCACGCGCGCCGCGTTGGAGGTGAAGGTGGGAGACGTGGTGATCTACTCGGAGTACGGCGGCACCGAGGTGACGGTGGACGGCACTGATTACATGATCCTGGACGAAGGCTCGGTGCTGGCCGTCAAGTCGAAGAAGTAGTTCATATCGCATAGGAGGAAGATATCGTGGCTGCAAAGATGCTCGCCTACAGTGAAGACGCACGGCGCGCGCTCCAGCGCGGGGTGAGGCAGGTGGCCCTGGCCGTAAAGGCCACCCTGGGGCCCAAGGGGCGCAACGTCGTGCTCTCCAAGAAGTGGGGGTCCCCCACCATCACCAAGGACGGCGTCACCGTCGCGAAGGAGATCGAGCTGGAGGATCCCTACGAGAACATGGGAGCCCAGCTCGTGCGCGAGGTGGCCTCCAAGACCAACGACGTGGCGGGTGACGGGACGACGACGGCCACCGTGTTGGCGGAAGCCATCCTCGAAGAAGGCATGAAGAACGTGGCCGCGGGGGCCAACCCGATGCTGCTCAAGCGCGGCATCGAGAAGGCGGTGGAGGCGATCGTGGCGGAGATCCGCAAGATCGCCAAGCCGGTGGACACGAAGGAGCGCATCCAGCACCTGGCCGCGATCGCGGGCAATGACGCGGAGATCGGCCGCTTTGTCGCGGATGCGATGGACAAGGTAGGCAAGGAAGGCGTCATCACCGTGGAGGAATCGCGGGGCACGGAGACGCTGGTGGACGTGGTGGAGGGGATGCAGTTCGACAAGGGCTACATCTCCCCGTACTTCGTGACCGATCCGGAGCGGATGGAAGCGGTCATGGAGGACCCGTTCATCTTGCTCCAGGAGGAGAAGATCAGCTCCGTGGCCGATCTCCTGCCCGTGCTGGAGAAGGTGGCCGCCTCCCGCCGCCCGATGCTGGTTATCGCCGAGGACATTGACGGCGAGGCCTTGGCGACGCTGGTGGTGAACAAGATCCGGGGCACGTTCCAGGCCGCGGCGGTGAAGGCGCCGGGATTCGGCGATCGCCGCAAGGCGATGATGGAAGACATCGCCATCCTCACGAAGGGCCAGTTCGTCTCCAAGGACCTGGGCCTCAAGCTCGAGAACATCACGCTGGACATGCTCGGCCGGGCGAAGAAGGTGGTGATCACCAAGGACGAGACCACCCTCATCGAGGGCGCGGGGAGCACTAACGACATCCAGGGCCGGATGGAGCAGATTCGGCGCCAGATCGAGGAGACCGACTCCTCCTACGACAAGGAGAAGCTGCAAGAGCGCCTGGCGAAGCTGGCCGGCGGCGTCGCCGTGATCAAGGTCGGCGCGGCCACCGAGACGGAGTTGAAGGAGAAGAAGCACCGCTTTGAGGACGCGCTGAACGCGGCCCGCGCGGGGGTCGAGGAAGGCATGGTGCCGGGCGGCGGCGTGACCTACATGAACGTCGCGCCGGTGCTGGACAAGGTCCGCAAGGAGGCGCGGGGCGACGAGAAGGTGGGCGTGGACATCGTCCGCCGCGCGCTGGAGGAGCCGCTTCGCTGCATCGCCAATAACGCGGGCATGGAAGGCTCCGTGATCGTCGAGAAGGTGAAGAACTCCGGTCAGGCGGGCATTGGCTTCAATGCCATGACGGAGCAGATCGAGAACATGGAGAAGGCCGGGATCATCAACCCGGCCAAGGTGGAGCGCTCGGCGCTGGAGAACGCCGCCTCCATCGCCTCCCTGCTGCTCACCACCGAAGCGCTGGTGGCCGAGAAGCCGGAGAAGACCCCGCCGGCCCCGGCCGGACCTCCGGGAGGGATGGGGGAGTACTAGGATAACGTACGTGGGGGCACAGCACGCTGTGCCCCCACAGAATGCAGACCCACGGGGGCGGCGCGAGCCGCCCCCGTTCTTTCTGACGAGGCCCGCCTCGGACGCTGTTACTTTGTGGTACTTTGTGGTACGCTACGTTCAGGAGCACGGCCATGGATGAGCTTCTGACCGTAAAGGAGGTCGCCGCGCGGCTCAAGGTCAACCCCCAGACGGTGCGGCGGTGGATCCGCACGGGGAGATTGCCGGCGGTGCGATATGGCGCCAGGGCGTGGCGGGTTCGCAACGGCGATGTGCGACCGCGGTTTGAGGCGCCGCCACCACCGACGCCTGAGGAGCTAGAACGCAGGCGCAAGGCACTATACGACATCTTTGCGCTTCGGGAGAAGCTCGCGCCGCAGGGCGTGGCGGAGCCATCCCTGCAAGAGATTCTTGACGAGAGCGACTTCGAGTTGGAGACGCGAGGCGAGGTGATCAGGAGACCACCGCCGCTTACGCCCGAACAGGCGCAGCGGCAGAAGGTCGCCATGGAGAAGCTGCAAGCCATACGCAGTGTCTACGGAGGGCAAGGGCCAACGCTGCAGGAACTGCTCGACGAGCGACGCCGGGAACTGGAGGTCTGAGGTGGAGCTCGCGGTGCTGGATGCGAGCGTCGCGCTGGCCTGGGTGCTGCCCGACGAAGGACTGGTCGAGCCTGTCGGCCGGTTGATGCGAGCCGTCGCGCGGCAAGAGATGCAGTTGGCCATTCCCAGTGTTTGGCCCTATGAAGTCGCGCATGGTCTGCGCCGCGCGGCCTTGCGCGGGCGCGTGGACCGTTCGCGCGCCTGGCACTTCCTTCAGACGGTGCTGGAGGTGGACGTGGCCACCTATCCGGCCAGCGACGTGATCCAACGCGCGTGGTGGATAGCGGCCTCTGGCGGGATCACGGTCTACGATGCCTGCTACCTTGCCCTCGCCCAGGCCCTGGACTGCATCTGCCTCACCGCCGACCGCAAGCTCGCCAACGCCGCGGCCTCCTCCGGCCTCGTCCGCTGGATCGGCGACTACGAGTAGCCGCCGCCAGGGCCGGTCTCACTTGCCTCCCGGCAGCATCCTCTCCTTGATCCGCTGTTCCTCCGCGGCGTCCGGCAGATGGCCGGACTGGGTAAGGAGCCGCGGGGTGATGAAGATGACGAGATCGGTCTTGGTGCTGGTGCGGCTCTTCGAGCGGCCCAGCGCGCCGATCAGGGGAAGATCGCCGAGAACCGGGATCTTGCGAGAGGTGTCGTAGTCCTGGCTCTGGGTGAGGCCGCCGATCATGATGGTCTGCCCGTCCTTTACCCGCACCGTAGTGGAGGCGCGGCGGCTGCTGAGGGTGGGGAGGCCGTTGAGGCGGTCCAGCTCCACGACGTTGCTCACGTCCGGGGCGACCGTCATGGTGATCTCGCCGTTCTCGCCGGTCCAGGCACTTACGGTGATGTGGGTGCCGACGTCCACCTCCTGGATCTTCTCCTGCTTGCCCCCGTAGGCGAAGTACTCGACCCGCATGAAGCGCTGGGCGCCGACGAAGATGTCGGCCTGCTGGCCGTTCACCACGGCCATGCGGGGCATGGCATGGATGCGGGCCTTGTGGGACACGACCAGGGCCTTGAGGCGGGCCTCGAACTGGGTTGAGAGGGGCAGCCCGTCCTCATCCCGGCGGAGCGTGCTGTAGAAGAGGTCGCCGCGCTCCGAGTTGAGCAGGAACTGGCCCACGCTGGCGTTCTGCCCGAGCGCGGCCAACGCGGTCTCCAGGTCGTCCTCGGAGGAGAACTCCACGGCCACCGCTTGCACCATCACCTGCGGGGGCGCGATGTCCACCTTGCTCAGGTCCTTCTCGATCTTCTGCAGCATCTGGCTGGGAGCCGAGACCACCACCGCGTTCTGACGGGCATTCACGTGGGCGTAGCCGTAGAGGAAGGTGGGCAGCAGCTCCGACGCGGTCTGCGCGCGCACGAAGCGCATGGGGAAGGACTGCGTGCCGGCGGCCCGGTAGGTGGCCAGATCGGTGGGCACGCCCTCGCACACCATGTAGACGTCGTCCTTCTTGGAGAGCGCCAAACCATAGGCGCTGGCCAGGTATTGAAGCACTTCCTCCGCGGTCATGTTGGTGAGAGTCACGCTCACCATCCGCTTGGCGAGCGCGTCGTCCACCATGATGTTGAGGCAGGCCTCTTTCGCAAGGCGGCCCAGCACTTTGGCCATGTCCGTCTTGAGCACCGTGAGGTCTATCTTCCCGTTCAGACACCGACACTCGAGGCAGGTCTTCTGCGTGCCCGCGGAGGCGGCGCCCTTGCCGTCGGCCTTCTCCAGGGTGCGCTTGGACTTCACCGTGATGATGACGGACTGGCGGTCCGGACTGGCGGCGACGTCGTAGTCCGAGCTGGTGAAGCAGGCGACCACCAGCGCGACGCCCACGCCCTCCGCGGCCCCCTGCGGGACATAGGTCTGCACGTAGTTGACCGGGTAGATGTTGACGTCGGTGAAGTTCTTGACGCTGGAGCGGGCCCCCGGAAAGCGCAGCGAGACCTTCTGGCCCGTGCCCGAGAGGGTGCCCTCGTAGAACCAGTCCGACCCCTCCGGCTGCCACTCCAGAATGCCGTCCGCCTTGACGGTGATCTGAATGGAGTTGGTGAGCTGCTGCACGCCGACCTCGTTGATGGTCGCGTAGGTGAGCGACCATGCGGCGGGTGCGCTCGCAGCCAGCAGGAGCAGCAGAAGGAGTGCGAGTTGTGGTCTGTGTCTTACCATCGTTTCACCTCTCCGGGTTGGGCGCGGCGCGGGCCGGCCGGAAGGGAGACCGGCTTCTCCTTCGGCTCGGAGGGCACCTCCGCCGCGGTGATCGTCGCCGTCAAGAGCACCGTCAGGTGCGTGGTAGTGCGCTGTTTGGCTTTGGTTCGGAAGAGCCGGCCGAGCAGAGGAAGACGGCCTAGAATCGGGATGCTGCGCACCGTCACAGAGTCCTGCGTCTGGTCCAGCCCGCCGATGGCGATGGTCTCGCCGGAACGGATCTGGAACGTGCCCGAGGCGGAGCGCGTGCTGATCACCGGCAGCCCGGTGGCCGGATCTACTTCCTCCACGGACTTGGTCTCAGCCTGGACCTGGAGCGACACGTGCTCGCGGCCCGCCCTGGGCGTGAGGGTCAGCTTCGCTCCGGCGCTGACCGGCTCGACAGTGGGGGCCTCATCCCATTGGGTGCGGTAGTGGACGATGTACTTGTCCAGTCCCGCGAAGATCTCGCCCGTCTGGCCGCTGGTGACCGTGAGGGAGGTCTGATCGGCGACCCTCAAGCCAGCCTTCGCGGCGAGGGCGGCGAGTTGTGCGGTAAAGCCCTCGGGCAACCGGCCCACGGTCGAATAGACGATGCCGCCCTCCTCGGGCGCGGTGGCGGCGACGAGGCCTTCGTTCTGATAGGCCAGCCCGAGGCGAGCGAGCGCGTCCCCGGTGGAGGTCGCCTCCAGGAAGGTGGCCGTCACCTTCACCCCGGTCTCGGGCTGATCAATGTTGGCGAGGTCCGCGGCCACCTTGGCGAGGAGGGGCTGCGGCCCGGAGACGACGAGCGCGTTTCCGTCCTCGTCTACGCGCACGCAGTCCTCGAGGAAGTTGGGCAGCAGGTTGGCGGCGGTGCGGGCCTTCAAGTTGTGCACGGGGAAGCGCCGCGCCTCCACCGGCGCCTGGGAGGAGGCGGACTGCTGGAGGGCGTCGCACAGCACCAGCCGGTCGCCGCTCCGGTAGCTCGCCAGGCCGTACGTTTCTGAGAGGCGCGCGGTGAACTCCTCCACCGTGGTGTCCGGCAGCTCGGCCGAGATGACCCGCTCGGCCGCGTCGGGGGAAACGGTGAGGGAGACGTGCGCCTCGCGATTCACGGCCTCCGCCACGTCCGCGAGCGCGGCGTTGCGGGCATGAACAGTCAGCCGGGACCCGTCGGCGTTGATTCGGAGCTGCCGCTGCGCCTCGGGGACATCGGCCAGGCGGCGATGCTCTCTCCGCTCCGGCAGGCGGTCGCTGGTCACGGTGACGATCACGCTTCGCTTGTCGGGGCTGAGGGCCATCTCGAACCAGGCCGGGTCGTGGTGGTCCCACAGGTAGGCGTCCCACATCTCGTTCTGGCCGAAGCGATACTTGCGAATGCGCATCGGCTTGTGCAGCACGACCTCGACATCCACACCGACGCCCCCCGATCGCTCATCGGTAGTGACGAAGCGCACGTGACTGACCGGGTACTTGCTGACGTCCGCCACGCTTCCCGCGCCCGGCCGAGCGTTGGAGAGATGGAAGCGGATCTTGTCGCGCTGGGGATAACACGCGGGCGACCAACTGCCGCTCGTCTGCTTTGCCACCTCCGCCCAGTCGAGATAGTACCCGGGGTCCGCGCCGCCCGACCACCAGTTCCGCACGTCTGCGCTGATGCTGCCGTCGGTCTCGATCTTCACCCGCACCGCGTTACTCAGTTGTACGCTGCTCACCGCGGTGATGTTGTAATACACCGTCTGCGCCGCGGCCGGACCCGCCGCCAGCAGGCCGAGTGCGAGCGCTCCGGCCCCGGCTCGGAGGAGCCGGCGGCAGAAGGAGCCGTGATGGCCGATGGTGGGCAAGCGGCGCGACATGATTAGCCTCGGGTCGCTACTTTGGCGCCGGCGCGGAGGCGCCGAACCGTTCCAGGAGTTGCTTGCGCTGGTCGTCGGAGAGGCGGTCCTTGTCCGTCATCAGCCGCGGGGTGATGAAGATCACCAGTTCGGTGGTGCTGTCCTCGCGGGCGTGGCTGCGGAAGAGCCGCCCCACGATGGGCAGGCTGCTGAGCAGGGGAATGCGGCTCTCCGTGGCCTGGGATTCGGTCTGCGTCAGGCCCCCGACGATAATGGTCTCGCCGTCGCGGACGCGCACCTGCGTGGTCACCCGCCGGGTGCTCTTCTCCGGCAACTGGGTGAAGGGGTCGAGCGCGCTCATCACGCTCACTTCCGCGTTGATGTTGGTGATGATCTCCCCCTGCCCGCCGGTCCAGGGGGTCATGTCCAGCTTGATGCCGGCGTCAATGTAGTTCATCGTGCCGCTGTTGGTGTCCACCGGCTGGCTGAGGTAGCGCTGCCGTCCCACGAACACGCTCGCGGGCTGGCCGCTGACGGTGGCGATGCGAGGGTTGGCGTGGACGCAGGCCAGGCGCTTCTGCTCCAGCGCCCGGAGGGTGGCGGTGAACTGGCTGGGCAGAGAGGCCAGGGTGCGGAAGATCACGTCTCCGCTCCCCGAGGAGGTCGCGCCGCTCCGCGCCGCATTGCTCCACAGAAAGTCGAAGCCCAACTCCCGCCCCGCGGCCTCGGTGAACTCCACCATGATCACGTCTATCATGATCTGGGAGGCGGGGACGTCGAACTGCTTGATGTCCTGCCGGAACTTCTGCAGCACCTCGGCCGGGGCGGAGAGCACCACCGCGTTCTTTCCGTCGTTCACCTTCACGTGCGCCTGGAGGAACTCCGGCAGCAGGGACTTGGCCTCCGAAGAGATCACGTACTCCGTGGTGACGGAGTCAATGTCGCTCATGAGGTAGGAGGAGGGGTTCTTGGGAATGCCCTCGGAGATCATGTAGACGTTGCCCACCTTGGTGTGGGAGAAGCCGTAGGCCGTGCAGATGTAGCCGATGATCTCGTCCGCGGTCTTGTTGGCGAGATTCACGGTGAGCAGCCGGGTGATGAACTTGTCGCCGTCCCGCCGGCCGATGGTGTCGTCCACGATGACCCCGACGCCGGCGACGCGGGCCAGCATGCCGAACACCTCGTCCGCCTGGGCTCCCTCCGCATAGATGGAGATCCCTTTGTCGCTGGTGCTGATCTCCAGGGGTGGGGGCGGGGGCGGCGCGGGGGCCGCGGCCGGCGCGGCCGGCTTCGGCTTAGGCTCTTCGGCCGCGCCCGCGGCGGGCAGGCGCCACAGCAGCGCGGCGGCGCACAGGCACACGACGAGTATGAAGGAGCGTCGCATTCTCATGTCGGACTCCGCTGATACGTATCTTGATTCGACGTGGGTCGAGGTAACAGTCGAGGGAGCGGCCCCGAAAAGGCGGCCGGCTCGGGACGGCGCCCCAGCGCACACATAGTATAGACGCAACGCTGGGGGAAAACGTTTCATTTCAGCTTCGGCGCGGGAGAAAACTTCCCTGCCGGCCGAAGGGCGGCGGTGCTTGCCGAGAGGGAGGGCTGAGCATTTCACCGCAGAAGCAGGTAGGCGACTACCTCTCCCGGAAGGGGCACGGTCAGCGTTGCCTGCCCGCGCCGGACGCCGAGTCCCCGAGCCTGGCTCCTGCCAACACCAAGACCCAGTCGTTTCCCAGCACGTTCTCTCCCGGGGCGGTGAAGGATCGCTCACCCTTGCCGGCACAGGTTCCGACCTCGGTACAGGCTCCGGTCCTGGGATCGAACCAGGTGGCCGTGGCCTCCGGGCCGGCAAGTCTGCTCAGGTCTACGGTAACCGTTCCTCCGGCGGGGAGGTACACCAGGGCGAAACTCCCGTCCGCCGCGCGGGTGGCCTGGAGATGCGTAAGCCCGGAGCCGGGGGGAGACACGAGCAAGGACTGATCGGGAATCCGATCAACAGAGGAGTGGGACTCCATGAGGGCCCGGAGGCGTTTCATCTGGAGCGCGCCGGGCGCGTCCAGCGCCTCCTTCCAGTGGTAGCGTTGGGCCGAACCCAGGGGTGGCGCCGGACCTTGTCCCGGCGGAGTGGGTTCAAAGAAAGTGCACATATCGTTGTGCCCATAGGTATGCCCGAAGGCCCCTGCGAGGACGGCCCAGTAGGCCTTCCGGCGGACCACGTCCGCGCCTCCTCGGGGACGCTCCGTGTCCTTGTGAATCCAGATGCCGTCGGGAGTATCTTCGTAAAAGGGCTCCCCATCGAGTACCGGCTTGGTGGGCGCCAGGTTATAGTCGTGGGCAATGGAGGTGTAGTTCTCCGGGTGGCCGAACGCCTCGCGATCATTCTCGTGGCCGGATTGCAGCATGTTGAAGTCCAGCCATTTCTCCTGGTGGAAATCGAGAGAGGAGGTGAAGGCGACGCCCGGGTGGATGGTGGTCAGGTTCGCGCCCCCGTGACCATCGCGCAGACCCCGTCCCAGGGCTGTGAACAGGCTTCTCTGTTCCGCGGTGATGGGCAGAACGAATCCGTTGATGGAATCGTATTCACCGCTGGAGATCCACAGCACATTGGGCTGCGGAGCATAGCGCTCCCCGAGCCAGCGGCCCAACCGGTAGGCCTGCTCCGCGTCGGTCCCGAAGGCTCGGGCATACTCGCCTCCCCACATGGGCACGAGGGCGAGATAGATCGCATACTCCTGCGCCCTGGTGACCAGGGCGTCCACCTTCGACCAATAGGCCTCGTTGGGAGTATCCGAGTCGCGGTTCAGGAACGGTTCCGAATCCGCGTGGCCGGCGCGTCGGTGGGTGCAATTCATCTGAATGACGTTGAACCCATGCTGGGCCCGATGGGACAGATAAAGGTCAACGTCCTCGGGGGGAAGCGTTCCGAGCGCCCAACCGGTATCGCCCATCCAGAAGAAGAGCGAACCGTCTTCTCTCACCAGGAAACGTCCATTGTCGCTGACCCGCAGCCTAAGCATTATCACCCACTCCTGTCTCACGACCAAGCCGTGAAGGGCTGGACGGCACCGCGACCGTATGGTCCCGCTTACTGCTCCGACTCCCGCACAACGCTCTGCTCGGGCCAAGCTCAAGCTGAAGCATGCGGCGAGCCGGCCCGGGAACTGTTGCCCGGGCCGGTCTTCAGGACTGTCCCTGGCGCGGGAGAGGCGCACCCATGCCAGGTGTGATCGCGCCCTCTAGGGCTTGACGCAAGTAGACCGCGGCCGCGTCGTCAAAGGGAGACGTCAGCGTCACGGCCTGGCCCGCGGCAACGGGACGGGCCGACCTGGTGGCGCCGGTGGCCACCTCGAACCACTCCACGGCGAACAAGCCGGCCGCATCACAATCGGAAAGATCCACGCTTACCTCCCCGCCCTCCGGAAGGAAGACCAGGTACTCTTTGCCGGGCACGGCCAGGCAGTAGCCGGTGGAGGTCAGTTCGCCAGCCGGCCGGCTGCGCGTCAGGTCCATGCGCTCGGCGTAGCGACGGGTGTGGCCCATGCTCTCGCGGAGGGGGTCCCACTGCGGGTCGAGGGCCTCCCGGGCCGGGGTATCGTAATCGCCGCGTGCGTAGGGGTCCATGAAGATGGGATTGAGACCTCGGCAGAAGCTCTTCCACACCCAGGAGGGACTGCCGCCGAGACCCCAGAGGTGGTCGGTGTCGGTGAGAATGACCTTGCTTCCGTCGGCCGCCGGCGGATCTTCCAGATAGAGATCGACGCCACATTCGAAACCCGGCGAAATCCAGTCGGCCGGGCTGTCGAACAACGCCGCGTTTGTGCCGTAAGGCTGCTGGAAGGTCATCCCGACCGGATGCTGTAGGGGTTTGGTGGCCTGGTAGTCTTTGAGGAACCGGATCAGATGGTACTGCCACTCTGTGGAGATGGGCGTGGCTTCGTTGCAGATTTCGTAGAGTACGTTGTCGAGGTCGTTGACCGAGTCTACGACTTTCCTAATGTAGGCTTCCTGCACGGCGGCGACGGCGGATAGGGCGAGCGTAGTAACGGCCAGCCCCCGGCCGGTCTTCTCCGGATCGCCGTCCAGGCCGTTGATGTTGTTCTCGACGTGCATCGGATGGCCCTGCCAGCACCAGGGCTCGGCGGCGAACTTCAGCTCCCATCCCTGGAACAGCATGATGGAGACGTACATCCCTCTCCGGCCGGCCTCGAGCACACGCGCCCGCAGACGATCGAAGTAGCCCTGGTCGAACCGGCTCAGGTCGAACCTGGGTTTCCCGTCCAGTGCCGGGCCGGGTCCGGTACGGGGCCACGGGAAGGGGGCGCGATAGCGAACTTCCCCTTTCTGGTTATGACTCGCGAAGAGTTCCTCTGCCCACAGGCGGATGAAATTGTGGTGATAGTGGGTGAGGAAGTCCAGGTAGCCCTCGTAGTCGAAGGCCTCGGGGGGGGTCGGCGAGCCCTACGTCCTTGAAGTTGCTCCAGGTGTGGGAGCCGGTCAGGTAGACGGCCCGCCCGGCGGCGCCCGCGAAGTAGCGCGGGTTCTCCGGACAGGCGCGCAGAGGGCCCTGGGTGGTCAGATAAACGCGCTCCGACTGTGGATCTTGGGTTGGCATGTCTGTGGGGGTTCCTTTGCTCTGGGTATTCACTGCGGACCTACACGTCGTGCCGAGGAGGCCATTTCCCGGCGGGAAGGAGTTCCTCGTATCGCTTCAGCAGGGCCTCGTGATCGCCATTGCAGAAGATGACCAGGCCGCGAATGGTGCCCGACTCGCCCGGCGCCAGCTCCGGGATCGGCTGCGGGTGACTGTGCAGGCACCGGAGTATGCAGTCGTTGTTGTTGAACAGGTGGTGGAAGTGCTCACTGGCCACCCCCACGCTCTTCTGGTGATCGAAGGACTCCGTGATGAAGAGGGGGTGGGTGGCCGCCTGGGGCATGATCCCGTGGGGAAACCCGGGGACATTCACGACCGTGCGCTCGGTGCGCATTCCCTCGCGCAGGAATTTCACCCGTCGCGGCTCTTCCGCTTCTTGGCGGGGGGCGTTGTCCGTCGTCGTCCAGACGCCATCGAGACAGGCCCACAACCGTTCCCCACGGATCGAGATGAACTCCGGGGCGTTGACGAAATGGAAGCAGGACTGGACCCAGGTGTTGTTCCGCGTCTCCTCGGTCCGGTTGGTGACCGTGGTGTCGAACCACAGGCAGTCTCCTCCGTGGCTGGCCGCGAAGGTGCTGGTGAACTCCATCTCCGGGATGCGCTGCACGCACCGGCCCCGCCCTCCGGGGAAGAGTTCCCAGTCCTGTCGCGCGTGCTCCCCCTGCCAGTTCCCCCAGGAGGCGACGGATTCCGGCAGCCAGAAGCCGAATTCGTTGCCGGGCCAATCCCGGCGCTCGAGCACCACGACGGTACACCCCACGGGCCGATGCAGGTCGTAGGCCCGATTCTCGACGTGGATCGCCAGAGGCCCCAGTTCCGTGCTCATCATCGCGATCGGCCTTTCCCCGAGGCGCGTGCGCGCATCATGCGCCTTCGGACCGCCGTCCGCTCACGCTTGGGCCCGGGCGGCTCCGCCGGGCCGAGAACCATATCGGGGCGGGGAATCCGCTGTTCGACCGGCAGCATCTGACAGAAGTCATAGTGCGGCTCGGTCTGGTACCAATAGGCCGTCGAGGCATAGTCGTTGCTGTGCATATTGGCGTGCCCATGCTCGATGGAGGCGCGCAAGGAGGTGTGGAAGATGACCGGCTCGTTGATATGATAGCGGTAAACGGTGATCCGTTCGTTGTGCTTGTAGACGGTCCCGGGCTGATGGTAGGAGACGCCGTTGTAGAGGAATGCGTTCTGGGGCTGCATCCCGAAGGCGTGGCCGAAGTAGTCCTCCGAACCTGTGCCGTGCAGATCGGGGGGCCACTTCCTACCGTCTATGACGAACATATCGTCGCCTTCACCCCACCAGCCTCCACACAGGTTGTGCACGCTGAGGTTGACGCCCACGAAATGGCCCCGACCCTTGGCCTCGAGAAACAGGTAGTTCTCTCGGTCCGTCAGGTTGTAGGCTTCTTCGGCGCCGAACTCGGGCTGCGTCTCCGGCCGCACCGGCACCCAGCCATCCGTGGGGTTCTCCCGCCGCCACTTCGCGTGGAACCGGCCGTGATCGTCAGGGGGGCGGGGCAGCAGGTCGTAGTCAATGTGGAAATAGAAGCCGCTCAGGGCCTGGTCCGACTCGTTGACGATCTCGATTCGCCCTTCCTCCGAGAACGGCATGGGGAAGTAACAGTTCATCGCGGTGAACCCGACCAGGTCCGGCCGGGCGGAGATATTCAGCACGGCGCAGGAGTAGGAGTGCGCGGCCCCGTGTCCGACGCCGAAGAAATCCCCCAGCGGCGCGTCCACGCTCGGGGAGCTTTCACCGTCCCAGTAGGCGCGCACCAGCGTCTTGCGCAAGAACCACTCCTCCGGCACCACCGTAACCCAGATGTGGCGAATGCACCCGGGGCCTTTGAGGTGCGCTAAGGTGCGCGTTTCTCCGGCCTCGATCCGCCACGCGTCTCTGTTTCCTCCCGTTACGTCGTAGCTCGAGACTCGCTTGCTCTGTCCCTCACGCAATTGGGACAAGGTCTGCAGCATCGCTGCCTCCTCTGGTCCATGAATGCCCCAGCCCCGCCGGTTTGAGGGTCGTCTAGTACCGGCCGTACGTGCGTGCCGTCTCCACCATCGAGAACAGGTTCTCGTCCGGGGTGTCCCGGCCACACTGGTCGCCTGTGGAGAGGATGAACCGCCCGCCGGCCGCCGCGTCGTCTATGGCTCGCTTCGAGGCCGCCACCACTCCCTCCACCGGTCCGAGCATGATCTCTGTCGTGTGCAGGTTGCCCTTGAGGACGATCTTGCTCCCGTAGCGCTGTTTCAGCTCGGCCAGGTTGCAGTCGCCCATGGGCGGCACTTCCAGCGGGTCAATCACGGTCAGCTTCGTCTCTTCGGCTGCGATGCCTACCAGCGCCGTCTCCGGCCCGCAGGAGTGCACGTGGGTCGGAATGCCCAGGTCGTAGGCCAGCTCCGTCGCCCTTATGAACGCCGGGAGCGCCAGTTCCCGAAACATCGCCGGGGTCTGCCACACCAGGCTTCCCGAGCCGCCGCAGAACAGGAAGTCCGGCCGCGGGTCCATCCTGGCGATCCTCTCCAGCCGGGCTTCGACTCGGTGCACCGCTTCCCGCGCCCGTTCCCGCCAGGGCTCCGGATCGTCGTAGTAGGAGTAGATGTCGTCCGGCCCGTTCAGCATGCAGGTGGTCGCGCCGCTGTACACTCCCAGCACGCCGTGGTCACTCAGCTCCTCCCGCACCTGCTTCCACAGCTCGAACCCGGAGGGCCACTGCTTGACGCCGGTGATCTCCTCCCACTCCGTCGGGACCGCGGGCAGGCCGATCTTCTCGGGAAGCACGTCGGTGGCCGGCGGATTGTCGGCCGTGTGGACCATGATGTGCCGGCTCCAGGCCCCGGTCTCCGCGTGGTAGTCCTGGGTCACGAAGCTCCCGTCCGGGCGCCGCTGCACGATCCGCGGCTGCCAGTCCCAGGTCCGGCCGTCCACCACGTCCACACTCCCGAAGCCGTACAGCTCAAAGCCGCCGTCAATGTCGAAGTGCTTGATCGCCTCGAGATGGGCCTTCCAGAGCGGAGGGTCCTGGTAGACGTAGATGTCCCAGAACGGCTTACCCGTCAGCCGGCAGGGGACCATGTTCGAGATGTCCGGACAACAGGGGACGCAGTCCGGCACCTCGCCCCGCATCACCGCCAGCAGCCGTTCCCGTGACGTCATCCCGGCCCTACCACGTCGCCGGCCGCCGCTCTTCCCAGGGCGGCGGCTCCGGAATGCCGAACGTCTCCCGCTTATACTTCAGGTAGTAGAGGTAGTTCTCGAAGGTCACGTCCGGCGGGCAGCGGTGGTCCACGTGCGGAATCCAGCCGCCCTCGCGCACGTACGGGGCGACCCGGTCCACCTCTTTCCTGATCGCCTCCTTGCCCGCGATCAGGGCGCGCTTGTTCACGCCTCCCATGAGCAGCACCTGCCGGCCGTACTTGTCCCGCAGGACGACGGGATCGGTGCCCGCAGCCACCTCCACCGGGAACATGCAGTTGATGCCGGCCTCCAGCCACAGGGGCACGAGGTGCGTGATGTTGCCGTCGCAGTCGGTGTAGATGATGTCGCAGCCGTGCTCGTGCAGGACCTCCGTGATGCGCCTGTAGCGCGGCACCATCAACCGCGCGAAGTCACGCGGCGAGATCATCGGCCCCATGTTGTAGCACATGTCCTCCCAGCCCCCGGCGAAGTCGAGCTGGACCTGGGAGGCGACCCATTCCACATTGCCGACGATGATCTGGGTGAGCCGCTCCATGATCTCCTCGAGCAGCCCGGGATCGTCCAAGACCATCATGGAGGCGCCCTCAAAACCGGCCCAGTCGCGGATCCAACCGTAGAGGCTGCCGATGCTCACCCCCAGCGGGTAGTCGCGCTTCTCCCACGCGTCCCGGCTCGCGGCGACGGCCTCGGCGTCGCGCCGCCGCGGGTCGTCGGGGTCGAGGCGCGGCTTGAAGTCCCGCTCCCAGGTCTCGCGGTCCTTGAGCGCGAACTCGAGGAAGTGGGGGATGGAGGACCGGCCGGAGGTGTGGACGACAGATCGGGCGCCGGCGCCGTCCTGGACGATGCGGTAGTCCGGCCCCTCCTCCAGCACCTTCGCCTCGAAGCCGGGGAGCAGGTGGTGGTGCACCGGCACTCCGCCGGTGGGAGCAAAGCCGAAGTAGACGTCGGCCTTCGGGATGGAGTCTATCTCTTTGGGCAGGCCCTGCTCGTGCCAGGTCGGGAAGACTTCGTCCCAGTAGCCGAACTCCATGTCCGGCACGTGGTCAACGGACTGGAAGTGGAAGGTTCTCAGCCAGCGTTCGCGATGGGTCACTGCTCTCGTTCTCCTGGGGTGCGTGGTGCAACCGCGGATACGCCGCGGGCGGGCGGCCTCCCTGCAGGGGACGGGCGCAGACGAGCAGGGCCGGCAACTCTCGCAGGTCAGAGATCCGGGGGCAATCCACCCCGGAGGATATGGAGGGAAACCGCCGCGTGGAACACCTGTACGGAGCGCGCCTCGGTTTCCTCAAGGTTCCGGGCCGGCGGCCCGACCGCGTGATCGGTCGCTTGAGGGCGGGGGAGCCGGCACCTTTGCCGGCTTGGCGGCCAGCGCGCGGCGGTAGCGCCGCCAGGCCTCGCCTTCCGGCCTGGCAACTTCGGAGATAAGCACATGCAGGGAGGAATCGAACTCCACCGCGGCGAAACGGCGGCCCGGCAGGACCGGGGTCATCTGCCGCACGCTTCCCAGCCAGAGCACTTCGCCCAGCTTGTTGGGGCCCCTGAGTAACTGCAGGGTGATGTTGGAGCTCATTGCATACCGCTCTGCCTCGCGCGCCTTCCCCATGTCGTCTATCCACGTCTCCCAGCGCGCGGGGTTCTCCTTCCGGGTCACTACTCCCAGCAAATGAGGCTTGTCTATCTCGCCGGGCGGCCAACGGCCGCAATGTACCTCAAACCGGTCGGCACGCCGGAATAGGCCCTGCAAGGCCCTTTTCGACCGCCAGGCGATGACGGGGGGGAGATAGTCGGATCCAACAGAGAGAAAGAGGACGCCAAGCAAGATTCCAGCCAGAGCCAAGGCCACGAGGAGTTGTGGTCCCCTTAGCGGTTTGCGCAGAAGGCTCATGTTCCTTGGCGATGGCGGGGTCGTCACTGCGCCGCGAGCTTTTCGGCGGAGGAGCGAAGCTTCCCTTCAGGCCTGGGAGAGCCCGTGCAGCGGGAAGAGCAACTCCTTGATCTTGCGGAGGGATTCCTCGGCGAACGCGCGGGCGGCTCTGGCGGCAAAGCGATCGAGGGTGGGAAGCGTGGCATCGTGCAGGGGGATACGCGCCTCGCCCCCTCCGAAGTGCTTCGCCAGCCGCTTAGGGATGTACTGCGGTGGATCCATCTCGAGCATGCGCGCCCAGGCCAGGGTCCACGCGCGCGGCACCACCGTCACCTCGTAGCCCCCACCGCCGATGGCGATCCAGCGGGGGGCCCGCGCGGCAATCTCGTTCACCACTTCCAGGTACCCGTGGGTCGTGACCGCGAAGTGGGTGAGCGGGTCGAGGTAGTGGATGTCGGCCCCGAGCTGCGAGACCACGTAGTCCGGCTGGTAGGCGTCGAGGATCGGCAGGACCCCTTCGCGGAAGGCCCACAGGTAGACGTCGTCGGGGGTGAAGGGCGCGAGGGGAAGGTTCACGGAATAGCCGGTTCCCTCTCCCGCTCCAATCTCGGCCACTTCCCCCGTACCTGGGTAGAGAAAGCGCCCCCCCTCGTGGACGGAGATGGTGAGCACGTTCGCGCGGTCGTAGAACATCTCCTGCACGCCGTCCCCGTGGTGGGCGTCAATGTCCACATAGGCCACCTTGGCTCCCGGGGCGCGCTGGAGCACGCGCGCGATGGCGAGGGCGGGGTCGTTGAAGATGCAAAAGCCGGCCGCCCGCGCGCGGTGCGCGTGGTGCCATCCGCCGGCCGGGTTGAAGGCCACCGAGACCTGGCCCTCCACCACCTGGTCGGCGGCGAGCACGGAGGCCCCGACCACCAGCGCCGCGGCCCCGTACATGCCGGCCACGATCGGGTTGTCTCCGGTCCCGAATCCGTAGCGGGAGGGATGAGGCATAGGCCGGCCCTCGTCGGTGGCGCGCACGGCTTCCACGAAGTCGCGGTCGTGCACCAGGAGGAGCACCTCTTCCCGGGCCGGTTCCGGGCTCAGCAGGGCGACCCCCTCATGCTCCAGCAAGTGGCAGGCGCGGACCAGTTCGTAGGTGCGAGTGACGCGCTGCGGCCGGAGCGGATGAGCGGGTCCCAGGTCGTAGTCCGCAAAGCGGGGGCTGTAGATGAAGCAGGCGTGTCGCATTCCGGGTGGGGCTAGCCTCCCGCACGGGCCGGGGCCGGCGCCGGGGCGGGCGCGCCGGAGCGAGCACGAGAGGAGGGGGGCGCAGTCCCTCTTCCCAGGATGAGGGTGCGGTAGACCCCCTGGTTTCTCACCATGAGCCGCACCGGGCCTCCTTGCATCTGCGCCTTGTCCAGCAGTTCCTGCAACTGCAGGGCGTGCCACACCGAGGAATCATTCACGGCCAACACCACGTCCCCGACGCGCATCCCCACGGCCTGCGCGAGGCTCTTGGGGGCCACCTTCTGCACCGCCAGGCCGCCGGCCTGTGGCGGCTCCAACTGCACCTCGAAGCCAAGTTGCTCCAGCATGGATTGCTGCGCCTCGAGCAGCGGGTTCTCGGACTTCGGCCGCTCATTGCGCATCAGGATGGTGCCCCCCACAAACAGGACAGCGATCAGCAGCAGCACCGTCAACCCGGAAAGACCTCGTATCATCCCAGTTCCGTCTTCGCTCCTCCTGCAGCATTCCCCCCGCGCCCGGAGCGGCTCCCTCCCGAGCGGCGTCAGCGGGAAGGCGCTCCCTGGTTCAGCGCGTCCAGCTCGCTGGCCACCTCGTCGCGGCGCGCATAGAAGCTGGTGAGCCCGCACTCGACGCACACGTCGCTGTAGAGGCCGATGAGGCCGCTTCGCTGCCGGCCGTCGTCGGTCACCACCTGGATCTGAACCCCGGGCACGCGACATCCCCGAATCATGCCGGTGGCGCCACAGCTTGGACAGGTCCGCTGGCGACGTCGCTCCGTCACCGGATGGTCGCTCATCCTTCCCCGCCTTTCGCACACGAGGACTAGTGTTTGATAGGCCCGCTTCCCTTGGGAGGGGCCGGGATCTCACCGAACTGCTCTTCATAGCGCGCGAGATTGTCGCTCAACGCCTCCCGCAGCGCCTTGGCGATGACCGGGTGCAGGAGAATGCGGACTTCGGTCGGGGCCGACTCCACCTCCGGGAACTCCGGTCCCAGGCGCTTGAAGTCCACCAGGAACTCCAGCGCCCCGTGGGTGATGCGAACCAGGTTGGAGTAGACGACCGGGAAATCCGAATCCTTAGCCATAGGATCTCCTTGCCGGACGGGGGCGCCGTAGGGCGGGGGCCCTGGCTCTCTCCGCCTTGTCTTGATGCATCGCCAGGGTAAAGGTCTTGCCGTCGCGCGACACCACCACGGTCCGCGCCTCGATCTTCACGAGTTTGAAGTCCCCCACCTTCTCCCCGACGTGCACGTAGTGCCGGTCATCGTCCAGCCGAAGCACGGCGATGGTGTCGCTGCTGCGCAGGATGCCCAGCAATTGCAGATCGGCATCGAGTCCGTCGTCCGGTGCTGCTCGCGTGCCCCGTGGGTTCGCCCCCGGGCGGGTGCGGGAGGACCCCGATGCTCGCGGGCGAGCGGGCGAGCGCTCTGCGTCTCGCGCTCCGGCCTTGCGAGGATCGGGGACGAGCGAGGTGAAGGGGTCATGGGTGGAGGGGGAGGGCACGGCTTCGGCGGCGGGGTGCGCCCTCTTTGCAGGGTGCTTGCTGGCCGACTTTTTCGCCTCCGCGCGCGACGCCGTCTTCGCCTCCGGCTTCGGCTGGGGGCGGCTTTTCATCGCCCGGGCCGCCAGGATCACGGCTGCGGCGCACATCACCGCGGCCAGCGCAAACCCCAGATACAGCATATCCTGGTGCGGTCCCTCTCGCTTCATCTCCCGGCTTCCCCGGCCCTGGGCCTCAAGACCCCAGCCTCACCCGCTCCTCCGGCGCGAGGGGCACCAGCCCCGTCACGCTGAGCGTCAGTTCTTTGCCCGAACGGTTGATGACCAGGGGATAGGTCTTCTTCGGATCTACCCGCGTCAGGAGCGAGAACAGCGCCTCCCTCGACATGAGGTACTTGCCGTCAAACTGCTCGATGGCGTCCCCCATCTGGAGGCCCGCGCGCTCCGCCGGGCTCTTGACGAACACTCCGGAGACGCGCACCGCCCGCCCGCGGTCTTCGACCAGAGGCGGCACCACCACCGTGATCCCAAGCGGAGAGAGGCCCTTGTACATGTCCTCCATGTCCCCCTGCTGCACGGGGGGCGTCTGCGGCGGCACGAAGGGCGGCGTCTCCGGCGGGGCCTGGAGCTTGCTGAACGCGAAGAAGAACACGCCGAAGGCCACGAAGATGATGAGCACCGCGGTGATGCCGCTCACATTCTGTTTCACAGCTTCTCCACTCCCTCCGCCCCGGCGGCCGGCCCCCGGACCGTGCCGCGCGCCCTATGGTGCAGTTTACCACGTACGGCCCGGCGTTAGCAATTTCCCCCCGGTCTGCGAATCGCGCCCCCCGATGCTGACCTCCCCGCCTGCTCTCACAGCAGCCGGGCCGCGTCCACAATGGTGGCCCCGCGGTAGGCGATGGTGCGGGCGTCGAGCCGCTCGCGCCCCGGAATGATGGGGACGCCGTCCGCCTGGCCAGTAATGTTATATTCCACGCGTAGCTCCACCGGCCCGCCGATTTTCAGGGGGGCGATTGCCTTCGCCTTCGCCAGGGCCGCCTCGGCTTCCGCCCGCAGCCACCGCTGCACCGTCTCCGCCGGTTCGAGGCGGGCCGCATAGCGGGAGAGTCCCTGCTTGGTAACGACCGTGCTGATGCCCGGCACCAGCGCGGCGGCCTCCGCACACGCCTTCTCGCATCCCGAGACCAGGGCGCACGGCACCCCGTAGTGCCCCGCCATCGCGGCCCACAGCCCGATCTCGCCCATCCGCCGGCCGTTCACCCACAGGTTGTGCCAGGCCACCGTGGACATGGTGTGATCCCGCACCGCGCCCTGCGTGCCGGCCATCGCGTGACAGCCGATGAAGAACGTGGCCTCAAACCCGTCCTCCAGGCCGGGGAGCCACCCGGGCCGGGGCGAGCCCATCACGTAGCGGGCGCCGGGGTGCAGCTCCTCGAAGATGAAGTTGAACCCGGAGGCGTGCGCGTCGTCCACCACCACCTCCGTCGCCCCGCCCGCCAGCGCCCCCGCCACGGCCGCGTTCACCTCTTGCGTGAGCAGCCGGCGCGCCTTCTGGTATTCCGCCGAGCTGCCCCCGACCTGCTCATCGAGCAGCACTCCCGCCACCCCCTCGAGGTCAGTGGTGATGAACACTTTCATAGGCCTTCCTCCCGCCCGGCCCTTCGCCCGGCGCGCCCCGCCCCCCTGCTCGCGCAAAAGCCGCCGGATCGCCTCCGGCGGCCTTCCTCCGTGGTGCCCAGGACTGGATTTGAACCAGCATGACCTTGCGGTCACTAGCCCCTCAAGCTAGCGCGTCTACCAATTCCGCCACCTGGGCCGACCTTCTTCAGTTATATCTCCGCGCGGGCTAGAACCTGGCCGCCCACAGGGCAACCAGGGCCGAGGCGCACAGGAACAGCACGGCCAGCCAGGTGGTGATCCGCCCCAACTGGTCTTCCAGTCCGGCGATGCTGGAGGACGCCTTCCCCCCCAAGGTTCCCCATCCAAAGCCGCCTCCGCCCTGCGTCTCACTCTTCGTCGTGGTGAAGGCGGTGAGGGCGATGAGGATTAGCGCGATGATGACCTGCAGCACAAGCAGCACTGTGTACACGCGTGTTTCTCCGTGTCCCATTCTAACACAGGGCCCAGGTCAGAGCAAGAGGGCGAGCGAGGAACCGAGGCGTGCTGGCCGCGCGCGGCGCTTCCGCCGCCCCTCAGCGGCGCCGCCCGGCCCGCGCGGTGGGGCGCACCTTGGGCGGCCGCTCCGGGCGGCGCCTGCCCTTTCCGCGTACCACGAGGGGCGCACAGAGGATCACCAGCGACAGCCCCGCCATCGTCCAGCCGAAGGCCGGCCCGAGGCGCACGCTCGGGGCGGGCCGCGAAATGAGTTGCACATCGGCCGTGAGAATCGCGGGCTGATAGAGGCCGGCCTGGCTCACGATGCGGCCCTCCGGCGCGATGATGCTGGAGATCCCGGTGCTGGCCGCCCGCAGCACCCAGCGCCCGTTCTCCACCGCGCGCAGCACCGCGATCTGGCGGTGCTGCGCGGCCGCCGCGGTCTTCCCGAACCAGGCGTCGTTGGTGATCACCACCAGCACCTGGGCCCCCCGCCGCGTCAGGTCCCACCCGAGAGTGGGGAAGGTGGATTCGAAGCAGATGCTCGGGCCCAGGGCCACCGTGCCCGCTTGCAGCACCCGGGGAACCGCCCCGGCGACGAAGTCGAACTCCCGCACGTTGTAGCGGTTGAGGAAGGGGAGCCGGGCCCGCCGCGGCACGTACTCGCCGAAGGGGACGAGCTGCACCTTGTCGTAGCGCGCCACCTGCAAGCCGATGGGGGAATAGAGGTAGGCGGAGTTGGTGATCTGTCCCGCGGCGTCGCTCCCCGGGCCGCCCGCCAGCAGCCACACGTTGTTCTCGCGCGCCGCCGCACCCACCCGCGCCGCCACCGCGGGGTCGTCCTCCGGCACCGCCGGCAGCACGCTCTCCGGCCACACCACCAGCACCGGCCGGCGGCGCGCGGCCTCGGCCGTCAACGACTCATAGGCGTGCAGCGTGCGCTCCCGCTCCTCCGGGGAAAGGGGCCGGTTCACGTCCGTAACAGTGAGCGGACCGTGCTCGTTCCCCTGCACCACGGCTGCCCGCACCACCGTCGCCTCCGGGGGAGGCCCGCTCGGTCTCACCAGCCCGGCCCCGCCCACCAGCGCGGCCGCCAGCGAGCCCCCCAGTACGGCCCGCCCCACGGCCGCCCCGACGGAGCCGCGCCGGAAGATGGCGCTCACTATCTCCGCGAGAGAAGTATTGACCAGAACGATGGAGAACGACAGTCCCAGCGTCCCCAGGTACCGGGCCAGCGGCAGCAGGGCCAAGGCCGGGCTCTGGCTGTACCCCAGCCATCCCCACGTGAACCCGTACGCGCCCAGCCCTCGCGCCCATTCCACTCCGCACCATAACACGGCCGTGCCCAGCACCCGCGTCACCGGCCGAGCCGCCCCCAACCGGCGCACCACCAGCCCCCACACGGCCAGCTCGAATCCCAGCAGCAGCGTCACCACCAGCCATACGGAGAAGCCGAAGAGATGGAGCCAGGAGACCAGCAGGCCGAAGAAGGCCGCGCCCCCCAGCCAGCTCCCCAGAAACGCGCCCCCGCGGCTGCTGCCCCGAAGGCAGGCGATCCACGGGACGAGCGCGATCCAGGCCAGCGGCCACGCCCCCACCGGCGGGAACGCGAGGCTGAGCAGCACGCCGGAAAGGAGGCAGAGGATCACCACTCCGCGCAGAGATAACGACCTGCCCTGGCGAGCCAACCCCTTCACTCCCGGAGAAGAATCGGAACCGTGCGCGTGGATATGCCCTGTCGCGCGCCGCTTCTCGCATTCTAACAGGTGAGGAAGGCGGGGTCCAGGGCGCGGCCTCGGCTGTGGGCCGCCGCTTCCGGCGCAGAGCTAGTGACCGGCCGGTGACGACGCGGGCCAGGTGAAAGTGATCTCTTTGACGCGCGCAAACGGGATGAAGGCCTGGAGGCCGTCGGCCAACGAGCAGAGGATGCCCTCGCGCGCTGAATCCCACGCCGATGGGCCGCTCTTGGTCTTCTCATTGGTGTCCCCGGGGTACACGGTCGCGGTCATCGCCTCGCCGCTCCGCGCCAGCAACGAAACGGTTCGTCCGGAGCCGTAGGGTTCCGGTATCTCGATCTTGGCCAGCTTCTGAAACCCCACCTCCCGCTGCCCCGCCGGGGCCTTCACCGTCAGGCACCCGTCCATGTACCAGCCGAACGGCCAATAGGAGTACGTGCCGGTCCAGCAGGTGGCCGGATAGCGCGCGAACTGCAGCTCAGGCGACGCCTCCAGGGTAGTCGCCTCCCCACCCCGCGCGACGATGCGCACCGTCACGCTCTTCCTTGGCGCCACCACCACCGTAGGGGCGGCAACCTTGGCCGGTCGGTAGCCGGCGAACTCCTCGCTCTCCAGTTCGATGCGCACGCCGCCGGCACGGCTGACCCCCGTCATGCGCATGCTCGCTCTCGACACCGGCGTGCCTCTAACCACCGGCGTCAGCCCCTCAACCACGAGTTGGCCGTCTCGTTTCGCGAACCCCTGCTTCAGAGCCAGGCCCTGCTCCACCCACCAGTCGTTGGTGGGGCTGCTCAAACACAGGCGCTTGGCCGAGCAGCGATTGTAGTCGCAGCTAGTGATCGTGGGCGAAGCAAGAGGTACGGCGGTGCCGTCGCGCAAGTACAGCGACCCCTCCGGGGAGAAGGCGGCCGCCGGTGCCACCGCCGGGCCCGGGGTGAGGCGCGTGAGTGCCGCCGTGCGCTCCACGGAGATGCGGCACTGCCCAAAGGCCGACCCCCCGCGTAGGTCGCCCTGTAGCGTAGCCTGCCCGCCGCTCGAGAGATGGGCGATGAGCGCCTTGCCGTCAGGGGCCTTCTCCACTCGCACTGCAGCCGCCCAACTGAAGTCCGTGAGGTCCAGCCCGTAGGCGCGGGCCGTGAGCCCCTCCACACTGGCCACGTCCAGCGATGAACCGTCCGTGGCCGTGATGCGCCACTCGGGCTGCCTCGCCACCGCGTCCGTAGGCGGGGGACCGACCCGCCGCAACGACCGCAGGTTCGCGCGCGGGATCACCACGCTGCCCCACGCGCATTCGAACCTGAACGTGGACGTCGTGAGCGCACCCTCAAAGCTCTTGCCGCCGGCCACCGCGATTCTCGCTCGGCCGTCTGCCGGACAGGTCAGCGCCGTGATGCGCTCCCACGGCACGTCTATCCCGAACTCGCCCACCGTTACATTCATCGGAGGATAGGTATAACACCAGACAGAGCTCGCGAGATTCCCCGCGTAGTCCGCCTCCCAGGTCACCTCGCTGCTGCCGGCCTTCCTGGGAGCCGGCGGTGGCCCCGCATGCTGGACCTCCAGTTTCCGCACCTTCGCCCACTCCGTCCTAACCGTCCCCCAGGCATCCTCCGTCCGGAGGGGTTCCTGGGTTCCCACCTTCACCCCCTCCGCTGTCGGCCCGCCGACGAGTGCCACCCGCCACGCGTCCTCCCCCGAGGTGCGTTCCAGGGAAGCGATGTGGTTCCAGGAAACTGACAGAGTAGTACCTTGGTAGGTGAGGTTGTTGAGAGACCCGTCGAGCCTGACCTGCAACACCTCACCGGAGGAGAGCGTCACTGTGGCCGTGCGCGGCGAGGCCCCGTCGGCCGCAAAAAGCGCTCTCACCACGCATGCTGTCACCAGACAGGTCAATCCCAGGAAGAAACTGCTCCGCGCACCACCGTGCATCGTGCTCTCCCTTCCGGTTTCGCACTCACCCCCGCGGGGGCGCTCGACGCTTCGTCGGCTGCGCGCGCACGGTCTGGCTCGCGCCCTTGGCCCGCTACTTCCGCCGCCGCCCCCGGAGTCCTGCCGGTCGGCACATTGGTGCGACTACGGGTCCACTCCTCCTCCTACACGGTGCTACAATCCCTCACTGTGGGAGGAGGGAGGTGATGATGCGCAGACTGCTCCTCGCGGTCGTGGCCCTAGTGCTCAGCGCGGGATGCGCCTGGGCCGCGCGGGATCGCGCCTCGCTGGCGATCCTGGCGGAAACGCGCGTGCGGCGCGTGGCCCTCATGCCGGTCGCCACCCCGCCTCCGCCCGGGGTGGAAGAGGAAGAGCTGCCCTCTGAGTCGGAGCTGATTGCGGGCGGCAAGCCGCTCCACCTGCTGGGCGTCCGGCTGTGGTCGCCGGGGATCGCACCGTCGAACGCGCGCGCCTCCCTCGCGCTGCCGCCCGGCCTCCGGCTGGGTGAGCGGCTGGACCTCGATATCTATCGCCCGAAGCCAGGGCAGACGGTGCCCGAGGTCGAGGCGCCGGCCGCCGTTCCGAACTACACGCTGAAGGTGTACTGGGGCTCGTCCGCCACGGTTCGGCCTCGACAGCCCAGGGTGATGCGGCTATCCGACCTGACCGGGGAGCAGCAGGCCGCGCTGCTTCGCCTGTTAGCGGAGGTGGCACTCGGGCCGCCGGGGCCGCGCTTCTACCGGCCGGGCTGGACGACCGCCTCCTGGCCCGCGCTCGGGCCGCCGGGACACCTCCCGGAGGGGGCCTCCCTTGCCGGGCGCTACACGCTGACCACGGACTATACCGGAGGCGCGACGATCCGCGCACCGCGGGGGAAACGGTTCCTGCCACCACAGGCGCTGGCCCTGCCCGACCTGACGAAGCGGGCGGCCCTGGACCGGGCCCTGACGCTGCGGTGGCGGCGGCTCCGGAAGCTCGTCGGGCAGCAGGCCATGATTCTCGGGAAAGAGGGACCGGACACGCTCGTCATCTGGAGCGCCGCCGAACGGGCCGGCGCCGCGCCCTTCCGAGAGTGGTCCGACCTTGAGGCCGCGGCCGTGCGGGCGCTGGTGCGCCGCGACGAGTTGCTGAAGCCCGGCCGGACGCGCGCCGTGGTTCCCGCCGGCATCTTCACCAACGTGGACCTGGCCCACCTGGTGCTCATCGGCTACGGGCCGCAGCTCACTGCCAACCGGCCCAACCTTCGCGCCCGCCTCGCCACCAACACCACCCTCCTCGCGGTCCTGGGCGGCAAAGCCTTGCCTGGGACCGCCACCCACGAGATCGAGAGCGAGAAGGAAGAGATGGAGCGCGAGCGGCGGCCGTGACCAAGGCCTTCAGCGCGTGGATGGCGAGGCCTGTGATGCCGGACGGGTCCGCAGCGTGCTCTCTGCCTTCACCACACGCCCGTACACAGGAATACCCACCTTCGTTAGGTGCGGCAGATCGGTGTAGACCGTAATCGGGGCATCCACCGGCCCCTCCTGCGCGATAGGGCCGATGCGCACTGTCAGCCGGTAGGTGCCCGGGGGCTCCGGCGGCTTGGCGGCGGCCGGCGGGAGCACCGTCATATGCGAATCCTTCGCCTCCGTGCGCAGGATCCGGAAGCGCTTCACCTCCGCCGGACGGATGACCACTGAGCGCTCGACCACCTCACCCGGGCGGATCTTGCCGAAGTAGATTCCCTTGGGAGCAATCTCCACATCGGCTTTCACATCAGCCGTGAAGTCGAGCGTGCACACCGTCCGCAAGGGGTTGTCCAGGAATACGAAGACATGCTTGGTGATCTTGCCGCGCTCGAAGACGGGGGTGAGGGAGACGCGAATGGTCCCCTTGCCGCCGGACGCGACCTCCGCTGCGGGGGCCTCCGCCTTCGCGCATCCGCAAGAGGTGTGCGCAAGCACTTTCACGGGTTTCGAATCCGTGTTGCGGAAGACAAACGCGTACTCCTTGGTCTCCAGTTGGTAGATCGTCCCGAAGTCGTGGCCGGATTCCTTGAACGCGAGCATGCCGCGGGGGGCCCTGGGCGTGGCTGGCGCCTGATTCCGGGAGGAGGACGCGGCCTCACCGGCCCCGGGTAGGGGGCCGGTGAGGAGAGTGAGTCCAAGGAGTGGAGCTACGACCTGTTTGAAGGTCACTCGGAGGGCTTCGCCCACTCCTGTTGTAGCCGCTGCGCCTCACGGGCCGTCGTGGTGTTGGGAGAGGAGGCGATCACTGCGGCAATCTGTTCCGAGGCCTTCTCCACATTGCCCTTGCCGTGGTAGGCCTGCGCCAAGCTGAGACGCACGTCCGCCATCAGGGGAAACGCAGGGGCGTTCGCGAGGAGCCACTCGAATCGGGTCGTCGCTTCATCATACTGACTGTAAGATAGCGCGCGTTGCGCTAAGGCACAAGCTGCGAAGGGGGCATATACGGTGGTTGGGTGGGAGGCAATCAGTTTCTCCAGACTTTCCAGCGCAGCCGGCGCGTTACTGGCTCCCACCAGAGCCAGCCCCTTCTCCTGGTCCATGACCAAAGGGAGTGCCAACGCGTTCTCCCCTGCCGGATCGAGCACATGGAGCGAGATGGTATTCGAGGTGAGTTCCTCGTATCCAGCGGTCAGCTCATACTCCCCTGACTTGGGGAAGGCAAAGCCATCCCTGCCGAACACCAGCAGGTGAGTTCCGGTGAGCGCCTGGCCTGGAGGAAGGGTCACCTTCCTTCTGCCGCCCGCCATGGCCTGGGAGACAGGGACAAAGCGCTGGGCGCTGCCCTCCGAACTCTTTATGGTGAAATACGGGAGACTCGTCCGTATGTCCTGATGAACCGCAACGTCAATGTCTGCGGCGCTTACGTTGCGGACGGTCAGGGTAACTACCACTGGCTCACCCAACAGCACGGTTGAAGAGGCGGCCGCAATACGTACCTCGGGTTTCCTACTCTCTGTCACGTCAGCAGCACCACCGGCCCAGGCAAAGGCCAGAAGAGTGAAGAGCGTGAGGATCGTGCGTTGCCCGGATAGATTGGATTTCATCATGTTGTCTTCTCCTGATAGGCTCAGTAGGGGCGGGTTGTGCCAGGAAGTGGTGCCCGGCTTCGAGGAAAGGACGCAGCCTCACCGGCCCCGGGTGGGGGGCCGGTGAGGAGGGCGAATACGGCTAGCCAGAGTAGGCTCTTCGTTAGTGGCTCCACGTTGCGGCGCTGGGGAAGCGGCCCGGTCGACCCAGCTAGCCGGGGGCGTTCCCCTTGCTGATGCGCAGGACCGACCTCCCGTCTCGCGTCACGGTCGTCACTTGCAGGCCAAGTGCCGTGGCCACCGCGCGCAGCGGGGCCACCACGTTCCCGCTCTTCGACTCAATCGGCCCGGACAGAGCCACGGCCGGTTGATCGGCCACGCTGATCTCGCTCGCTCCTGGGACGAACCTGGCCTTGCGCGCCCCCACGGTGACCTGGGTGCCCCCGTCGCGCTGCTTGCGAGGGGATACGAACTGCACATCGTCACCGAGGCACATGCTCAGGAGTTGCACCGGGATGAGGTAGTCGTCGGAGCCGAGGCGCTTCCCCGGCATGCTGCGCACGAACCCCCATCGGTCCTCCACTAGCAACTCGCTGCCCTCTGCCCCCCAGAAGGTCCGGGCCGCGTCCTTCATCTCCCAGGCTCGTTCGACCAGGTCCCGGCCCCACTCCGCCGGGGAGGGCGGCAGCGCGGTGGCCGGCTCCGGATGTCCGGCCGCAGCGGCGTCGATCCTCCGGCTCACTTGCGCGGCTAGGCTGAGTGCGAGTTGCTCACTGGATCCCTCCCGGTCGAGTGCGCTGACGGTGACGATCACGTTCCCTCGAGTGTAGGTGATGTTTGGGCCGCCCGAGTACCAGGCGCGATCCGCGAACGCAACCACGCGAGCGTCCCCCGTGACCTCCGGGGCTACGGCGGCCGCGCTGTTCACTTTGCGCAGGGCAGCATCACCCGCCTCCTGTGGCGACTTGGCGATGGCGAGGCAGATCGAGGCGCTGTACCGGGGCGAGGGCTGGCAGGTGCAGTGGTCATACCGGTCGCACACGTCCCTCCTGCCCGTCCGAAGGCATACTCGCTTCGAAACGAGGGGGCCCGCCCAGGATTGTGCGACCGCATCGCCGGTGTCCAGGCCGGCGAAGTGAGACCGTGCCACCTCCGGGCCGCTCTTCAGAGCGTCCAGCACCATCTCGAACGGGAGGTCTCCCGCGCCGAGGAGGAGAGAGGGGAGGGCGGTAGCCAGGACTGCACCGCGCTCGGGACCGGGACCAGGATCGGAAGCCTCCGTGCGGTGGGTGATTCCGACCACCAGGCCGCCGACGGCGGCCAGCAACCACAGGCAGACGACGGAACCGCGCACCCAGCGTTCGTTCCGTTTCATCTCAGTTCACCTCCGTGACAGCGAATGGCGTCTGGGGAGTCCACGGATCGGAGGACAAGTCGAGTTTGTACGGGTTGTCTATGTTCTCGTTCTGCGGCACTCGCGCGTCAGTGTGATTCTGGTCCTGCAAATGGCTCAGCTCGGCACAGGGATCGAAGACGTTGCTGGCCCAGCCGACCTGGTGGAAGCTCCACTGACCCGCAGTCCAGACCGTCCATTCGGTGGGGAGAATGGACTTGTACCAGAATGGCCCGTCAATCCGCTTCACGCTGACGTTCAGCCCCAGGCTGTTGCAGAGCACCTGCCACCAGATAGACATGTCTCGGCAGTCGGCTGTGGGGGGCTGGAGCCGCCGGATGAAGTCCCACAGGCGGAACGTCGGCGCATCGTAGTGAGTGTAGCCTCCGTCGTAGACCGCATCCGTCCACCAGTAGGCCGTGTAGGCCAGCCGCTTCTCGGCGTCGAGCTGCTGGGTGGATGAGTAGCCCGTATCGGGCATCCACTCGCATGCGTCCTTCAGCACGCGCGACCAGCAGGTGTAGCCGCCAACGCCCCACGGGGTCACAGGCGGCCCGAACGTCAGGTACATCTCCGGCTGCTCGACGTCCGCGGTGCCGGCTGGGGCCCAGTCGCTGGCCTGGCTTCTCCGGGCGTACAGATTGTAGTGCTCGGTGAACGTGTAGTCCATTACTTTCGGGCGCGCGGTTGGGGAGTGCGCGAGCCACACCTCGTCCGGGGACTGGAAATACAGGTACGCCTGCTGACTGACCGATGGGAGCTGCGTGCCGTCGCTCCAGGCATCCACGACGTCGTACTTGGCATAGATGTACCCGACGTCCGGGCCGGGTCGGACCATGGACATGCCGACGTTGATGGTCATCTGAGAGCCGATCGTGTAGGCAACGGGCTGGGTCGCAGGCTGGCCGTCCTGCAGAAGCCACCATTGAGGTGGTTCGATCGACTGACCGACCGTTCCGATGGAGCGGTCATACAGGTCGTGGCCGCCATCGAAGTTGATCTTCTCGACCTTGAGAAGGGGCTGTGCGTAGACGGTGCGCGTGGCAGTCCACTGGGAGCCGCTGTTCGCGTGGGCCTGCACTCCAATAGTGTGGTTCCCTGCCTGGGTGCCCGAGGTGTCCCAGTCGTAGCGCCAGTAGTCGGACACCGATGTCATGCTTCCCTTGAGCTGACTGTCAACCCAGAACTTCACCCACTGGATGCCGGAGGGGTGGCTCGCATAGGCCTTGACGAACGTCGTGCCGCCGACGAACTCGTTCTCCACGGCCGGCTTCGCGATGGAAACCTGCGGGTAGAGGGTCAGAGTGACTGGCAGCGTGTCAGAACCGGAGTTCCCGGCCCCGTCTGTGGCCACGGCCAGGATGGTGTAGTTACCTTCCGGCAGGCCGGTCGTGTTCCAGGTGCACGTGTACTCCGGCGGGTTGCCGGTCGGAAACCTGACCGTCGCGATGTCTCCGTAGGCAGTGCCCCCGTAGCTGAAGACCACCTGCGCTACCCCGCTGCCAGAGTCCTGGGCGGTGGCAGCGACTGTCACGACATCCGCCAAGGCCAAGGCGGTGATCGTCGGCTTGGTTATGTCTACAGTCGGGCCGGTGTTATCTATGGAATAGGTGACCGAACCCTGGCCGGTCCGCTGAGCCATGTCCGTGACGATCGCGGTGAACGTGGTCGTCCCTTGCGTGGGCGTCCACTGGTAGGGGGGCGAGCAGTCCACAGGGCCGGTGCCGGACACGTACCACGTCTTCACGAGGGCGGTCTCTTTCCTCAGTTCGACTTTGTACAGGCCGCAGTCATCCTCGACGCGCACCGTGATGTTCACGGTCGCATTCCAACTATACATCCCTCCGGCCGGCGTGAAGCTCACCACCGTCGGGGCCCGGGTGTCGGTACACCCGCACTGGCCCCACAGCGGTCCCCCTGTCAGCGCCAACAGCCCCAATACTACCAGGCACGTCCGCATCCGTTTGTTCACTGGTGCGACCTCCTCCGAATGCTGTCTGTGCCGGCACCGCTACGGCGGCGCCCTTTTCCGACCAGGCTCCCCGTCACCACGCGCGCGCAGCCCTGCGCCCGAATGGCGAACTGCTCATTGCCAGGGAAAGAGACGCTGAGACGGTACGAAGGGAAGCGACCTAACTTGCAGAGGATCCCCCCTGTGTGCTAGCATGGGCGACGCTTTGCATGGTACACGGCAACCATATCGTTTGTCAAGCCTGCAAACGCAGTTTTCTGCCCAGTCAGGAGGTGGGTGAATGATGACGGCGCGCACCCTGCGCAACACGCTGGTGACCGCGGCGGCATTGCTCTTGGCCGCCACGGTGCGGCCCTCCGCGGCCGCCTCCCGGGCGGACCTGCCTGCGGCGCTTCAGGAGGTTCCGGCAAGCGAGCTGATTCGCCTGTTCGCGGTGCCTTTCGAGCCCCCTTGCCTGCCGGCCGAGATCGCGCGGCACCGCGTCTGGCAGTCCACCGTTGCCGATGCCGAACAGCTCGTGCCGGCCTTCGTGCAGGTCGCGCGCCGGTATCCGGGCACCTCTGATGCCCGGCGCGCGCTGATGGATATCGCCTCGATCTACGTGGACAAGGGCGACCGGGCGAAGGGTGAGGCGATCTTCCGTTACGTCATGGAGGAGGCCAAGGGCCGTCCCGAGGGGAGGATCGCTCATCTCCGCCTGATTGAGTTCCGCAAGGAGATCACCCCGCCGCCCGGGGTGGATCCGGTGGCAGAGTGCCAGGCCGCTGTCGAGGCCTACGCCGGCACCCCCGAGGAAGGGTTGGCGCGACTCGAACTCGGTGATCTGCTGGTGAAGGCGAAGCGCCCCATAGACGGGTTCGTGGAGTATGAGACGGTGATCGCGCGGTTTCCAAGGCAACCCTACAGCACGTACGCCCGTATTCGGTATGCCCAGGGGCTGATGGACCGGGAAGACTGGGACGAGGCGCGCGCGGTGCTCGGCCCGGCGCTGAAAGATCCGACGTGGGGCGGACGGGCCTACTGGGTCCGAGGTGAGACCTACGCGCGGCAGGGGAAGCGACAGCAGGCGATCTCCGATCTGACGCGCGCGTGTGCCACCGGCGACGGCACCTGGGTCAGAGGACAGGCCTATCTCGAGCTGGCTCGCGTCTCCGCCGCGGCCGGGGACTTCGATAAGGCGCTCGGTTGCTACGAGACTTACCAGCGGCTGTCCCCGCCCGGTCGTGTGCAGCGGCTCGACATCCGGATCGAAGTCGTCCGCACCCTCTTTGCCGCGAAGCGCTACGCGGAGGCCGCGGAAGCAGTCCTGGCGGTGGAGGCGGAGGTAGAGGCCAAGCCGGTGGATTTCTACCTCTGGGACGACGCGAACAAGGCGAGAGCCCTACTTGACCCCATCTATGATCAGTGTCTGGCTGCGCTCGCCCAACCGGCGGCGGCGCCTCCGGCGGCCAAGGGGAAGCGGTCTGGCCCGCCGGCGAGGCAAAGAGCTACTCGCCGCACTCGCCGCCGCTGACCGCCGTCCCGTTCCTGCGATCCCCCCCGATCCCGAATCCCGACCCCACGTTTGAGTTTCACTTCCCCCGGCGGTATAATGAACTATCATGCCGGTGGCTGTTGAACTCAGGGACGTGAGCGTCAGTTACGCCGGGGGGGTTCAGGCGCTGTCCGGGGTCACCCTTACGCTCGACCAGGGCGATTTCATGTTCCTGGTCGGCCCCACCGGCCACGGCAAGTCCACCCTCTTGCGGCTCCTCTACCGGGAGGAAGTGCCCACCACCGGACAGGTGCTGGTGTCGGGGTGGGACGTGCCCCGCCTGTCGCAGGCCCGCCTCCCTTACCTGCGCCGGCGCATCGGGGTGGTGTTCCAGGACTTCCGGCTCCTGCCCCAACGCACCGCGGCCGAGAACATCGAGTTCGTCCTGCGCGCCACCGGCGCGCCCTGCGATTCGATCGAGAAGTGCGTGCGCCACGCCCTCGCCCAGGTCGGGCTGGAGGATCGGGCCGGCGACTTCCCCGGTCAGCTCGCCGCCGGAGAGCAGCAGCGTCTGGCCATCGCCCGCGCCCTCGCCCCCGGCCCGTCGTTAATCCTCGCCGACGAGCCCACCGGGAACCTCGATCCCCTCGCCTCCGCCAACGTGGTGCAACTGCTCCTGGAGGCGAACAAGAACGGCACGACCACTATCGTCGCCACGCACGACCCCGCCATTGTCAACTCCGCTCGCCGCCGCGTGGTCGCCCTGTCCCAGGGGCGCGTGGTGAGCGATACCCCCGAAGGCGCCTATCCCGATGATCTGGTCCACGCTTAGGTTCATCTGGCAGGAGACCCTGCTCGAGCTTCGCCGGGAGCGGCTGATCGCCGTTACCACCATCTCCACGGTGGCGGTTCTGTTGCTCCTGCTCGGCGCCAACCTGCTGTTTGTGTTGGACCTGCGCGTGTGGGCGCACCGGGCGGAGCAGGAAGTTCAGGTGACGGCCTATTTCCAGAAGGACCTGGGCCGCGCCGACGCCGAGAGCTTGGCCCAGACCATCGCCGGATGGCCGGAAGTGCAGTCCGCTCGGTTCGTCACCCGCGAGGAGCTGTGGCACGAGCTGAGCACCAAAGTGCTGGACGCGAACCGGCTGCGAGGGCTCGACGCCTCCATCTTGAGCGACTCCGTGCGGCTGCAGGCGAAGTCGGCCTCCCTGGTGGGCGTCCTCTCCGAGAAGCTGAAAGGGACGGAGGGCGTGAAGGATGTCCCCGGCACCGGGGAGGAGGTCCAGAACGGTCACGTCACCGGGTATGTCAATGCGGTGATGCGCTTCAAGCGCATCACCGGCTGGGCCGCGGCCGTGGTGGCGCTGCTGGTGGCGTTGGTCGGCGTGTTCGTCGTGCACAACACCATCCGCCTTGCCCTTCACGCCCGCTGGCGGGAGATCTACCTCATGCAGTTGGTGGGAGCGACCCGCTCCCTGGTCTCCTCGCCCTTCCTGCTTCAGGGGGCCATCCACGGGGCCATCGGCGCGCTGCTCGCTTCTTGTCTGCTGGTGCCGCTGCACATGTACCTGGCCTCCCTCTCCGCCCGGCAGTTCTGGCGGCTCCAGCCCGACGAGGCCCTGATCCCGTTCACCCTCTACCTGATACTTGGAGGCATGCTGCTCGGGCTTCTGGGCAGCGCCCTCTCCATCCGGCGCACGCTCCGGCACCGGCCGGAGTGGGAGTCCTAGACCGCGGCACGGCGCCCGGGCCGGCAACTGAGCCCATGCGGTTAGGGTCGCGGCCGGGCGGGAACACTAGGTCCGAGGCATACGCGAGGCGTACTATGGATCCAAAAGCGCACGCCGACTGGATGGTGGCCGTCCTGGCCGCCTTCACGTCGTTCTTCTCCCCCTGCATTCTCCCCATCATCCCGGGGTATCTGTCCATGATCTCCGGGCTGTCTTTCGAGCAGTTGGAGGAGCGTAAGGGCAGCACCCAGCGCCGGGTATTCGTCACCTGCGTGCTGTTCGCCATCGGGCTGTGTGCGGTGTTCGTGCCGGTGGGGGTAGTGGCGGGCAAGCTCGGCTACTTTCTCGGCCCGCACCTGCTGCTGATTGATCGGATATTGGGGGTGGTGGTGATCGCCTTCGGGCTGTTCACCATGGGTCTGCTCAAGCTGTCGTTCCTCTATCAGGACCGGCGGTTTCGTTTCACGCGCACCACCTCCGGTCTGTGGGCCGCGCCGGCCCTGGGCGTGGCCTTCGGCGCGGGCTGGACGCCCTGCCTCGGGCCCTGGATCTTTACGCTGACGACGCGGGCGATGAACCTCCCGCCCGCGCAGTCGGGTCTGCTCTTCGCGCTCTACGGTACCGTGCTGGGCCTGTGCTTCGTGGTCGCGGGGTTGCTCTTCTCCCGGGCGCTGCGTGCCTTCTCGTTCCTCCAGCGGCATTCCCGGGTGGTGGAAACGGCCGGTGGGCTGCTCTTGGTGGTGGTAGGCGCGCTGATGGCCAGCGGCCAGTGGCAGTGGGCCTCGGGCTACATGAACAAGGTCGTCAGCGGCCTCCTCCCCGGCTAGCGGCGGGCGCCGGGTCCGGCCGCTCCGTCTCCCGTCCTCACTCCCACGCGTTGCGGCGGCGGCCGACGCGGCGGAGAGGCGCGCGGCTGCTCTTTCACATGGCGTAAGAAATTGGCAACTTGTGTGCGCACGGCCGCTCGCCGAGCAGCCAATCGGATTGACACTGGCGGCACTCCACTGCTATACTCGTTGCCTCCGTGCGCGGGAAGAGGGCGCATTGCGCCGGGGTTACAGGCGTACGGTCCATGTTTGACGTTCTCACCGAGAAGCTGCAGAGCATCCTGCGCGGGCTGCGCGGCAGAGGCAAGCTGTCCGGGCAGGACGTGGCCGCGGCCTGCCGCGAAATTCGCCTCGCCCTCCTGGAAGCGGATGTCAACTTCCGGGTCGTCAAGGACCTGGTCGAGCACATTCGCGCGAAGGCCGTCGGGCACGAGGTGATGGAGAGCCTGAGCCCGGGCCAGCAGGTCGTCAAGATCGTTAGCGACGAGTTGATCGCGCTGCTCGGCGGCGCGGCCAGCGAGGTGGACGTCGGCGGCGAGACCCCGGTGGTGATGATGGTCGGCCTCCAGGGAGGAGGCAAGACCACCACCTCCGCCAAGCTCGCGCTGCGTCTGAAGCGGAGCGGGAGGCATCCCCTGCTGGTGCCGACTGACCTTCGCCGCGCGGCGGCGGTGGAGCAGTTGCGGGTAGTGGGCGAGCAGGTGGGCGTGCCGGTGTTCCCCGCACAGGGGAGCGACGCCCTGGCCATCGCGCGGGCCGCGGTCGAGCACGCGCGCCGGGAGCGGCTCTCACCGGTCATCGTGGACACCGGCGGCCGCACGCACGTGGACCGCGAGCTGATGGCCGAAGTGGCCGAGATGAAGCAGGCGCTCGCGCCCCGGGAAGTGCTCCTGGTGCTGGACGCGATGACCGGCCAGGACGCGGTGAACGTCGCCGCGGAATTTGACAAGGCGGTCGGGATTACGGGCGTGGTGCTGACCAAGCTGGACGGCGATGCCCGCGGCGGCGCCGCCCTCTCCGTGCGGGCCGTCACCGGCAAGCCGATCAAGCTGGCCGGCGTCGGGGAGAAGCTGGAGGCCCTGGAGGTCTTCCACCCCGAGCGGATGGCCTCCCGCATTCTGGGCATGGGCGACGTACTCACCCTGATCGAGCAGGCCGAGGCGGCCATCGAGGAGAAAGAGGCGCTCGCCCTCGAAAAGCGAATTCGGGAGAAGCAGTTCAACTTGGACGACTTCCTGCGGGAGATGCAGCGGCTCACCAAGATGGGCCCGCTGGAGAACCTGCTCGGGATGATCCCGGGCTTCCAGGCGCTGCGCCAGCACGGGCCGGTGGAGGTGGATCCGAAGCGGATCCGCCAGATGGTGGCGATCATGCAGTCCATGACTCCGGGGGAGCGGGAGCAGCCGGAGGTGATTGACGGCAGCCGCCGGCGCCGCATCGCCCGGGGGAGCGGAACCACGCCGCAGGATGTTAACATATTGCTGAAGCAATTTCGGCAGATGCGTGCTATGCTGACGCAGGTCACGGAAGCGGAGAAGACCGGACGCCCTCCCAAGGGGTTCGGCCTGCCTCGATTCAAGCTGTAGGAGGAGAGTGTGGCGGTTCGAATACGTCTACGACGCATCGGGAAGAAGAAGCAGCCGCAGTACCGAGTGGTGGTCGCGGAGGCGGCCGGCCCGCGTGACGGCCGGTTTATCGAGATCATCGGGAAGTACGACCCCCGCCGGGAGCCGCCGCTGATGGCCGTGGACGAGGCGAAGGCGTTGGCCTGGCTCCGCCGAGGAGCCCAGCCGACAGACACGGTGCAGCGCGTGCTGGTCAAGACCGGCGTATGGGAGAAGTTCAGCGGAGCCCCGGCGGCCCCACACCAGCCGGCCGCCGAGGAGACCAGCGAGTAGTGGCTCTCGTCGCGTCGCGCACACACGGGCGCGGGCGCGGGAGGGAGGGTGCCGTGGCGGATAGCGGAGTGGTGATGGAGTGATGGAACCGCTCAGACGGATGCTGAACGATGACGCCGATAAGCCACGTAACCTCGGAGGTGCAGGTACCGTGCATGAACTCGTGACCATGATCGTGAAGGGCCTGGTAGACCAGCCCGACGACGTTGTCGTAACGCGGGTGGATGGAGAACGCAGCATTATCTTCGAAGTGCGCGTCGCTCCGGACGACCTCGGTAAGGTGATCGGAAAGGGCGGCCGCATCGCCAACGCCTTGCGCACGCTGGTCCGGGCGGCCGGCACGAAGGTGGAGCGCAAGAGCATCTGGGTGGATATCAACAAGCTGGGAGAGCCCGGAGCGGCCCTGCTGGAGGAGTAGAGGAGTGGGATTGACGGTACGTCGCTCGATTGCCATTTTTGCCATTGTCACCGAGCAGTTCCGGGAAGAACTCAAAGCCGAACTCCAGGAGGCCATCACCGCCACACAGCAGCGCATTGACCAAATGGACTTTCAGAGCCGGCGCTTCCTCGCCGACTTGCAGGCCACCGACCTCACCCAGGCGATGAACGCGCGCCGCCAGATCGAGGCGGAGAAGCGCCGCCACGAGGCGCTCAAGCAGGAGCTGAACCAGCAGTTGGTCGAGGCCGACACCCTGGAGATGGGCTCCGAGTTCGCCCGGGGCACCATCGAGGGCACCGTCGAGATCAACGTCGGCGACGACCTCATGCAGAAGGTGACGGGCGCCGCCATGGTCGTCAAGGACGGCGCGGTGGTCGCGATTCGCGAGGCCTAACTCCCATGCCGGCCGCGAAGGAGCCGTGGGACCTGGTCGTAGGCCGGGTGACGGCTCCTTTTGGCGTCAACGGCGAGGTGAAGGTCCGCCCCGAAACCGACGACCCGGCGCGGTTCTCCCGCCTCCTCCAGGTGTGCCTGGAGTTCCCTGACGGTGCCGAGCGTCTGGTGCGCGTGCGGCGCGCCCGCGTCACCGCCGCCTCGGTGTTGGTGACCTTTGTCGGCTATCGAGACCGCGACGCGGCCGAAGCCCTGCGCGGCGCGCTGGTCAAGATCAAGCAGAGCATGGCCCTTCCGCTGCCCGAGGGGAGCTACTACCTCCACCAACTCCTCGGCCTGCGGGTGGTCACCGAGGACGGCCGGGATCTGGGCGAGATCACCGAGGTGCTCAAGTACCCGGCCAACGACGTCTATGCCACGCCCACGGCGATGATCCCGGCCGTACGCGAGGTGGTCAAGGAGATTGATCTGGAGGCGAAACGCATGCTCGTCGCCTGGCCCGAAGAGGAAGAAGTGCAGGGAGGCAACCGTGCGGATTGACGTCCTCACCATCTTCCCGGGCATGTTCGCGCCGGTGCTGGAGGAGAGCATCCTCTCCCGCGCCCAGGCCGCGGGCGTCGTCACCATCGCGGTGCACGATCTGCGCGCCTACACCACCGACCGCCACCACACCACCGACGACTACCCCTTCGGCGGCGGGGTCGGGATGGTGATGAAGCCGGAGCCCTTCTTTCGGGCGGTGGAAGAGGTCCGCTGCAAGGACGCCTGCCGCGAGGAGATCATCCTCCTCGCTCCCCAGGGGCAGCGCTTCGACCAGGCGCGGGCCCGGGAACTGGCGACCCGCGACCACCTGATCCTCCTCTGCGGCCACTACGAAGGGGTGGACGACCGGGTGCGCCAAGGGCTCGCGACCCTCACGCTCTCCGTCGGCGACTACGTGCTCACCGGCGGCGAGCTGCCGGCGATGGTGGTGATAGATGCGGTCACGCGGCTCCTCCCCGGCGCGCTGGGGGCGGAGGAAGGCGCGCACACCGATTCCTTCGGCGATGGGCTGCTGGAGTACCCGCAGTACACCCGCCCGGCCGAGTTCGAGGGAGCCGGCATCCCCGAGGTGCTGCTCTCCGGCCACCACGAGCAGATTCGCCGCTGGCGGCGCAAGGAGTCGCTGCGGCTCACGAAGGCCGTGCGCCCGGACCTGCTCGCGGCGGTGGAACTCACGCCAGAGGATCGGGAGCTGTTGCGGGAGATCGAGGAAGAGGAGCAGGGCTAACCGTGCCCCAGTGGGACCCGAACCAGTACCTGGCCTTCGCTCAGGAGCGCACGCAGCCGGCCGTTGACCTCGTGCAGCGGATCCCGCTGTCAGCTCCGCGGACGATCATTGACATCGGCTGCGGCCCGGGCAACAGCACCCAGGTGCTCCTGCAGCGCTACCCCGGCGCCCACCTCGTCGGTCTCGACAACTCCGCGGAGATGATCGCCCAGGCGCGCGCCGACTTCCCCGACCTGGAGTGGCGCCTCGCGGAGGCGGCGACCTTTGCGGAAACGGAGCGGTACGACATCGTCTTCTCCAACGCCGTCTTCCAGTGGATTCCGAAGCACGGGGAACTCCTCCCGCGCCTGTTCGCCGCTGTGAAGCCCGGCGGAGTCTTCGCCTTCCAGGTCCCGGCCAACCAGCAGGCCCCGCTTCACCAGTCGCTGGAGCGGGCGGCCGCCGGGCCGGAGTGGGAGAAACACTTTCCGCCTGGCGGCCGAGTCTTCCACTACCCGAAGGTGCCGGTCTACTACGACCTGCTGGCCCCCCGCGCGGCGAAGCTGGAACTGTGGGAGACGACCTACTACCACCTCCTCGCCTCCCACCAGGCGCTCCTGGAGTGGTACCGGGGCACGGGGCTGCGCCCGTTCCTCCAGTGGCTGCCGGATGACGCCGCCCGCGCGCGCTTTGAGGGAGAGGTACTGGAGGGCTGCCGAAAGGACTATCCGCTGCAGGGCGACGGCCGCCTCCTCTTCCCCTTCCGCCGCCTGTTCTGCCTGGCCACGAAGCCCTAGTCCGCTCCCTCCCCGCCGACCCCGTGCCGCCCGCGAGAGGACTCCGGCACGAAGTGGTATAAGATGGTATAGCACGGGTGCGCCCGGTGGCGCCCCCGCCCCGCGCGCACGGATGGTGATCGGCACGTGACCACAGCAGAGAGAACCTATCCGCGCCCGACGGCTGGAAGCCCCTCGTGGGTCACGGTGAGGGAAGTGACCTCGCGCTTGCGCATGGCCATGGTCACGAAGACCGCGATGCTGGTGTGCTTCGGCGCCTACTTCTCCGGCACCACGGCCGCCTGGACCACGGTGGCCGCAGGAGTGCTGGCCGCGAGCGCGCTCTGGTTCTTCCTCTACGCCCTCAACGAGGTGTGGGACCTCGCCCTGGAGCAAGGCCGGCCGATCAGCAAGATCTGGAGCGTGGGGATCGGCGGTGCGCTGGCCGCCATCATCCTGCTGTCGGTGAGCATCTCGCCGCTCCTCGCGACGCTGCTCCTCCTCACCGCGCTCAGCCAGGCCGCCTACAGCCTCCCCCCGATCCGCGCGAAGCGCTACTGGTGGATGGTCCTCCTGCTCAGCGGCGTGACCAACCCGGTGCTGCGGCTCCACTGCGGGGCCGTCTTCGGCACCCACGCCATCCCGGTGCTGGCCTACCTCACGGCCATTCTGCTGCACGTCGGCGGAGCCGTCCGAACCAGACTGCTCAGGCGCGCTCGGGACGCGCGGCTGGGGTATCGCACCGTGCCGGAGTTCATGCGCGCCGTGGGAATGGCCGCGGCGGGCGGGGGCCTGCTCTGCGTCGCCCTGATGTGCGCCACCGACATCCTGCCCCGCGCCTTCTACCCCCTCACCGTGGCCGCCGCGATCTTCACCGGCTATGTCTGGTCAGGAAAGGTGGACGATATCCATCCCCTGCGCAAGGCCTGGCTCCTCTGCGCGCCCCTCGCGCTCGCCGTGCCGCTCCTGCTGTGGCGGTAGACGGAAAGTCTACCTGCGCCCCCTCGCCCTACGACACCAGCATCTCCGCGAACCGCTTCGCGTCGAACTCCTCCAGGTCGCCCTTGCGTTCGCCCACGCCAATCAGCTTGATGGGGAGGCCGACTTCCTCCGTGATGGTCAGCACCGTGCCCCCCTTCGCCGTGCCGTCGAGCTTGGTCAGCACCACCCCGCTCAGCCCGCTCACCTCTTTGAACTCCTGCGCCTGCGTCAGCGCGTTCTGGCCCGTAGTGGCATCGAGCACCAGCAGCGTCTCGTCCGCCGGGCGGCCCAGCTCGCGCTCCACTACCCGCGCCACCTTGCGCAGCTCCTCCATCAGGTTCTTCTTCGTGTGCAGCCGCCCCGCGGTATCCGCGATGACCACATCGGAGCCGCGCGCCTTCGCCGCGCGAATGCTGTCGAAGAGCACGGCCGCGGGATCGCCGCCGTGTTGATGCCGCACGATGTCCACCTCCAGCCGCTCCGCCCACACCTCGAGCTGGTCTATCGCCGCCGCCCGGAACGTGTCCGCCGCCGCCAGCAGCACCTTCTTGCCCTGACCCTGGAAGCGGTACGCCAGCTTCGCGATGGTCGTCGTCTTCCCGGTCCCGTTCACGCCCACCATCAGATACACCAGCGGCGCCTCCGGGGCCGAAGTCACCAGCGGCGCCGCGTGCTTCTCCAGCATCTCCGCGATCTGCCTGCGGAACACCTCCTTCACCCCCTCGACGGTGCGCACCCGCTGCTCCCGCACCTCTTTCCGCAGCCGCTCCACCATCTGCGTCGCGACCTTGGCGGAAACGTCGGAGGCGATCAGCACCTCCTCCAGCTCGTCGAACAGCTCGTCCGTCGCCTCGCCCGCGCCCGCGAAGAGATCGGCAACGCGGCGGAACAGATTGCGAAGCATTACTGACCGCCCTGCTTGATGAAGTTGAGGAGTCCACCTGCCAGTACGATGCGGGCCTGCCGCCCAGTGAGGTCATAGGTCGCGATGAAGCTCATCTCCTGCGTGATGTTGCGCACTTCCAGCGGCTGGTGCGCGGTGATGCGGGCGCGCACGTCGGTCAGCTCCAGTTCGTCTCCCTCCAGCACGGCCACGCTCTCGGGCAGCTTCAGCGGGAGGATGCCGAAGTTCACCAGGTTGGCGTGATGGATGCGGGCGAAGGAGTGCGCGAAGACCGCCCGCACTCCCAAGGCCATCGGCGCCAGCGCGGCGTGCTCCCGGCTCGACCCCTGGCCGTAGTTGCTCCCGCCGACGATGAACCCTCCGCCCATGCGCTGCGCCCGGGTGACGAAGTCCGGGTCGAGGCGGGAGAAGACGAAACGAGAGATCGCCGGGATGTTTGAGCGGAGGGGGAGGATCTGCGCGCCCGCGGGCATGATGTCATCGGTGCTGATGTTGTCCCCCGCCGCCAGCAGCACCGTCCCGCGCAGCATGTCCTCCAGCTCGAGCCGCAGCGGCAGCGGGGCGATATTCGGGCCCCGCACAATCTCCACCGCCTCGGGATCCTCCGCGGGCGGCAGGATCATGCTGTCGTCAATCGTGAACCGCGCCGGCACCTGCACCGAGACCGGCGCGCCCAGCTCCCGCGGGTCCACCACTTCGCCGGCCAGCGCGGACGCCACGCACACCTCCGGGCTGGCGATGTAGGCGCGTGCATCTCGCGTTCCGGTGCGCCCCGCGAAGTTCCGGTTGAAGCTCCGCAGCGTCACGCCCCCCGAGGGCGGCGCCTGCCCCATGCCAATGCACGGGCCGCAGGAGGCCTCCAGAATGCGCGCCCCCGCCGCGATCAGCGTCCCCAGCGCGCCGTTCTGCGCCATCATCTCCAGCACTTGCCGCGATCCGGGCGAAAGTACCAGGCTCACGTTCGGGTGCACGTGCTTGCCCTTCAGGATCGCCGCCACTGTCAACATGTCCTGGAGGGAAGAGTTGGTGCAACTGCCAATCGCCACTTGATCGAGCTTCAGCCCCTTCAGCTCCGTCGCGGGCACCACGTTGTCCGGGCTGTGCGGCTGTGCCACCAGCGGCTCCAGCGCGCTCAGGTCCACCTCGACGACATCGTCGTAGACAGCATCCGCGTCCGCCGCCCACTCCGTCCAGTCGCCCTCGCGCTCCTGCGCCCGCAGAAACTCCCGCGTGCGCGCGTCGCTCGCGAAGATCGAGCTGGTGGCCCCCAGCTCCGCGCCGAAATTGGCAATCGTCGCCCGCTCGGGAACCGAGAGGCCGGCGACACCTTCGCCTCCGTACTCCATTACCCGGCCCACTCCGCCCTTGACGGTCAGCCGGCGCAACAGTTCCAGGATCACGTCCTTCGCGCTCACCCACGCCGGCAGCGCGCCGGTGAGCTTCACCAGCGTCACCTTCGGCATCGCGACGTAGAACGGATACCCCGCCATCGCCGCCGCCACGTCCAGCCCGCCCGCCCCCATCGCCAGCATGCCGACTCCGCCGCAGGTGGGCGTGTGGCTGTCCGACCCCAGCAGCGTCTCCCCCGGCACCCCGAAGCGCTCCAGGTGTACCTGATGGCAGATGCCGTTGCCCGGGCGCGAGAAGTACACCCCGTACTTCGCCGCCACGCTCTGCAGGTAGCGATGGTCGTCCGCGCTCTCGAAGCCGGTCTGCAGCATGTTGTGGTCCACATAGCTCACCGACCGCTTCGTGCGTACCCGCGGCACGCCGATGGCCTCGAATTGCAGGTAGGCCATCGTGCCGGTGACGTCCTGCGTCAGCGTCTGGTCAATGCGCAGCGCGATCTCTTCGCCCGGGGTCATGGTCCCGGAGACGAGGTGCTGCTCGATGATCTTGTGCGTCAGGCTCTGTCCCATGTCTGACTCCCGCGTGGAAGCTGAGACGGCAGCGAGTGGGGAAGGCGAGAATCCCATCCGCGCCTAGTGTAGTGCAAAGGCAGGGGAGGAGTCAAAGGCGCCCGCGCACCTTAGGCCATATCCCCGTCGAACATGGCCCAATCGTGCTCGGCCATCGCCTCGGTCAGGGCTTGGGTGCTGTTCACGCCCCTCAGCACTCCCGGCCCCTTGCTCAGCCACTTCACCATCAGCCCCGAATCTCGCTCCCACATGCGTTCCACCATGCCCGCCGGATCGCCGTCCGACGTCTGCCGGCCCATTGCGTCCACGAAGACCTGACGCGCGTCGTCGAACGCATGACCAAGGGCCGTGAGCGCCTCCCCGTCTGACTCCCGTACCCAGAAGAGCACCTCCTCCTGCCGGCTCGCAAAGCCCCACGCGGAGGCCGCCCGCAGCACCCGTTCCGCCGCCTGCAAATCCCCCGGCGGCCAGCCCATCTCGTCTACGCCGCTGCCAAAGTGGAAGTAGCCGATGCGCCGACCGCCCTCGCGGACCACGACATAGCGCCCGTCCCAGGGGCGCCGCAGCGACCACCGGCGCCAGTACTCGCGCGACCTGACCACGGCCCCGAAGTGCCCGCGGTATCGTGCCTCGTACACCCCCGCCAGGAACGGCACGTCGCCGTCCGTCGCCTCCGTTGCGGCGGTCTCGGTCGGTCCCGAAGCCGCCGGGACGACCCACGCGGTATTCAGCATCCGCCTTCGCTCCCCGCACCAGCGCCACCCCAGACCACCGTACCACGCGAAGCGTCCGAAGAGGATCGCATAGCACAGCCCCCGTTCGCGCATGTGCCGCTCGGTGTCGGCCATC
>Ga0315282_10000843_pt1 | contig 59985 bp, 56 predicted proteins | sample YL17G07_20_MG_FD_203693 | JGI IMG/M metagenome (GOLD analysis project Ga0315282, IMG submission 203693) | Sediment microbial communities from Yellowstone Lake, YNP, Wyoming, USA - YL17G07_20 | ecosystem: Environmental > Aquatic > Freshwater > Lake > Sediment | place: USA: Wyoming | collected...
ATAGGTTTGACGGGAGGCGTAATGTAGGTTACCAAATGAAGATTATTCAACCTCCCCCTCCAAAAAAGAAATAAATGATTAATACAGGCGCCCATAGCTCAGATGGATAGAGCGTCGGACTACGAATGCGAATTGGGTATCTTTTTTAACTCCTTGATTTCGGTCTGGTTTCTCGTAATTGATTTAAAATATTAGGGAAAATGCTTTTCAATCTATTCTAGTCTATTCTATCTATTTCAGTCTTTTTGAGTCGATTCAGTCACAATTTAGTCACACGCATCTTTTTCATTCCAGCCGGTCCGTTGCTCAGGTTCCTGCCCTCGTCTCAAAATAATTTTTAGTTTTGAACTGCATGCTCATCCGTGCAGTTCCAAACTACAAAAACTCCCGCCCTTTGGTAATTACCCTTCGGGTTTCCCGGTATCCCGCTACGACCTTGGGAGAATGCATCAGAAAGTGGAGATTGGAGTGAGGGCTATTTCAGGTAGACCTGGTCAAGAGGATCGGAGTGAGTGAGATGACAATAGTCAATTGGGAGAGGGAAAAGACCAAACCGGATAGAAAGAATTCGGAGAAATTGAAAGCAATTTTGAGAGCTTAAATGTAGGACTTTAACTTTTTATTTTTTTCAAATTTTGTCCAATTTTGAATCGGCCTCATAACCCGAAGGTCGGTAGTTCAAATCTACCCCCCGCTACCAAATCAATTCGAAGGGTTACAAATTCTGTAATCCCTTTTCTTTTGGTTTGGTGTCCAAAAAGTGTCATCCCAGACCGAAAGAAAAGCCAAATTATCTCTTCTCGTCACATTGGGAGTGAATTTGTTATACCGTTTGAAAAACATCTCCACCGATGCATGGACCATCATCTGAGCTACCCAATTCGGATTTTCATCCGAAAAAGCATGAGTGTTGCAAAGGTGTGATGGGTCTGGTACATCGTCATGTCTCTCAAGCCTGCCTTTAGAATTATTCTTGAAAATGTGATTTATGGATTTTTACTCAAGATAGAACATTTCATCTGGAAGTCAATGAAAAATGGAAAAGTTTTTCCACATTTTAGATAACCAATTTGAGACTTTTATGAAAATTATTTCCTATTTCAATAGGGTAGGTTTTCCAAAATCATACGTTTTAAAGCAAGTAATTTATTGATAAGTTTACTGGGTTCTAGTATTCTTCTGAAAAGAGATTTATTGGCATAAAATTTGCTTAATTATTTAGATAGGAATATGTACCCATCCCCGAACCAACCACTATTCTCATCATGGGCTATGGCCTACCCGACTTGGGACTCGGGAGTAATTTAAAAAATGAAGAGAGGATCATAGCATGCTAGCTTATGAATTCTACTGCCGTGATAAAACAGAAGGAATCCATTTTATTGGTATACTCCCAGAGAGAAGGAAAAAACCGGAAAGAATAACTCAGGAGTCCATCCTGAATTGGGGGAAGAAAGTTATAGGTGATGAATCAGATGTCGATATCTATTTCGTTAAGGTAGAATTTTAACGACTAAAAAATAAATCTATGCCGAATGGTCATAGTAAAGGCAGGGTCGAAAATGTCTCTGCCTTTTTTATTTATATTTCTATCAGTAATCTAAAACGGGGAAGGTTATCTTAGAGTGAAAATAGTAATGGATTTAAGCGGGTGGCGAAATGGTTCTTCAAAGGATAAAACGGAGAACCCATTTCCATACAAATTTAGATAATTTTCCAAACCCCCTATATTTTGTCTAGATTCCTGTAATTTTTTCAGTTGAATAAAATAAATTTTTGGTCTAATATTCACTCCATATGGGAACTGTTAGGAAAAAAATCTTAGTTGTTGATGATAACCCAGAATTTATTGATTTAGTTAGAAAAATTTTGGGGAGCAATGAGTTCCAGGTCTCTATTGCCCTGGATGGGAAGACAGCCATCGAGAATACATTATTGGATATTCCCGAACTGGTTCTTCTCGATTTGAAATTGCCTGATATTCCAGGAGAAGAAGTATTAATAAGAATTAAAGAAATTGACAGAGATATTGCAATCATCGTTGTTACCGGCTATGGAGGAGAACAGATAGCAGTCGATTTGATGAGAAAAGGTGCAATCGATTTCCTATCAAAGCCTATCGATCACGAAGTTCTTCTATCCTCCGTCAAGAACGCCTTAGAAATTCGTGATGCCCAAATTGAGGATAGACAGTTTAACAAATATCCCTCCCTTGAAAGATTCTTCCCGTTTCTGGCACACGAGATTCGAAATCCACTTCACGCCATTTCCGGAGCCCTTGCTATCATTCAAAGGCGGTCGGATTTAAAGGATAAACTCCTTGATCAATCCATAAAAATCATAAATGAAGAGGTTCAACATTTAAATGGGTTTGTACAGGAATGTCTGAATTTTGTACGGCCTCCCAATATTGTTCGCTCCATTGAAGTGGAGATTAATGAGGTCATTTTTGTTGTGATGAATATTATTTCCCATATGCTCGAAACAGAATCAAAAAAAATCAAGATCGTTACAGATATGGATCCTCATCTTCCAAAGATTTATGCAAATTACGAAGAGATCAAGCAGGCCTTTTTGAATATTGTCAAGAATGCCTTTGAGGCTATGCCCGAGGGGGGAGAATTCACCATAAAGACTTGCTGGAAACCGGATTCGCCAAAACACATAGAAGTTATTTTTACCGATAATGGAATAGGCATTAAAAAGGAGAATTTGAGCCAACTTTTTAACGCCTTTTTTACCACAAAACTCAGGGGAACTGGATTGGGATTGCCCATCTGCCGCAGAATCATCGCCGAACGACATCATGGGAAAATTTATATAGAGAGTGAAGAAAATAAAGGAACGGTCGTCAAAATAGAATTACCAATTGGCCGTCGGTTGGGAGATTAGACAATGGTGTTTCATCCATCTATTTTAGTTGTCGATGACGAACCTAATTCCCTTTTTGGAATTTGTCAGGTTTTAACCGATGAAGGCTTTCAAACCATTCCGGCTAAAAATGGGAGAGAAGCGTTAGAAAAACTGAAAACCGATCCAGTCAATCTTATCATCACCGATGAAAAAATGCCTAATCTAAGCGGAACGGAACTCCTTTTGGAAGTTAAGAGAACCCATCCGCACATTCCGGTGATTCTCATCTCGGCTTACGGTTCAGTTTTGATGGCCGTCGAAGCATTAAAAAAGGGTGCCTTCTATTTCTTTGAAAAGCCTATTTTTGATAAGCTGGAAAGGTTTTTTATCATCATCCGGCAGGCCCTTAAAACGCAAGAGATGGAAAGGGAGATCGACTATCTTCGAAAGGAAGTCACTGAAAAATATTCTTTTCCCAATATCATTGGAAGTCATCCTAAGATGCTGGAGATTTTTGAGATTATTAGTAGAGTTGCCGAAACTGATGCGACAGTTCTGATCCAGGGGGAAAGTGGGACTGGAAAAGATCTCATTGCAAAGACCATCCATTATAATAGCCTGAGAAAAGAAAAACCCTTGGTCACTGTCAATTGCGGAGCATTGACGGAGAGTCTTCTCACCAGTGAACTATTTGGTCATAGGAAGGGAGCCTTTACAGGTGCTGTCAAAGATACCATAGGTCGTTTCCAGGCTGCAGACGGGGGGACATTAGTATTAGATGAAATTGGTGAGATTCCGATCAATCTTCAAAAAACGCTTTTAAGGGTGATCGAGGAGAAAGAGTTCGAAAAGGTTGGGGATAGTCAATCGACAAAAGTCGATATTCGAATCATTTCTATAACCAATCGAAATCTTCAAGAGGAGGTAGCCAAAGGAAATTTCAGAGAGGATCTTTTTTATAGACTAAGTATCGTTCCTATTACTATTCCACCCCTAAGAGAACGCATGTCAGATATTCCTTTGCTGGTCAACTATTTTCTTAAGAAACTCCAGAAGGGAAAGGTGCCCATTCGGATTGAACCGGAAGTGATGGAACAACTGAAAACTTTTTCTTGGACCGGAAACGTAAGAGAATTAACCAATATTATTCAGCAGATGGTAGTGTTTTGTAGTAGAAATACTATTACAATCAATGACCTTCCACCTCATCTTTTTCTAAAGGAGGGAATGGAACAAAGAAAAAAAGTGGGAAAGGTCCAGTTGGTAAAGATGGTTTCTGACATCGAGAGGAAGTGGATTGTCAGTAAGTTGAAGGAAACCGATTGGAACCAAGAAAAGGCGGCAAAACTTTTAGGAATTACTCGAAAAATGCTTGCTAATCGAATCAATAAGTATAATATCAAACCACAAAAGAATAGATGGCCCAATTCTAAAATTTGGCAGTAAATTTGCTACAAAAATAATCATGGCCTCAAATTGGATTCTCCTACTCGACCCGTTTAAAAACCTCCTAAATGCCTATCGCATGATTTTGAAAGAGGAGAAATATCAGGTCGAAACTGCACTAAATTTGAAGGATGCATATCAACTTTTTAAGAAAAGACAATATTCTGTAATCATTACAGAATATGTCCCTCCATTTGAGACGACTGATTACATGATTCAATGGGTGAAAAAGAAAGCTCCTGAAACCTATGTCATCATAGTTACCAACGCGTCCATTGACGAGAAAACATACGATAAACTTTTTACTATAGGAGTAGATGATTTTATTTTAAAACCTTATTCGCCTGAGAGGATTCTCGTCCATGTTAAAAAGGGTTTAAAGCAAAGGGATTTAATTCTTAAAATGCAAGGATTGGAGAGGCTTAACCTACTTGAACCAATCACTGAAAAGATTCAAGGGCTTATATTCAACATAACCTTTTTTAAAAGGTGTCTTCGTCAAGAGATTAAGAAGGCTAGGCGTCATCACCATCCGTTTTCTCTATTATTGATACAAATGCCGAACAAGGAAAAAATAGGTGATCGCTTCGAAAGTTTTTACATGGAACTTGTAAAAATTTTTAAAAGGCATACGAGAGAAGAAGATGTGGTTGGTAAAAACAATGGCGAAATAGGTATAATTCTCCCCGAGACAGACCAAATCGGATCTGAGGCTTTAATGCAAAGACTTTTGAACTTAATTCATACTCACCCCCAATTTAAATCCGATGACATCTTAAGGTTCTACATTCAAACTCTGTCTTTTCAATCCTTTACATACCCAGTTCAGTTTTCTATTCCTGAACCTCTGAAGGCTGTTTTGGAGGAAGTAGATAAAGAGTACCTCCGTCATTAACCCATCCGCTAGTTCATCCTTTTTAGCTCAACAATAAAACCATCAGAAATTATTAAAATAATTTAAGCCTCGCGAACCTTTTGGCTCAATAATTGTGCCAAAGGGTCATTTTCAATTGGGATATAAATTTCGGACAAAATTCTTTCTTAAAAAACCCTTTTAAAATTAATAGATTAGAACCCACATTAAATGACATTCAATTGGTACGCAAATTGCTGTACAAATTATATGAGGTTGTGAGTAAAAACAAGGTATCTTTCTTCAAAAACACATGATGTACCCCATTTATTTTCCAGACTTATTTTAACAATTTCGTTTATGCCAAAAGATACGATTCTCTTGCTGGATAAAGATTTTCATACCCAATGGACGTTAAAAACAATATTGGAAAGCGAGAAATATATTGTCCTGGCTGTGGATTCCATTGAAAGGGCCATACAAAATTTTCAAGAATTTGAAGTGTCCAGTCTCATCACCGAGTATCAAATCGATCATGCCAACACCCCTGAAATCATTCGAGAATTAAAAAAGAATTTTCCGGAACTCTATATCATGATGCTCACGCATGAAAATTTAGAAGAGAAGGAATATAAGAAAATCATGAGCGCGGGGATCGATGATTTTTTTCTGAAGCCAATCTCAAGCGAAAAAATTCTCATCCATCTCAAGAAAGGATTAAGACAGCGCAAAATACTGCTTCAAAAAAAGCGGTTAGAACAAAGATTGAATCAAATAAAAACGGATAGAAATGTCCGAGAGGTCGCTTTAAGTGGAGATAATCTATCCCACAATAAATCATTCACTGTAAGATAGTAAATAAACTTTTGGAGTCACAAAATGGAAGCAGGGACCCAACCCAAGAAATATGATACTCCCCCAGAAGTTCTCTATCCGCTGGATAAAAAGAGTAGTGCCTACACACTTTTTCAGAAGGTTCAAGGAGCGATGCATAATGTTCCTAATTTCGGCGAAACCTGCAGAGCAATTTTGGATGCCGTCATAGATGAAATGGATGCCGAAAACTGTTCTCTGATGTTGAAAGACCCGATCTCTGGCTATTTAACCATCTGCGCAGCCCGTGGGAAGAGTGAAAAAAAGAGTGTCTATTACTCAGACCCGTCAGGCAATGGGAAGAGATTTAAATCAGGAGAAGGGATTGCAGGTTGGGTGCTCAAAGAGGGTCAAGCCGTAATGCTGAACGATGTCAATCAAGAGCCTCGTTTTGTCAGTGTGGCAGGATTAAATAGCAGGGTCAATTCCCTAATCTGTTATCCAATAAGAGAAAAAGATCAGGTGGTCGGGGTCTTCAACCTTAGTCATTCTAAGAAAGGTGCTTTTAACGAAGGAGATAAATTGGCTTTATCCTATATTTCCAACCAGGTTGGAGCTGCTCTAACCTCTGCCCGTTTCTTTTTGGAAATCAAAGAAGTAAACCGGTTGATGAAGGATTCCAGGGAGGTTTTTCCTAAAGAAAAAGTTGTTCCTATCTCTCTTTCTTCCTCCTCCACTTTTGTTGAAATGGGTGAAATGACTCGAGAAGAGGGGATCTTTATTTACGCCAGTGACCAAATGCATCGGATTAAAGAAATCATTGATCAGATAGCCAATACAGACGTCACAGTACTGATCCAAGGGGAGAGTGGAGTAGGTAAGGAGGTGGTGGCACGTTCTATTCACCTCAATTCTTTTCGACGAGAAAAACCATTTGTGAAAGTGAATTGTGCTGCTCTTCCTCAAGAACTTTTGGAGAGTGAGCTTTTCGGTTATGAAAAAGGGGCCTTTACAGGGGCTTATCGTCAGAAACCAGGGAAATTTGAATTGGCTAATGGGGGGACTATTTTCTTAGATGAAATTTCAGAGATGAGCCTTTCTCTTCAAGGAAAACTCCTCCAGGTCCTTCAGGATAGAGAGTTTTCGAGATTAGGAGGGAAGAAGGATATCCGAGTGGATGTGCGAGTATTAATAGCGACAAACAAAAATATAGAGGAAGGCGTCAAGAATGGCCGATTCCGTGAAGATCTTTATTATCGACTGAATGTGGTCAATATTACTATTCCTCCCTTAAGAGAGAGAAGAGAAGAGATTCCGGTCTTTGTTGAATATTTTTTAGACAAATTCAGTAAGAAATACCAAAAAAAGGTAAACTCTTTATCCGATAAGATGATGAAGGTTTTTTCTCAGCACCATTGGTTAGGAAATGTGCGGGAATTGGAAAATGTGATTCAACGACTTATTGTCTTGGGGAACGAAAAGGCGATTATTGAGGAATTGACTCCTGGGATAAAGATAGATTCTATTCCTGGGCAAAAGAATAAAATGGTTCCAATAAAAAAATCCTGGCCTTCTTTGAAGGAAGTTTATCGGGATGCCATTAAAAAGGCTGAGTCTGAAATTATACTTAAAGCCTTAGAGACAACCAATTGGAACCGCAAGAAAGCGGCTAATATATTAGAAATTAGCTATAAAACCCTTCTCTATAAAATTAAAGAATGTGGTCTCGATAAAAGGTTTATTCCTTAAACGTCATAAATTTTAACCTTAATTTAAACTTCGTGGAAATAAAAGATCAAAAAATCGTAGTAGATTATCGTTTCTAATGAACGATTTTCATTATTTTTTTGAATGAATTTGAAAAAAGAGTAATCAAATTCTCAATCCTTTTAAAAAATGGAAAAAAGTGGAATTGATTTACCACTATTTTCCATTTTTTTTCCACTTTCCCCCGCTCTTTTAAAAGATTAAAAAATATTTCTGGATCGGGACTAGAAAAATCCATTCAATTTCAAAAGGTTAATTAATAATCATTCCATTAGTTCTACTTGGCATATAGATTGCTCTATATCCAATCGCGATGAAGGATATTTACCAAATCATTTTCTCTAATAGTTCAAAGATGACTGAAATCAAGACGATCATTGATGAAATCGCTAAGACTGATATTACGGTATTGATTAAGGGAGAAAGCGGAACAGGTAAAGAGCTGCTAGCCAAGGCCATTCATTTAAAATCCCACAGGAAAGATAAACCCTTCGTTAAGGTGAATTGCGCAGCCATTCCCCAAGGGCTCTTAGAAAGCGAACTCTTTGGGTTTGAAAAGGGGGCCTTCACAGGAGCACATCTCAGAAAACCCGGGAAGTTCGAATTGGCCAATGGTGGGACGATCTTGCTGAACGACATCGGGGAAATGGACATTTCCATTCAGGCAAAACTCTTACAAGTCCTCCAGGACGGCATGTTTTCTCGGTTAGGAGGGGATGGAGATGTAACGGTGAATATCCGTGTAATTGCTACCACAAAAGATCATTTAGAAAAATGGATGATGGAAGGGAAGTTCCGTGAAGACCTATTTTTCAGAATCAACGTAGTCAACATCACCGTTCCACCTTTACGAAATCGTAAAGAGCAAATCCTTCCTCTTTCACAATATTATTTCAATTTTTACAAAAAGAAATATGGAAGAGAAGCCCTGCCATTTTCATCAGTAGTGATCAATGCTTTTAAAGAACATATTTGGCCTGGAAACATCCGTGAATTAGAAAATATAATAAAACGGATTGTTCTATTTGGTGAGGAAAGTATGGCCCTACATAGCATTTCTAGTAAACGGTTGGATTGTGGAGTAAATCCTGAATCCTATGAAAATTTATTACCCAATCCCTCAACACAAAATAAATCTTTCAATTTGAAAGAGGTTGGGAAAAGTGCGGCTGAAGTTGCGGAAAAAGAGATTATTCAAACCATCTTACAAGAGACTCATTGGAACCGAAAACAGGCAGCCAAATTGCTTCGTGTGAGTTATAAGGCATTGCTGTATAAGATTCAAAAATACCATTTAAATGATTTAAAAACATATCAAAGGATTGAAGAGGAAGCTGGTTGAGAAACTCAAAATATTATTTCGGGGACGGGGTTACGGACAATGAAGCGAGGGAGGGGAGGAATGGGAAATTTAGAGGGTGAGTTTCCAAAAGGAACGAAGGCAGCATTTGGCAGAGTCCTAAATCGAGATTTATTCCTTTTTCTTTTGGATCTCGAAGTAAAACGTGCAAGGCGTTACCAGAATTTTCTCTGCCTCCTTCTCCTGAAACTTAAACCATCTTCGAAAAATGATAACGGCCCAGGTTCCCAGAACTTTTACAAGACGTTGAGCAATTTATTAATGGAGGAAATGCGCGAGAGCGACATACTGGGTTCTTTAGGAGAACATCAACTGGCGATTCTTCTCCCCTATGCAGATATTTTAGCAGGAGACCATGCTAAATGTCGTTTTGAGGGCGTTCTAAGATGTTTTGACCTTAAAAATAAGGGCTATGAGGTTATGATTGATCAGATCTGTTTTCCGAGAAATGGGACGGACTCCATTGAACTCATCAAGAAAGCATTGGAGACAGAATCTTATTAAAAAATTGTATCATAAGTTTTTAGGCCTGATTTATTGAATTAGACAATTGTAATGTCAATCAGGAGGAGGAGAAGATGAGAAAAATATTGTTAAGTGTTGGGGTCATAGGGCTGTTGATCATTTCTATTTATATTCCAATGAGTTACCCTCAAGAGGATAAAGCGGATAAAGATATTCTTTTGAAAAAAGAGGCCCAGGCAGAAATAGCCGCTGACAGCGACCGTTACGTAATCGGGGCTGAGGATGTTCTTTATATCCATATCTGGAAGGAAGAAACCCTATCAAAAACGGTGGCAGTGAGAATCGATGGAAAGATATCGATGCCACTCATCGATGAGACCCAAGCAGCTGGGCTTACCCCACTCCAATTGAAAGAAGTGTTGATTAAGAAGATAAAGGAATTTTTAGAAATTCCCAATGTCACCGTAATTGTGATGGAGGCCAACAGTCACAAAATATTTATTTCTGGGCAGATAAAAAGTCCGGGTGTTTACCGACTTCGAAGCGAAACTTCTATCATACAGATGATTTCCATGGCAGGCGGACTTACGGATTGGGCCAATCCAAAGAAAATTATCCTTATTCGAAAGGAGAATGGGAAGGAGAAGCGAATTACCATCAATTACAAGAAAATCATTCAAGGAGAGGATTTTGGTTCAAATCTTATTCTAAAACCGGGTGATACAATCATCGTCCCTTAGGAAGCTATCCATCACTTGCAATGCGGAATCTTTGTTCGGTGAGATTGAACGGGAGATAACAATTATAGTGGATAAAGGAGGTAGGAGGATGGAGAAAAGACGAAGCGTGCATCGGTTCTTGGGGTTTATTTCTGTTCTGCTCATATTAGGGATTCCTTCTATCGGTGGTGCGGAATCCGAGAGCGTCCTCTCTAAGTTTCACCCCTATGTCACAGTCACGGAAGAATACAACAACAATGTTACTCTATCCAATACGAACAAAATAGAAGATTTCATTACCACTGTTAATGCGGGATTTAAGTTTTCTGCTGTAGAGGAGAAAAAATATGGAATTGATTTGGACTTTGCTGGGGGATTTGTCTTTTATGCAAGACATCACAATTTCGATTATTTCAGTCCCTCAGGGTCGCTTAATGCTTGGTATGCAGCGACCCCAAGATTGACTTTTCGAGTCAGGGATTATTTAATCCGATCTGATGCAGCAAGAGAGCAGGTATATACTGCCAATGCCATACCAAACCAATATCTTCTTTCTACCGAGAGGACACATGCGATCTATATCCGAAACGTTGTTGAGCCCTCTGTAGAGTATCAGTTTGCAAAAGAGGGTCTCCTCTCAGTTCTCTATCGGAACAACATTTATCGTAATGAAAACCGTCTATATGAAGACAGTATGGAGAATACTATTAACCCAAAACTCAGTTACCAGTTCGATATTAAAAACGGGGTAAGTTTAGATTATTATCTTACTTCAGGGACTTATCAGCGTTCTCCGGATCAGTTAGCTCAAGGGGTGACTCCTCGTTACACATACCGTTTCAATCCAAGGACCTCGATCTTTGGAGAATACCACTTTGAGTGGCAAGATTTCAAATCTCCTGGTGTCGATTACTATGTCCATAATCCTAGCCTTGGCATCCAATATCAATTTAGTCCGACATTGAGCGGTACGGCCCAGGTAGGTTATTTCTGGCAAATTCCTGAGCAAGGTTCAGGAGCGAGAGGTCCATCCTTCAACTTAAGTCTCACAAAGAGTGCCCTAAGGACTACCTATTCTCTCTCATTTCAAGGAGGGTATACAGAGGATTACTTTTCGGCCGAGAATCGGGGATTTGCTAAATACTACAGGGCATACGGGGCGATCAGCCATAAGTTGACAGAGAAGATGACCGTTGGGATTAGCGGGTCTTTGGAAAGACCGACATATAGTAACGGTGAGAAAGATTGGGTTTGGGGAATCTATGGAAATGCTTCCTATCAACTCCTGAAATGGTTAGCCCTCTCCTTGCAGGTTTCTCATATAGAGAATCATTCAAATACCTATATTTCAATAGATAACCATATCTTAAATTATAGTCAATATCGGGGGATATTAAGTGTGACGGCGACTTTTTAATCTATTTAACCATATGAATCTTGGAGGTAAGAGCAATGATTAATCCCGAAAAGTCTTTTAATATTAATGATTATATTGAAATTATTCTGAGGCGAATCTGGTACATTATCATTCCTTTTTTGGCTGTATTAATAATCACTGGCCTTTACGCATATACCACCCCTAAAGAATACCGAGCGTCTACATTGATTTTGGTCACTCCCCAAAAAGTTCCAGTCGATTATGTGAGGCCCACTGTCACTTCTACAATTCAGGATCGCCTCCAATCCATTGGCCAGGATATTATGAGCCGGACACGATTGGAGCGAATCATCGCTGAGTTCAAGCTCTATGTTGAGGAGGCCAAGTCTCTCACCCCCGAAGAGATCGTAGAATTGATGCGGAAAAATATCCGTGTAGAAATTAAAGGGCAAGAAGGATACTTCACGATTTCTTACGTTGGGAAAGACCCAAAGGTTGTTACCATGGTCACCAATAAGTTGTCCTCTTTATTCATTGAGGAGAACCTAAAGTTAAGGGAACAACAGGCCCAAGGAACGTCAGAATTCCTTGCCATTGAATTGAACGCTACAAAAACAAAACTCGAAGAACAAGAAAGTACCGTCACCAGTTTCAAAAGAAGGTTTATGGCCGAACTCCCGGACCAACGCGACACCAATCTGAGGATGCTTGCACAACTTCAGTTAGATCATCAAAGAATTAGCGATAGTCTAAAAGCGGCCCAAGATCGAAAGGTGATCATCCAGAAACAACTCTCCGGTCTCGAATTTATGAATTTTTCAGAGCCTTCGAGTTCATTAATCTCTTCCGAACAGCCGCTAAGACCCCAAAGTAAGGATCCCTACCAATTGGAACTCGAAAAATTGAAAAAATATTTTGCAGAAATTCAGCTGAAATATACAGAGAAGCACCCTGATTTTTTAACAACGAAAAAGAGAATTGCAGAATTGGAGAAAAGAATTGAGACCAGCAAAGGAGAAGCAGAAGATATGGATGTTGAAAAGGTTGAAGAAAAAGGAATTTCTTCCTCTCAAATAGCACGTTCTAGTCCTAAGTCATCAAAGAAAGGAAAAGGTGGGGGCAAGGGGGATTCAGAATCGAATATTTTTAACAATTTTTCCAAAGAAATGGAAAGCCAGATGGTGGCCACAGATTTGGAAGTCAAAAGGTTGATGGAAGAAGAGTCAAGGGTTAGAGCTAAGATCGGTCAGTATCAGGTAAGGGTAGAGAATGCTCCTGTTCGAGAACTGGCTATGGCTCAACTGTCAAGAGACTATCAAAATACTGTGACGAATTACCAAAATCTTTTAAGGAAAAGCCAGGAGGCGCAACAGGCGGAAAACTTAGAGCGACGTCAGAAAGGAGAACAATTTAAGGTGATCGATCCTGCAAGGATTCCTGAAAAACCGTTCAAACCAGATATCCCAAAAATCCTTCTTTTTGGTTTTTTATTAGGAATCGGTTCAGGTTTTGGAGTGACCTTATTTAGGGAACAGATGGATCGTTCCTTCAGGGATGCCGAAGATTTGGAGGCAACTTTGGGGTTTAAAGTATTAGCGAATATCCCGAAAATTGAGAAGAAAGCGGCTTAGTTTATGTATTTAAAATTTTATGGTTTTATTGAGAAACCTTTTGAGATTACCCCTGATCCTAGGTTTCTCTACCTTAGTGAAAATCATCGGGAAGCCTTGGCCCATCTCACCTATGCAGTCAAGGAGAAAAAAGGGTTTACCGTGATCACTGGGGAAGTAGGGACCGGGAAGACTACCCTTATTCAAGCTCTTCTAAGCAGATTAGATGGGAGTACGAGAACTGCCTATCTATTTAACCCTAAATTGGGGTCTACCGACTTTCTCCACTATATTTGTGAAGATTTGGGATTAAAAGGCCTGAAAAGGTCGAAGGGACAATATCTTACCCATCTGCACAATTTTCTAATGGCCTGCTACGCTCGAAATGAAAATGTGGTGCTGATCATCGATGAGGCACAGAATCTGGATCCAAAACTGCTTGAGGAAGTCCGTCTGCTCACTAATTTAGAGACACCCAAGAGCAAACTCCTCCAAGTTATCCTGATGGGACAACCTGAACTGGACGACACCTTGAACCGTCCTCAATTTAGGCAATTGAAGCAGAGAGTGAGCCTCCGTTTCTGCATGAAGCCGCTTAACGAAGAGGAAACAAAAGGGTATATCAAAAAAAGGTTGAGGATAGCAGGAGCCATGGATCCTAATATTTTCACCCCCAAAGCCTTAAAAGAGATTAACAGATATTCAAAGGGAATTCCTCGGCTGGTTAACATTGTTTGTGATAATGCTTTATTAACAGGGTATGCAAGCGATCAGAAAATCATCGGAGGTAGGATCATCCAGGAAGTGATTAACAATCTGGATGGACTGGGTCATTTTCGGGAGGAAAGAAAACGATTCACTCTATTTAAGGTGATGCTCTTTGCGTTACTCATCCTTGTGGTAGTTATCACCTTATTAAGGACAGAATTCTTCCAAAATGTAAAATATGATTTTACAGAATGGATACAGACTTTCAAGAAGTTCATCGAGAATTTATATCATGGGATCGGGTAAAGTGTTAAAGGTTATTTCTATAGGAGAGGATAGAGGGAGGAAACAATGAGCAAAATTTATAAGGCATTAGAAAAAGCGGAAAGAGAGAGAACGAAGGGATTAATCAAGGATCAACCCACCATCCCGGGAGCTAACAAAGAGAAGATCGAAATACAGGAGATAAAACATAAGCCAAGAGAGATGGATGGAAAGATTTTTGATCCACAGTTGGTCTCCCTTTACGAGTCTGGGTCCTTGGCTGCCGAGCAGTTCAGAAAACTTAGGACTTTTCTCCTTCGACTTCGAATCCATGATGCTCCGAAGACAATTATGGTGACCAGTGCTATGAGTAATGAGGGGAAGACCTTTGTGGCGACAAATCTTGCCATTGGCATCGCCCATGAGCTTCAATCCCATGCGGTGCTGGTGGACTGTGATCTGCGTAACCCTGCTCTTTTACAATGGTTTGGCCTGCAAAATGATAAAGGCCTCTCAGACTACCTGATGGGAAACGGAGAAATTTCTGGACTCTTAAAGAAGACGAAAGTGGAAAAACTAAGTATCCTCGGTGGAGGAAGTGTTCGAGACAACCCCACAGAATTACTCGGGTCGAAGAAGATGGAGGCACTCGTTCTGGAATTGAAGTCAAGATATCCAGACAGGTATGTGATTTTTGATTCTACCCCGCTCCTTGCGACAACAGAACCACAAGTTTTGGAAAAGGTGGTTGATGGGATAATTATCGTTGTTCGAGCTGGTGTTACTCCTCGAGAAACGGTAAAACAGGCCATCGCCCCTTTGGAAAAAGAAAAAGTTTTTGGTTTTGTGCTGAACTATTTAGAATTTAAGTACTCGGCATTGTCCTCACGTTATTTCGGTTCCGATGGATACTATTACCGATACGGCTATGGCAAAAGCTTGGCAGACCCCCAAAAACGGTGGACGAAACCATTTCGATTCATCAAAAAATCTGGCTAAGACGATAACAGAGAAATGATATTACGAATTTTTAACCAATATATTCCTTCTCGCAAAATTGCTTTTTTCTTGTTTGAGAGCCTATTCATAATGGGGATAGTGATTCTTGCGACTTACCTGCGTTTCCTCGGAGATGTCTCAATTCTCTCTTTTAAAGGTTTTTTTCCTAAAGCATTAGTGATCGTTTTTTCGGTCCAGCTCTCTCTCTATTATTTCGACCTTTATGAACTTAAAATCTTCCGAAGAAATCTTGAATTGGCTATTCGCCTCCTTCAATCTCTGGGAGTATCTTCCATACTATTAGCTACATTTTATTACTTATTTCCTTCCCTTGTCATACTCAGGGGAATCTACGTCATCAGCCTCGGCTTTATGGGTGCAGCGATCGTCTCTTGGAGAATGCTTTACAACAATATGTTGAAGACGAAGCAGTTAGATCAGAAGATTATGGTCATTGGGTCCGGTTCACTGGCAAAAAACATTGCTAAAGAAATTATAGAGAAGGCAGATACCGGTTTTAAAGTCATTGGATTTATTACCGATAATCCTGGGAGGATAGGGGAAAAATTAGTAAATCCCTCTGTGATCGGAGACAAATCCCAGATCTTTGACAATGCGATGAAAGAGAAGGTGGATCGAATCATCGTTGCCCTTGAAGAAAGAAGGGGCAAATTTCCAGATGCCCAACTTTTAGACTGTAAAATGAGGGGAATTGCTATAGAGGAGGGAATCGAATTTTATGAACATCTTACAGGACGGCTCCAGGTGGAAAGCCTTCGGCCAAGTTTCCTCATCTTTTCTAACGGGTTTAAAAAATCGAAATTGACGATGTGGACGAAAAGAATCATAGAGTTTGCCCTCTCTTTGTTAGGATTGATTTTACTTTCCCCTTTAATTTTAGTGGTCTCTATCTTGATCAAGATTGATTCCCGTGGCCCAGTTTTTTATAGACAGGAGAGAGTAGGGGAGAGAAAAAAGATATTTGAAGTTCTAAAATTCAGGTCAATGGTTGAAAAAGCCGAGACCAATGGCCCCGTGTGGGCTGAACAGGATGATAAACGAGTTACCCGTGTTGGCCGATGGATAAGAAAATGGAGGATTGATGAAGTCCCCCAGATGCTTAATGTGCTCAAAGGTGACGTCTCCTTTGTGGGCCCCAGACCCGAAAGGCCATTTTTTGTTGAAAAATTAAGAAAAGAAATACCATTTTATGATCAGAGGTTCTCTGTAAAACCAGGAGTCACTGGCTGGGCACAAATTAAATATCGCTACGGGGCATCAATAGAGGATGCCATGGAGAAACTAAAATACGATCTTTACTATATTAAGAATTTATCTCCATTATTCGATTTACTTATCATTTTTGAAACGATTAAGGTAGTGTTATTTGGGAAAGGAGCACGATAATTCTAATTGCGGATTGCGGATTTCAGATTGTTTTTCGGTTTGATTCAAATTCCTAATTCGTAATTCATAACTCATAACTCCGAACTCATAACTATGAATCTCTGGTACGTCATCCAAACAAAACCCAAGAAAGAAGAGGAGGCTAGATCCTACCTCTCGATGAAAGGGTTAGAAATCTTTAACCCTCTGATGGAAGCCTTTTTAATAAGAAATGGGAAGGTGAATAAGCAGTTGAAGCCTCTCTTTCCGAGTTATATCTTTGGAAAGTTCGATCTTGATCAAGATTATAGCTTGGTCAGATGGGCAAGGGGGGTTAAGAAAATATTGGGTTTTGGGGCGTATCCCACCCCCGTTTCTGAAGAAGTGGTAGAGGTAATTAAAAAAAGAACCGATAGTAATGGTATTGTAAAAAGAGACCTTTATCTAGAGCCTAATGATATGGTCAGAATCAAATCAGGTCCTTTAAAGGACCTTTTAGGAATATTTGAAAGATGGGTTTCTGACAGTGATCGGGTAAGGATCCTTCTGAATCTAATTGGATACCAGCCCGTAGTAGAGATACATTATTCTATGTTAGAGAAGGTGGCCTAAATGTTTCGTAGTTCTTTGGTGTTGCAGTGCTACAATTAGTTTAAGTTTTTTTAAATTGATGAGGCCTCAGAATTTAATATCATGTCTTTTTCGATCGGATGCTCGCAAATCCGGAACGGCGGGAGCTTATCTTTTCCAAATAGTCACCAACTTAATACCCAATAATTAAATCATTGGCTTTCTTTTTTAAGAGATACTGGGGAGACATCATGCTTATTAAATCCTGTTTCCAATGTGAATTTCATGAGATTAAAGAAGAGGCAAAAGAGCAGATGAGTCACTGCCGGAGAGAAAACTGTTGGTCTCGATATTCCAAATGTGTGGCTATGAAAGCTCTCAATAGATTTCTGGAACAAGAATCTTTTGAGCTAGACCCACTTTCCCCCCCACCTACGTATATGTATCCACATAAGTAATAAAACACATTTGGTTCTTAACCTTATAATTTTCAATTTCTCAAATAATATTAGCTCTGCTCTATGCAGCTATCTGATGAAAATGGAGGGTCCTATGAAGGGAATTCTTGACCAAATGGAAGAACATATTGCTGCAATCCGAAACCTCCAAAGAAATTTTGATTTTCACTCCAAAAGGCTCGAAAAACTGATGAAAAGTCTGAACAACTGGAATCTGGAAAACAATAAAGAAGATCAAATCTCGATTCAAGATGAGAACAAGCCAGCAGGCAAAAGCTATATTGATAATTCATAATTCATGAGGATGAAAGGGGTTCTCCCTTGACAGAATAAAACGACACAAATCAAGTAGAAAATAACACGGGTAGACGAGATAAAACAAACAAATTAGAGAAAAAACTAATTAGCTAAAATGTCTGATTTCCATGCCGTCATCCTCGCTGGTGGTTCTGGGACCCGCTTCTGGCCTTTAAGCCGCGAAACATGCCCCAAGCAGATGCTCAAGATTGTTGGAGAGGACACCCTTATCCGACAGACGATCAAGCGAATCAAAGGTCTCGTTCCCGCAGAAAATATCTGGATTGTAACAACTGAAGACAAGGCCCAGGATATAAAGTTTCATATCGAATCACTAGGCTCTTTCGCCAAAGGCATAAAATTCATCAAAGAACCAGTGGGAAGAAACACTGCACCAGCCGTTGGTTTATCTGCCCTTTACCTCAATCACCTCTCTACTAAATCTGTGATGATCGTAGTGCCATCTGACCATGCCATTTCCGATACGGAGAAGTTCTTGTATGACCTGAAGTTGGCGGTTGAGGGAGCGAAAGACGGCCATCTCATTACTTTTGGGATCAAACCCACCCGTCCAGAAACAGGCTATGGGTATATCAAAGTTGAAAACGCTACGAAGATGGAGCCAAATGGTTTTTTTAAAGTCGATCGCTTTTTTGAGAAACCTGACCCTCAAACTGCAAGAACCTTCATCTCTGATGGCAGCTATTTTTGGAATTCCGGCATCTTTGTATGGAAGACCTCCACAATTCTTTCAGAGATTAAGAGATTCCTCCCATCTCTTTACCGTGCCTTAAAGAAGATTGAACTACTTCTATTCGTTCCGAACGCAAAGAGTAAATCCAAGGAGAAAGAGAAGCCCAATACACTCACTGACCTTTATTCCTCTCTTGAGAGCCTTTCGATTGATTATGGGATTATGGAGAAAAGTCATAATGTGTTGATGATTCCTGCTACCTTTCAGTGGTCTGATTTAGGGAGTTGGGCCGCCTTAGATGAAATTATTGAAAAAGATGATTTCGGAAATATTTTGAAGGGGAACACGATCGATATTGGAAGCCAGAACTCAACTGTATTTGCTGGGGAAAGGCTTGTTGCCACGATTGGTTTGAGAGATATGGTGGTGGTGGATACCCCGGATGCAACCCTAGTTACTTCTAAACAAAAGGTTCAGGAGGTTAGAAAGATTGTGGAGGAATTAAAAAAGAAGGGTCGAGAAGAGCATGTCCTCCATAAGACGGTCGAGAGACCCTGGGGAAGTTATACGGTTCTTGAGAAGGGAAATGGGTATAAGATTAAAAGGGTCGTTCTGAAGCCTAGAGCCAGGTTGAGTCTTCAACTCCATACGAGAAGAAGCGAACACTGGGTTGTTGTATCTGGGGTAGCTAAAGTCACTAAGGAGAATGAAACCTATTTGGTCCGTGCTAACGAAAGCACTTATATCCCAATCAACACAAGACATCGTCTGGAGAATCCCGGGAAGGTGACTCTTCAGATTATCGAAGTTCAAAACGGTGAATATGTCGAAGAAGATGATATTGAACGCTTTGATGACGACTACGGAAGAACCTAACGCCTCAAACCTGATATATCATTGACACGATCTCGATCTATTGCCCCAATTGACCAGAAAAAAGATAGGCTATGCCATGATAGCACCTTATGAGAAGAATCTGGCGATTCATGGGGGGGACCCTGTTCGAAGCAACTTTCTCATTTTTGGGATGCCCTGCTTGGGGGAAGAAGAAATTGAAGAGGTAGTTCAAACCTTACGATCCGGGTGGATTGGCACCGGACCGCGGGCAAAGCAATTCGAGGATGAATTTGCTGCTTTTGTGGGAAGTCAGTTTGCGATCTCTGTCAATTCCTGTACGGCTGCCCTGCACCTTAGTTTGATAGCTTTAGGCATTGGGCCTGGGGACGAAGTTATTTCAACTCCGCTAACTTTCTGCGCGACAGTAAATGTCATCGAGCATGTTCATGCCAAGCCTGTCTTCGTTGACATTGACCCACTTACTCTCAACATCGACCCTAACCGAATTGGGTCTGCTATCACTCCCCGTACAAAGGCTATTATTCCAGTTCATTTCGGCGGATTATCATGCGATATGGATCCCATAATGGAGATCGCTGATCGATATGGATTGGCGGTAGTTGAGGACGCCGCGCATGCTATTGGGACCCTCTACAAAGGGCGGATGATAGGCAGCTTTGGAAAGCTAACTTGTTTCAGTTTCTACGCAAATAAGAATTTGACTACTGCCGAAGGAGGGATGATTACAACCGAAGATGAAGGTTTAAACGAGAAGCTAAGATTGTTGCGTTTACACGGGTTGTCTCGAGATGCCTGGAAGCGGTTTGCAGCAAGACGGTTGTTGCTTTCCGATGCCGTAATCCCTGGTTATAAATATAATATGCCAGACTTGTTGGCTGCGATTGGCATTTATCAGTTAAGGAAGCAAGAGCGATTCTTGGGGATCCGGGAGCATTATGCACTAATCTACGATAAATCATTTTCGAATTTACCTGTGCGTATCCAGCCCCGACCTCAGAATTTATCTCAAAACCGTCATGCCTTACATCTATATGTGTTAATTCTTAATCCTGAACAATTGAGAGTAAGCCGTAATGAGGTAATGGAGGCTCTGTTAGCAGAAAATATCGGAGTGGCGTTGCACTATCGGGCAGTGCATACCCATCCTTACTATCAGCAGAAATATGGCTACAGCCCAAATGACTTTCCCAACGCTTACAGAATTGGAGAAAATGTTCTCTCGTTACCTTTGACGCCTAATATGGCAGAAGAAGATGTGAGAGATGTAGTCAATGGGGTAAGGAAGGTATTAGGTGCATATCTTAAATAATGTCGGAGAGGAAATGCTCGATTTCACAGAAATGATAAGGTTTCCTAAGGTCCGACTGAAGTATAAAAAATTGGAGTAAAAATATGAAAATCGCTGTTGTCGGTATGGGATATGTAGGAATTCCTGTAGCTATTCTTTTAGCGGATGTCCCCGGATTTGACGTCACGGGGATTCAACGCCGGTCGAAACGATCGGGTTGGAAAATTGACGCTCTCAATGCGGGGCGCTCTCCTTTTGAAGGAGATGAACCGGGATTAAATGAACTGCTTCAGCGAGTTGTTGAGAAAGGGACTTTTCGAGTAACAGATGATTACTCTGTGATATCAAGAATGGATACCATTCTCATTGATGTCCAGACTCCTACCGATGGTCCAGACCATCAACCCTCCTATCTTTCATTGAAAGAAGTGTGTAAGGAAATTGGGTCTCATATGAAACAGGGATGTTTGATCATCACTGAATCGACGGTCGCACCAGGCACAACCCAGAATGTCATTCAACCCATCCTTGAACGGCGATCGGGGATGAAGGCCGTACGGGATTTCTCACTCGCCTATTCTTATGAGCGGGTCATGCCTGGGAGGCTTCTCGATTATATTGTTAATCTTCCCCGGATTGTTGGAGGAATTGATAAAGAGAGTGAGAAGAGAGCATTTGAGCTTTACGGAACAATTGTCAGACAAGAGATATTGATGACCGATGTTTTGACTGCGGAAACATCCAAGGTCATGGAGAATGCATATCGGGATGTCAATATTGCTTTTGCCAATGAGATGGCCCTGATCTGTGAAAGCCTTGGTATCGATGTTTTCGAAGTCCGAAAGATGATCAACTCTCGCGATGAAAGACACATGCACATCCCTGGTTCTGGAGTAGGAGGCCACTGCCTTCCAAAAGATACCTGGCTCCTCAGATATGGTCTCAGACAATACGGGAAGAACCACATGGAGACAGAATTCATTAATTTGGCTAGAAGGATCAATAACTATATGCCGACACATATGGCTAAATTGGTCGAATCTGCGCTGAAGGAAGTAGGGAAGACCTTGCAAGAATCAAGAATTGCTGTGCTGGGTGTAGCTTATCTTGAGGATTCCGACGACACTCGAAATACCCCTGCCGAACAATTCATTCGGGATCTTGAAGCCAATGGGGCAGAGGTTGTGGCACATGATCCCTATGTGCGCGAGTTTCCTGAGGTAGAATTGACAAAAGATCTCGATATGGCTTTGAGAGGATCTGACTGTATGGCTATAATGGTGAGACACAAACCTTATTTTAACCTGGATTTGACCTGGGTCCGTGAAATCATGCGCACTCCGATCGTTGTGGACGGAAGAAATGTATTTGAAAAGAAGACTGCAGTGAAAGCAGGTCTTATTTACAAAGGAATCGGGAAGGGAGGTCGTCCCGATCCCTCCTTCTTTTGAAATGTTATAAAAATCTATTGTCAGTATCAATGGATTCTAGGAGGGTGAAGTGAGGTTACAAATAATTCCAATAAAACAGTACGCTAAAAGAGTAATTTTTGCTTTCATATTGGTCTACCTTTTTTTAGCTGTTTTCCTGAGTCCCTATAGCTCTGCTACTGAGGTTTCACTTTTTGCAGGCGGTGAGATTGACACGAGGGGCCAGGGTTTTTCGTACCTTGGCGCAGACCTCACTCAAAAGATCTATGAGAACATTTCCGTTTCAGGAAGGGTGACCCCGAATTACCTTACTTACAAGTATCGGTCTGGAGATCATTTGATTAGGGCTGTATCCCCAGGACTTTATACGGTTGCAGGGATCAAGTTATCCTGGGGACAGACAACGTTTGGCCTTTTTGGTGGGACAGAATATAGACACACCAATTTACATCCTGACGATAAAAATGCTGACGTAAGAGGGACCACTTTTGCGGGATTAGTCCAAGCCGAATTTGATAGCTGGCTTCCCAGTAGAACTAATTTTAATCTTTTTGCAAGCTATAGTGGTACAGATGGCTTCTTATATGAGCGAGGAAGAATAAAGCAACAGATAACGAATCTAAATTTTAAAAAACCCAATACCATAAATGTTGGCATAGAACAATTTTATGGTAGAAATCCAGATTTTCGTCAGGTAGGAGTTGGGCCGATACTGGAGATATATAATATCCCTAATAGAATTAGCTTTGACCTGCGATGCGGTTATAAGCATGATTCAACTTTTGGTAGCGGAATCTATGGAGGATTAGATTTTTATAAGGGGTTTTAGATGGACTTTCTGTATGAATGAGGAGTGAGGAATCGAGGTTTTAGCCATTTATTTTATGGTGAGTTGATTAAAAATCTCTATGAAAAGGACTCAGCGAGGAATCAAGGGATGGTGGTCAGATGTCTTAGGGACAAAGGTGTATTTCCGTTTTTTGGAAAAAGAGGACCGTAAGAGACGATTAGCAGGTCAATTTTTAACATTCATTACAGTTGTTCTTGGGTTTTCATACCTCATTTGGCATTTCGATTTCATCAACTGGGGGTTTTGGTATTATTCTTTCATTTTTTTCTTAGCAGAATTAATTGGATTATTCTTGTTTGAATTTTTCGCATTCAACGCCTGGTTTCTCAGATTCCATTCCCCACAAGGCGTGCCATTTGAGAATCCCCTTTCTGTAGATATCTTGATTACAGTGGCTGGAGAACCAGTTGAATTATTAAAGGACACAATCGAGGCAGCCGTTCAAATTGATCATCCATATAAAAAAGTTTATGTCCTTGATGATAAAGGTAGCCCAGAATATCAACAAGTTGCTCAAAGATTTGGGTGCGGATATTTTGCTAGAGAAGACCATAGCCATGCGAAGGCTGGAAACCTAAATTATGCGTTTCAAAGAACCTCTGGAGATCTCATCCTCACTCTGGATGCGGACCAGGTTCCCCAGCCCCACATTGTGAATACTCTCATCGGCTATTTCAAGTTTCCATCGGTCGCCTTTGTTCAGACTAAACAAGACTTCAAGGTTCCCAAAAGAGACCCTTTTGGCAATGCGGATCGTATTTTTTATAATGTGATGCAAGCTGGGAAAGATACCGACAACGCAGCCTTTTCTTGTGGATCCGGAGTGATCTACAGAAGGAAGGCGTTAGAGGAGATCGGAGGGTTCAGCACTTGGAATCTGGTAGAAGATGTTCATACTTCCATGCTCTTGCATGATCGAGGTTGGCGGTCAATTTATTACAACTATCCTTTAACCAAAGGTAGTGCTCCCGCTGACATCTATGGGGTTTACAAACAACGTAAACAATGGGCTGCTGATTCGTTAAGGATGCTATTTTGGGACAATCCTTTCCGCCGAAAAGGATTGTCATTCAAGCAGAAATTTCAGTACTTCCATCTGGGTTTTGTATATCTCGTTGCTGCATTTGTCATGCCTCTTTTCTTTCTGACACCCATCGTGGCTCTTCTCACCAACAATTTTGTCCTCACTGCTCCTGTGCGCAGTTATGTACTTCACCGGTTTCCTTATTTCATTGCTATGTCTGTTGCATACGGAATCATAAACTATCCCACCCCTTACATGCGAGCCTTCCAAATGTGGACTGGACTTTTCCCAGCCTTTATCCATGCCACCTGGATTGCTCTTCGCTCAAGAAAAAAGAAGCCTTATTATCAAGTGAATGTGAAGCCGATTGGAAAGATAGAGAAGAAAAACCCTTGGCTCGCCATCCTTCCTCAAGGGGGAATTATCTTGCTTTCTATTTTCTCAGTGATTTATATCTTCATTAAAAAAGTGATCGCCTGGGATTTTTATCTTTTAAATCTTGTTTGGAGCACGTGGTCTATTTGGACCATGAGTGGAATTTGTCTTGCAGCCGTTGGAAAACATCGATGGCCTGAAGAGATAGGCCCGGAAAAGAGTACGCACCCTTCTTTTTTCTCGCGCACAAAGGAATTATTTTTTACGGTCATTCTATCGGTTCTCATCGCCCTCTTTTTTGTCATTACAGATATGTCCAAAGTTGATCAATCTTTGACAAGTTTTCGCTTGAAGGTTCTTACGGCCTTGGGTTTTGAAAAAACTACTCCAACAATTTCAAAAGAAATTGTTAAGGCGCCTGGTGTTTCTAAAGTATATGTCAAGGAAAAAATTGAGCAACCCGAGAAATCACAGCATGAGGTTATTCCCATGGAGGAGAAGAAAGAAGAGGTTTTGAAAAAAGAGGAAGCCATAGAAAAAGGGGTAGAAGCAGCAAAAAAGGAGGAAGTAGCAAAAAAGGAAGAAGTATCGGAAAAGGCGAAGATAACAAAAAACGGAAATTGGATTGTTCAGGTGGCTTCTGTAAAGACTCAAGAACAGGCGATGATCTGCAAAGAGCGATTGATGGCTATTGGATTCCCTGCATATAGCATCCGAGCAAAGGTAAGAGGAGAGGATTGGATTCGAGTTCGTGTTGGATTTTTCAGTAGCAGAGAAGAAGCCCGGAAGGCTGGGGAAGAAATTGAAAAGAAGTATATGACCAAAGGCCCTTATTGGATTAATAAAGTCCCGGCAAAGGAGATGGAAGACCTACTTGGAAAATAAATTAATCGAACCATGGTTGGGTCTTTACCTTCCAGACAAGAATTATTGGGCTCTCCAGAGAGCTTGTAGATATACTCAATTAATGTGGAAAAAAATTCAGGTACTCTCCTTTTATATCGCCTGGGGATTTAGAAGGAAGCCTGACCTTGGGGAAATTCAGAGTGTCTTAAATAGTGGTTTCATTCCCCTCATTACTTGGGAGCCCTGGTATCGGCCTCAAGAATTACCAGGGGCCACCCGACCCGAGGATCAACCTGATTTTTCACTCTCAGAGATACTGAGCGGAAGATATGATGACTATATCTGGAATTGGGCCCTTGATCTTAAACAGATTTCAGGCCCTATCTTCTTTCGTCCCATGCATGAAATGAATGGAAATTGGTATCCTTGGTGTGGTAGAGTCAACGGGAATAAGCCAGAAGAGTTTGTCGAGGCTTGGTGCTATATCAAATCAATTTTTGACAAGATCGGAAATGACCAATTAATCTGGGTATGGTCACCCCATGTTCATTCTGTACCGAATGAATTGGGTAATGAAATTCGGCGTTATTATCCTGGACCGAAAGAAGTCGATTGGGTGGCATTAGATGGGTATAACTGGGGGAATACCCAGGAATGGTCGAGATGGCAAAGTTTCGAAGAGATTTTTGAAAAAGGGTATGATAACTTAACTCAACTGGCACCCGAGAAACCTTTTATGTTGGCAGAGGTGGGCTGTGCAGAAGAGGGGGGAGATAAAGCCAAATGGATTGAAAGGGCTTTTCGAATTTTGGGAGACAAGTTTCCAAAAATCAAGGCACTGGTGTGGTTCAATATTAAAAAAGAATGCGATTGGAGAATAGAATCTTCTCCTCGGTCTTTAAAAGCTTTTAGGGAGAATATCAGAAATTGGACTTTTAAATATTCTAGCAAAAAGCTGGGAATGTTTCATTGAAGCAAGACGAGGAAGACCAATGAACTCCATATCTAAATATTATCTTGTTATCATGATCTCTGTCATTGTTTTTACAGGAGTGACCCAAGGCCCAGTCTTTGCGATTCAGATGACAATTGATGCCAAAGAGGATGCCGGTCAGTTTCCAGGGCAAGGAGCTTATCTCAAATTTGTTTATCCCTCTGGGTATTATAACGTGACCGCAGCCGACCCCTCATGGACTTCTTCTTCTCAAGTTTATGCTTATGCCTCGTTACACAGTATCCCTGAAGGATGGCATTTAGAATCCGCTGGGAGCATCTGGTCTTCTGACCAATTTGTGGGAGATGCTCTTACTAACCTGGATATGGGAATTTACAGAATATCTGTGGTGAGCGGAGCCTTTATGTACGATTCCTTTGGGGGAGGTTGGAGCCATTATGGAGATCAATGGCGGTGGCAGCTTCATATTCAGGCGCGTCGGGCCATTCAAGGTGGTGAGATCGTAGATTATCTTGATTATGTGCTTGGATCCTTTGATCCCTATAGTTCAGCGGGCGAAGCTCTACAGGGAAGCCTTGGGGATTATATAGATATTCTTTTAGCAGAAGGCGGTTCGCTAATTTTCTGGATCTGGGATAATCCCAATACCATTGATAATTTGGGAATCCTAACCTTTGACGTTGTGACCGCTCCTATTCATGAACCCCCCACTTTCATCCTTATAGGAACAGGTCTTCTCTTTCTGATACGACGATTCCGAGGATCAAACAATAACTTACTAATTTCATAAAACACTTAACGCTTTGATTGTCGGTAAATTGGGCTTATGAAATCATGAGTACCCCAATCATTATAGATGGGAGAAATTCGATCGATCCAATCTTTGCCCAAAAAAAAGAATTGTTATACGAAGGGATAGGTAAAGGAAAATAAAAAATTTCCGGGTACGTAATGGTCCCTATTTGTATTAGACCTCAATCTGTTTTACTAAGCACGAAAGGAGGTAATGATGAAGAGGTGTATTAGATGTATTTTGCCAGAGTCATATCCAGAAATAAATTTTGATGAACAAGGTGTATGTAATTTCTGCAGAGAGTTTAAAAAATATCAAGTAAAAGGAGACAAAACTTTAAAAGGATTGATAATTGCGAATCGTACCAAAGATAGCAAGTATGATTGTATTGTACCTCTTAGCGGTGGCAGAGAAAGCAGTTACGTTCTCTTTTATATTCGTAACGTATTAGGTCTTAATCCGCTTGCTGTTCAATATGACAATGATTTCGTTACTGAACAGGCAAGGTTAAACATCGATAACGCTGTCTCAATCCTCGGGGTTGATTTCATTTCAGTTAAATCAAAAAAAAGACTGAGGCGAAAGATTGCATATGATAGTTTTAAGTTAAGTATGAAAAAAGATTTAATGAAAGCTGTGAGTAGTCTTTGTTCACATTGCTGGATTGGGGAGGAATCTGCCGTTTATGGAGTTTCTTTACAGAAGAATACACCGGTTATCGTCTGGGGGGATTCCCAAGAAGAGATAACTCCTTTTGATCCAAAATTAGGCTATTATCACAAAATGAATAATAATCAATTGAGCCGGCTTCACAAATTGAATGGAAAGCTAGGAATCTTGTTATCGCCTTTGATTTTTAGTTACCTTCGCTTGAAATATAATGGTAGACAATTTAAAAAGGAATTCTGTTACGACCGTAAGGCCGTAAGTCCGGCACTCAGACCTGGCCTTCATTTTTTTGACTATGTCGAGCACAATGAAAACGCCATAATTGAGACCATCAAAAAAGAAATCAAATGGGACAAATCTCCCTACTCAATTTTACCGTGGCGATTTGACTGTACAATTGCTATTGTTGGCGAATATTTCAAGAAGATAAATTCTGGCTGGAATAAACAGGATATAGATCTAAGCAATATGATAAGGAAAAACTTAATAAGTAGGGAAGAAGCTTTAAATCTAATCACTGTAGATGATAAATTGGAAATCGAAAAAATTAAAACACTGTTTAGCCAAATGGGTTTCTCTATCAAGGAGATTCAGGTGTTGCAACCTATGATCCAAACAATACGAAAGTTAGTGAGAAACTAAAACCATTATGTAGTCAGAGATATGCGAAAAGTAGGTAAAGATGTCGTAAATGGGGTTACGGTATGCACCCGTATCCCAGCTCTTGTTGTAGGCTCTGACGTGGGCGCCCTCAATGTTATTAGAAGCTTGGGGCGACGCGGCATTGAAGTATATGCTGTGGGAGTTGACCCGCGCGATTATGGAGCAGTGAGTCGTTACACTAAGTTCGTATCGTGTAATGATTTTACTGAGGAAAACGAGGTTATCTCCAACCTTTTAAAGATTTCCAGATATCTTGGGAAAAAATTGGTTCTCTTCTGCACTTCGGATCTGCATGTCCTCTATGTTTCAAGAAATAGAGAACTCCTCAGGCCTTTTTTTGAGTTTGTGTTGCCTGAGCACGAAGTTATTGAAACACTCATGGATAAGAAAAATTTCAACGATTTCGCAAACCGAAATGGATTTTGCGTCCCCCAAACTTTTTTTTCAAAAAACAAAACAGATTTTCAAAAAATATTCCCCAGCATACCTTATCCTTGTATTGCAAAACCCCTGTACCATGCGACCTACTGGAGTGAACATGTGCGGGCGAATAGAAAAGTTATTATGGCTGATTCATCTCAGGATCTAAGACAAAAACTTGAGGATATGGGAGTTCTGGATAAACCTCTTATCTTTCAAGAATGGATACCTGGGGGTGACCAGCAGGTTTACTTTTGCCTTGCCTACATTGATAGAGAGGGAAAGCCATTAGCTCTCTTTACCGGAAAGAAATTAAGACAATATCCATCCTTGACAGGGAATACCAGCCTTGCAGAAAGCATTAACCATGAACAATTGGCAAAAATGACATTTGAAATATTAAATGCGGCAGGATGTAAAGGCCTTTGCTCCGTGGAATTCAAATACGACGCCTTGGATGGCTCCTTTAAAATCACTGAGCCAACAGTCGGACGCGTTGACCTCCAAGAAGGAATCAGTGTCCTTGCAGGTCTCGACATCCCATTCATAGCTTATCAAGACGCTCTTGGTATTTCTCAATCTGCCCAGATGGATTACAAAGTGGGAATCATATGGATTAACGAACCCTTAGAACTCAATTCATTCCTAACTCAAACTAAGCAAAATGCAAATGGGATAGGTTCATTTTTCCATCCCTATCGGGGGCACAAAAGCTTCGCACTTTTGTCATTTAATGATCCAATTCCATTTCTTCACTTTTTAATATATGCAATAAAGCGTGGGTTGCGTTATCTGAAAAACATTATCCCTCTTCCAAAATAGAGGCTAATCCTTTAATGTTAAGAGTTGAGGAAATTATCCATATCAGCAACTTACAGCCACTCGCTAAGATTTGGAATACTCTCCTTTCACAAAGTTATTCGGATAACATTTTTCTAGCCTGGGAATGGGTATTTAACTGGTGGAAGGTATACGGCCGAGATAAAGAACTCCGCATTTTAATACTGAGAGACCAAAATGATGACATTATCGCCATCACCCCGCTTTATATTTATAAGAGAAAAATCCTAGGAGGTTTTTCAATTAATGAAGTGCGATTCATCGGGACGGGTGAGGACGTAAGTCCAGATTATCTGGATTTCATAATAAAGAAAGATAGAGAAGATGAGGCCATAAATGTTTTTATAAAATATATTTCCGGAAAAGATGAATGGGATGTTCTTAACCTTACAGATATGCTATCAACTTCTATCTCTGCCGAAATTTTGGAAAAAACTATTCCGGATAATGGATTAAGAATTGAAAAGCGTGGGTGCGCCACTTGTCCTTACATTCAGCTCTCATCTTCATGGGAAGAATATGTTGAAAGTCTGAGTAAGAACATGCGCTACAATGTCAAACGCCGGATGCGAAACCTTGAGAAACATTTCAAGACCAGGTTCTTCGTCTGGCAGGATACCGATAGGCTGGGATATGCGATGGAGAGACTCGCTCTCCTTCACAAAAAAAGGTGGGAGGAAAGAAACCTCAGGCATAGCTTTTCCAGTAAAGAATACAATTCATTCCACCTTGCTGTCGCCAAAGACTTTGCCCTCAGGGGTTGGCTTCGCTTGAGCTGCCTGGAATTAGATGGCGAGATCGTTGGCATGTTATATGACTACCAATATGGAAATAAAATCTATTACTACCAGGGAGGTTTCGAACCTTCGTTATATAAATATAGCCTTGGCCTTGCGCTACGAGCCTTTGTAATTCAAAAAGCAATAGAGGATGGACTCAAAGAAATAGACCTCCTAAAGGGAGGATATGAACATAAATATAATTGGACAGAATTTGACCGGCATACTATCAATCTGGTTATCGGCAGAGATACCCTTGGAAGCAAGCTTTTTTTCTTTGATACCTTTAAGAAGCCGCGTATAAAAGCATCTATTAAAAAAGTATTGTCGATTCCGCTATTGAAATTGGTTAAAAAGTGAAAAAGGATCAATGAAAACACCATTGAAAACACTTTGTATTTCCTACTAATTCCACTTCCTTAATCTGCTGATTAAATATTGGTGAGGCCTGTTTTACCAACTCCACCCTTAATTGGGACAAGAAAATAACAAGGAGAATATAAATGTTCAGTGGGAGAAGCAACAAATTACTAGCACTTGCCATCCCGGCACATAATGAGGAAAAATTTATACGGAAAGCAGTAGAAAGTGCATTAAATCAAGAAACTCCCAATGGATTTTATGTCAAAGTTGTGGTGGCAGCAAATAGTTGTAATGATAGGACAGAGGAAATTGTTAATCATCTTTCAGAGATATATCCAAATAAAGTCGACCTCATATCAATGGAAGAAAAAGGTAAAACAAAGGCAATTAATAAAATGATCAAGTATTTTGAACAAATTTCAAATAATGACCTTCCAATCCCTTATGTGATATTTTTAGATGCTGATTGCGAGTTTGTTGGTAAAGAAGTCCTTATCAATTTTATAAAACGGTTCGAACAAAATCCGCAGTTATGCGCCGTTGCCGCAGACTGTGTACCAGACGTCTTCTTTGAAGAGAGAAAGGACATGATAGCTGAAGTTTACAGGGCAACTTACGGATTGGGGGAGTTGTTGAAGATCAATTCAATTTCGGGTATGTGCTACGGCATTAGGTTTGAGTTTTTAAAAAAGATATATTTTCCAGATTTCCAACTTGCAGAGGATATGTACGTATCGTCTCGACTTGATGGAAGGTTTCTCAAGGACAGAAATTCAAAAATTATTTTTAAGACTCCATCTAATCTGATCAATGAAATCAATAGGAGAACAAGACAGGAGATTTCTACTCAGCGTTTTCATGAATACTATTCTTATCTCAAAAAAAAGGGGGTAAAAGTTAAACTATTTGAGGAATCCCTCGGAACTGAATATGAATGGGGGGCTACGGATGGCGATGTTCTGAAAGCTTGGGTTAACCTAAAAGGTGCCAGATCCAAAATCTTTGTATTTTTATATTATTTAATAAGGGTTTATTCAAGAATGAAGGCCCACGGACGATTCAAAAAGTTACAAGAAAATGAGGATTTAGATTATTGGAGGGTATTGAGGTGAATCTGCAAAGTGAGCCAGAATATGAATAAGAAAAGATGGGTTAAAAATATTATAAAAAGACCTTTATATTTTTCTCTTTTTTATATGCGATTTTTCGATCTCTTCCTGAAGATATTAGCAAGAGTGCGGCACCAATATCCTTGTGTTATCCTCGTGTATCATCGAATCGTGAATGATAGTTCAAGATATCTTAATAAAGGACCCGCGATACATCATCATATAAAGCATTTCGAAAGAGAAATTCCATATTTGAAAATAAAATTTCAAATATTGAGTATGGATGAGGTGATTGATCATATAAAATCAAACAGGAGTTTCAAGAGGCCATCTGTCGCCATTACTTTTGATGATGGTTATTTAGATAATTATACGCTTGCTTATCCTGTTTTGAAAAAACATGCAGTAACGGCGACCATTTATCTTACTACAAATCTTGTTGGAACATTGAACAGAACTTGGATAGATCAAATTGAGCGTATACTCTTAAACACCAAGAAGGTTCAATTCAAGTTACCTGGCCTCTTCGGGGGTAAGGGGTTGCCTATAAAGACAAAAAAAGAAAAGGAACAGGCTAATGAGAAGATTGCGGAATCCCTCAAGAAAAAGACAGGGGGTGAACTTGCGCAACTGATGCGAGAACTCTTTGAAATAATGGAAGTAGATGACAATCAAACGAGAAATTGCGAGGGGAGGATGATGTTAAATTGGGATGAGGTGCAAATAATGGCGAAGAATGGAATCACTATTGGCAGTCACAGCCATAATCACCCTATCCTCAGTCGGATGCCAATTCAGAAAGCAAAGGAAGAAATTTTTAAATCGAAGAAAGTGATTGAGGAAAATCTTGGTATAAAGGTTAAACACTTTGCCTTCCCTAATGGTAAAGAGGAAGATTTCAATGAGGAACTGGGGGATTACTGTCGAGAGATTGGCTTTGAAAGTATTGCCTCCGTAATATATGGTACGAACGGAGCTTCAAAGGGCAATACTTTAGTTCTAAAGAGAGTTGTCGCAGTCAGTCCTGTATGGATGCTAGCTGGTGAGCTGGTGAGGCTATTTATGAGGATAAATTAAAAATGAAAGAGATAATTTTGGAGCCAGTTAATTTAGCGGAATTCGAAACTTTATTCACTTAGGAAAAATGAGTAAACAACATACATATGGTGATTTCAAACTTATCCAAAACAACGGGTTCTAATAAAGTAATTTGTACAATATTAGCTAAGAATTATCTTGCCTTTGCAAGAGTCATGGTTAATTCATTTTTAAGATATTATCCAAATGGGAAGTGTTACGCCTTGGTTATCGACGATTATGAGGGCTATATTGATCCCAGAAATGAAAATTTCGATATTATACCGCTCTCAGCTTTAAATATTCCAAACCTTAAGTCTTTTTGTTTCAAATATGACATCCTAGAATTGTCTTGCGCTGTAAGACCATTTTTTTGGGAGTATTTGTTTAATGCGAAATCGATTAATGAAATCATTTACTTCGACCCAGATATTTTAATATTAAACCCCTTAGACAATCTCTTTAGTTTATTTGATTCGCATGATATCTTATTAACTCCCCATATAACAAAAGATTACCCTAATGATGGATTGCATCCAACAGATCATATTAACCTTGTTTTTGGGGCTTTTAATTTGGGTTTCATCGGCCTCAAACAGAGTAGGGAAACGCAAACGTTTTTAGATTGGTTGAAAGGCAAAACTTACGATCGATGTTTAGTAGATCTTCAAGAAGGCGTTTTTTGTGATCAGAAGTTCTATGACTTCGCCCATGTTTTATTTGATAATATTTTTATTGTTAAAGATCATGGTTATAATGTAGCGTGGTGGAACTTACATTATCGAAAAGTAACTAAAAATAAGGATAAATGGTATTGCAACGACGGCCCCTTATATTTCTACCATTTTAGTAATTTTCAGCCTGAACATGCAGACATTATATCCCCGTACCAGACGCGCTATAAGCTTTCAGAAATACCAGGTTTATTGGATCTTTTTCATGAATATCGAGATTTTCTTTTGGAGAATGGTTATGAGATTTCAAAAAATTGGCCTTACAGTTATGGTTTCTTTAAGAACGGGGTGAAAATTACTCCTAGTATAAGAAATTTCTACCGGAATAAACAAGATGGAGGTAGATGTCATTGTGATCCTTTCAAATCTAAGTACCTTATATTTCGGCAACTATTCATAGAAATGGAAAAGAGTATAAGAGAGACTTACGTAAGGTAAAAAAGTTGAAAAGGCTATAGGGACAAATCGAACATGAAAGAGATGATTCAGGAGTTAATCCAATATCGCCACTTGCTTTATATGCTTACTTGGCGGGATATTAAAATAAAGTACAAGCAATCGGTCATGGGATTTTTATGGGCGATTTTCATGCCCATGATGATTGTGGCGGCAGGGATTCTGGTAAAGAAAGCCTTTTCCATGCTTTCAGGGAAGCCAATGGATTTTAGCCAATTAGTTTCAGTTTCGGTAAAGTCTATTCCCTGGGCTTTTTTTGTCAGCTCGATTCGTTTTGCTACCAATAGCCTTGTGGGTAATATTAATTTGGTTACTAAGATATATTTTCCCAGAGAAGTTTTTCCGCTTACTTCTGTTATGGCAAATTTCTTCGACTTTGCTGTAGCCTCAATTTTCCTTATCGTCATCCTGGTATTGGCTGGTTTGGGGGCGAGCATCTACTTGCTCTGGCTGCCAGTATTATTAATTCTACTCATTCTCTTGACAGCTGGGGGTGGAATGCTTCTTGCTTGTGCCAACCTTTTCTATAGAGATGTTAAATACATTGTGGAAGTTATCTTAACATTCGGCATCTTCTTTACTCCAGTTTTTTACGAAGCGGAGATGTTTGGCAAATGGGCACCGGTGCTACTTTTAAATCCTGTCGGAGCCATTCTCGAATCTATTAATTCCGTGGTTGTCCTTCAACGTCAACCGAATATGTTCTGGCTCGGTTATAGTGCCCTGTGGGCAGTGGGTGGGCTACTCATAGCATGGAATATATTCCATAAAGCAGAATTTGCTTTTGCTGAAAATATCTAAAAACAAATTTAGAATTGTGGATTGCAAGATTCAAGAGATTTGGGAGGCTTATAACGTGGAGAGAAATAACGTTTAACATTATCTAATTCACTTTCAATAATAATCACGAGACGTTGTTACCCGCTGCAAAAAGTATAAGCATAATTACTCATAATTTTCAAAAGAAAAATGAAGATATTTGTAAGGACATTAATATTAATTCTTCTTATCTCTGTATTATTCCCTGGCCAAGTTATGTGCCGCGCAAAACAGAAAACGATTACAATCGTCTTTCGGTTCGATGATTATTCCAGTCGTAGCACCACAGATTTAGAAGTGAGACTCCTTGATGCTTTCAAGAAGTATAATGTGCCTTTAACCTTTGGCGTAATTCCGTATGTTTGGGCTAAAGATGTTCATGATCTTAGCCCAAAAAGTGTTGTACCTTTAACTCCATTAAAAGCTGATATCTTGAGGGATGCGATTAAGGCTGGCATTTTAGAGGTAGCATTGCATGGTTACTCTCATCAAACGCTTAGCTCACCGGTAAATGCCCGATATAGCGAATTTTCTGGACTCGATTATACTGGGCAATTTGAAAGGATAGCAGGGGGGAAGAATCTTTTAGAGAAAATGCTTGGTATACAAATTACTACATTCATTCCACCTTGGAACAGTTACGATTTGAATACAATAAAAGTTCTTGAGAAGATAGGTTTTAAAACCATATCGGCAGATATGTATGGTGTTGCAAAAGAATTCTCCCAGCTAAGATTTTTACCAGAGACCTGCGCCCTTCTTGATCTGCAAGAAGCTGTTAGATCAGCAAGAAATATTTCAGATAATAAACCTATAATTGTTATCTTATTCCATAGTTACGATTTCATTGAAGGCGATAGAGGGAAAGGCAAACTTACCTATCAGGATTTTATTAAACTGCTAACCTGGGTGACTTCTCAGAAAGATATTCATGTACGTACTATTGAAGAAACGACTCAGGTGATAGGGAATTTGAGTTCGCATCGATTCATAAAATATTCTTCCTTTGTTTCATCCCCGCTACATAGACTTTGGCCAGCCTTTTTAAATAAACCGTACTCTACAAAAGTTTATCTATCCATACGTGCTTTCAGAAGTATGAGAGTTAAATACTGGCTGCTCTTTACGCTTTTCTATCTTGTTTCCTTAATGGTTTCAATTGCAATAACCTCCTTAGTAGGATTTCATCTATTTTCAAAGTTTAGAAATCTCGGAGCCATAGCGAAGTATGCTTCTTTGATTCTTCTCGGTCTATTGGCAGTCTATGCTTTTCGCGATTTAGAAATCTATTTTAGAGGTGCAATCGTCCTAACTTGCATTTTGGGCGTTAACGTGGGTATTTGGTATTCTTTGTCCATCCTGAAGGAAAAAGCTTTATAAACTGAGTTAACCATATCACGGTCTAATTTTCTCAATAGAATTGCTATAAAGGAGAGAGGAGCGGTCGAGTTCAAATACCCCATTGAACTATGTGATGGGGAATGAGGTTTAAAACCTTCCTTTATTTAATGATCTGGAAGATGCCTCCTAAGAAATCCAAAATTTGTATGGATCGCCCCTTTAAGAAAAAAGAAACGGTTATCTTTATTCTTCGCTCATGTGGGCAGCTCGCAGGAACCGAACGGGTGATCCTTAATTGGTGCAGATTTATTGATGATAGCAAGATCAACATAATTGTATGTGCTCAAAAAGGTATTCTCTGGGAAATATTTAGGGAAGAAGTTCCAAATGTTCATCTAATAGATTTTTGTTTTGATAATGACTTTACCTGGATAAGAAAATTTATTACCTCATTAAGATTCTTTGAAAATTATTCAGCTGCAAAAGTTATATATTCATTCAATGGATTTGAAGAATTTTCTTTCTGGGACATGCTGGCGGCATGGATCATTACAAAAGGTAATCTTTATATTTCACATCACTTACTCCCCACTAAAATCACTAAAATAAAGTCACGAAAGTGGTTTGGATTATTCTATGGAATTGGTTTCTGGAGAATAACAAAATTCATAAATATTTATTTAGTTCATCTATTAAGCAGAAGAATTCTGGCTGTCACTATTGAAGTGAAAAACTATTTAAGCAGTTATTTAAAGATAAGAAAAGATAAAATTTATGTTGGTTGTAGGGGGGTGGACACAAGAATATTTTTCTTTGATACAGAAGCAAAAAGAAGATTCAAAAGTCAGCTGGGGTATTCGGAAGACGATAAAGTTTTAATTTCTGTAAGTAGGATAAGTAATAAAAAACGAATGGACAGATTACTGGGAGCATTCCTTTTATTATCAAAGAATTTCTCAAGGATTTATCTTCAGATAATAGGTGATGGGGAATTGAAATCTATTTATGAAAATAGAGTTAAAAAGAATCGCATCCTGTTAGAAAAGGTAAAGTTCCTCGGCTTCAGAAGAGATGTAGATCAATTTATTAAAGGAGCTGACTTTCTACTTCTGGCGAGTGACGATGAAGGTCAAAGCAATGTTATAAAAGAAGCGATGGCATGTGGGACTATACCTATTGTTACTGATTCTCCTGGTAGTAGGTCAATAAGCAATAAATTATTCGTTTCAAAAAAAGATGTTTTTAGTTTTTATCGGGAGATAGATTCGGCAATTTGTTTGGAAGAAAAGGAGTTGAGTGAAATTAGGGCGGAACTTGCACGAGAAGCTATAGAAAAATTTCCACTACACAAATGCGTCATAGACGAAACCAAAGTTTTTGGCTTACCTATCAAAAATTTGGGCAAATGCTAAATTTAAATGTTATTAAAATTTCTTTGGTAACACTCAGTATTTTGACCTATCAGAGAGATTTAATCTCCCAGAGAATTTTTCCTCCCCTTCTACCTTTATGGCCGATTTCTTCATTGTTGTAGATCCGGATGTTAAACGCCGGTCTCGTTTTATTAAGGCAATCAAGCCTTTAATGCCCCGTGTAGAGGGTCTTATTACTTCTACTTGTGCAACAAATGATTTTTATGCTGTTTGGGCTGCCCATGAGCATGCTCCAGTAAGTCATGTGGCTGATGAAGAAGGGACCTGTGTTATTTTGAGGGCTATAATTAGTGACAGTCATGTTTGAACAAGTTGATAAAAATTATTAGATCTCTTGGAAACAAACGATTCATCTGAAGGTTTGTTCACTCATTGGAAGAGATGCTCCTTTCGCATTATATCACTTAAACCATTGTTTGTTATTGATTTCCAGATTCCCTTTAAAAATGAAAATACTTGTAGATCATGGTGTTCATGGAAATTTGGGAGATATTTCCATGGTTGAGGCCGTTGTCTTAAGGATTCTGGCCGTTTTACCTCGGGCAGAAATATGTGTGATGAATAAACCAAATTTAGAGACCTCGATATGGAATTTTCCCAATGTTTCAAAAACAAGGAGTTACTCGCTAAAGCCAATTTTTAGGGATGTCTTAAATAAGACGCCATTTTTCTGGCGGGTAGATAGTGCTTGGCAAAAAATAAGCTATAAACTTACGTTGCAGAGTATGGGAACATTGATACCTGGGAGATCAATTCCAATCTACGATAACGACAATGCAGCTATACGATATAATAAGCTTGGAAAATTCTGTGAAGAATTTGATGCACTCCATATTGCAGGGGGTGGCAACCTTACCGATTTGTTTTTGCATGAGTTGTTTAATAAATGCTGCTTCATGCACACGTTTTCTGAGCAAAATAAACCTATAATTCTTACGGGACAACAAATTGGACCATTCAGTTCCCGCTCATCTAAAAGGGCTTTACAGAAGGTGTTGCGGAAGGTCAATTTTTTAGGTCTAAGAGAGCCAACCGACTCGTTGAATTTTTGTATGGAAGCCCATATGGAACCCCAGCGTTATGCTGTTATGGGAGATGACTCTTTAGGACTTATGCCTTTGAATGATTCTTTTATATCCGATTTCTTAGCTGAATACGGCCTTAAAGAGAAGGAGTTCATAGCTGCTAATATCCGAATTGCGCCCTACGCAAAGGGACATGCCGATTATATAAGGCAAATTGTTCTAATCATCGAAAAAGTAGCAATGCATTTTGATAAACCTGTATTAATTGTCCCTACAGCATTGCATCCATCTGACAGCGATATTACCTCGGGAAAAAAATTGGCTGATGGAGTGCATCATGCAAGAATGGTGGTAATAGATAACGATAACTTATCACCAGCTTTAGTTAAGGGGGTACTTGGTAAGGCGTTCGGTGCGATCGGGATCTCATATCATTTCTGTATCTTCGCTTTGAGTCAAGGAGTTCCGACGGTATGTCTCTATGATGGTGCTTATTATTCGCAAAAAGCAAAAGGTATCTGTGTTTTTTGGGGAGATGAGCGATTGGCTCTTCCTCTGAAGGACGTTGATGTAGATTCAGCCGTGGGTCATATTGCCCAACTATTCAAGGACGAATCATTCCGAGAAAAAATGCTCTCATTCGGAGAAAAGGCTTTTGAACAGTGGCGCTATAAATTTGATACCCGGGTAAGTGATATTTTGGGTAGGCTGAATTGATGATATCAGTGATAATATGTACGTATAATCATTTTGCAAGCTTAAAGCGGGCTTTGAATAGCTTAAAAGAGATGACAGTACCTAACGAGCTGACATGGGAACTCGTTGTCGTCGATAACAATTCGCAAGATGGTACAAGAGATATTGTAAATGATTTCATAAGAGTTTCAGGGTTAAATGTTAGATACATCTTTGAAAGAAAACAAGGGCTTTCTTATGCACGAAATTGTGGCGTTAACGAAGCAAGAGGGAAAGTCATTGCCTTTACTGATGATGATGTCGTACTTGATAAGTATTGGCTTGTCAATGTTGCGAAGGCATTTAAAGAATATGATGTTGCGGGTATCGGGGGGAGGATATTTCCTATATGGGAAAAACTAAAACCAAAGTGGATCACTCCGGATTTATATGGGTATTGGGCAATATTGGATTATGGAGAAAAGCCTTATTACTTAAATACCCCGAACATCTGGGGAGCTAATTTTGCGATTAGAGCTGATATGTTCAAAAAGTACGGAGGATTTGATACTACTCTTGGAAGAGTTCCTGGAAAACTCTATGCAGGTGAAGATACTTACTTTTTTAGGAAGCTAATGGATAAAGGCGAGAAGCTCTTGTATTGGCCAACTGCCATCGTTTATCATTTTATTCCGGAAAGCAGAATCTCCAAGAAATACCTTCGTAAGTGGAAGTTTGATCAAGGGGAAATGTATGCCGCTCGCCTCGGTAACTACTCAAAAAGAAATTTTCTTGGAATCCCTTACTATATAATAAAGCAATTCCTGGAAAATACTGCATCGTATCTTTTGCATACCGTATTTTTTTCTAGGGACATTTTCCTCCGCGAGTTGAACATTGTTTATCTCCTCGGTTTTATTTTGGGAAGATTAAAATACCAGCTACATTGGAAATAAACATGAAGCAAATGGTAGAAATAAATTGGCTAATAAATGATTACTGCAATTTCAATTGCATTTACTGCTTTCCTGGAAGCAAGAAAAATGAATTCATCGGCATACGGGAGGTCAATAAAATTGTTGATGGTTTTAAGAAAACAGGCTTGAGATGGTTAATTTACATATCAGGAGGTGAACCTTTTTTATCTCCCAATTTTCTAGAACTGTGCCAGAAACTTACCGAAGACCATATCATAAGCATCAATTCGAACATAAGCCATAGCACTGTTTATCGCTTTGCCGAACTCATCAATCCGGAAAAAGTGAGATGCGTCCATTGTAGTTTACATATTGTGGAAAGGGAAAGGTTGAATTTAGTTGACGATTTTATTGAAAAATATAAATACCTAGAAAGTAAGGGATTTTATTTATATGCTTCGTATGTTTTATATCCAAATTTAATCGATAGATTTAGAAGAGATTATGCATTCTTTAAATCAAAAGGAATAATATTAAGGCCAAAATTATTTAGGGGATCTAATAACAGGGTTAATCCGAATATAATTAATTTCCCTTTTCTTTGGAGGTTCAAATCTTATTTTATATTAGATTATCCTGGAGCATATTCTACCAGACAAAAAGAAAATATCATTTCGTATATAAAGCAGAGCCAAAAAGATGGAAATTTCAATATTAACCATAAAGAAGATTTATGGAAGGGGCGACTTTCCGATATATATCTTGATGCATCCTTTATCGATGGGTATCCCTCTTTTAAGGGAAAATATTGTTTGGCTGGAAAAATGTTTGTACGCATGACGCCAATGGGCGAGGTCTATAGATGTTATAACGATAATTATTATTTAGGTAATTTATTCGAGGGGACAATAAGATTATTCGAAAAACCAGCGGTCTGTGCTTCCGATTTCTGTACTTGCCCTTATATTGGTTATAGGTATGTTTTAGTAGATAATAGAGAGTTAGATGGTGATAAATATATGCCTCTTTCGGCTACTCTGATGGGAGGAGAATGATTGTTATCAAAAATAAAACAAACAATCATTGATAAGATAGACTCGTTCATTTTACAAGTAAAACTTTTCATAGTTATTTTTGAAAACAATTGTATTTCTTATTGGTTTAAGAAAAAACCCATAAAGGAAATTGTAAAAAAGAATAATATTATTATTGTAGGGGGAGAGTTATTTAATAAAGGCGCGCAGGCCATGACATTTACAGCTATCGACCGAATGAAAAAAATCAAGCCCTATAGCAAGATATTCCTATTTTCTAGCCTCGATTTCTCTAGAGAAAATGAAGAAAAGGCTATTTACTCCTTCACGATTATGCCTTGGAATTTAGAAATAAAAATATCTCTTCTGAATGATATGAGAAATGTCTTTAAAAAAAATGATCGGGAATGTTTAAGAAATTCTTTAAAAAAGATTATTAAAGATGCCGAATATTTTATTGACGTAAGTGGTTATGCATTAGGATCAGCATGGGGATGGAAGAGATCGGTTGATTATTTATTAAATATAGCGGTCGCGAAGAAATATTCTATTCCTTACTATATTTTCCCTCAATCGATAGGTCCATTTAATTATAGTTTTATCGATAAATTGCTACTGGGTTTTTTAATGAAATCGTATCTAGAATATCCTAAAAAAATATTCTGTAGGGAAGAAGAAGGTTTAACGAGTTTATATAAATTTACAAAAAATAACATCGGAAAAGCTTATGATATTGTTTTACAAAGTGGGGAATATGATCTATCAAATATATATGTAAGAAAACCATACCTTAAAAATGTGAAAATAGAATCCAATTCTGTTGCCATCATTCCTAGTAGAAAAATTGTTGAACGCATAGATACAGGGAAATTTTATTCGATTTATATTTCAATTATAGACAAATTAATAAACGCTGATAAAAAAGTATACATATTACGACATTCTTTTGAAGACATAAATATATGTAAAAAAATAAAATATTATTATCTTGATAATGGAATTGTAAAATTCATAGCGGATGATTTAAATGCAATTGAATTAGAAAGGGTTATAAAACAATTCGATTTCATAATTACTTCCAGATACCATTCAATAATACACGCCTACAAAAATGGAATACCAGCATTAGTAATAGGATGGGCTACGAAGTATCAAGAGTTATTAGATACTTTTGGGCAATCGGAATATCATTTCGATGTGAGGAGTGGTCTCGATAAAGATAAATTAAATTTAGCGCTCAATAGGCTCTTGTCAGCTTATCAATATGAAAAGAAGAAAATTACTGAGAAAATGGGTTCTTTATCTGAACACAATGTTTATAGAGCTTTAATTTAATAAGCGGCGAGACTTTATAGATAAAGACATTTAAATGGGGGCATGAGAACGCTTCGGATAAAGCTTAATGATTCTCTTAATATTAAAAATCCCATGTTGACTACTAAACGCGTTTTAGATGTTTATGGTGATTTTGAAGCAGGTCCTCTTATGATTTATGGAAGAGGATGGGGTTTAAAAGATCGAGATATTTGAATGGATCTTTCGGTACTATTAGCTACTTATTGTCGCGCTGAGATTTTAAACCGAACTTTAGGAAGTTTCTGTTCATTAGATACGCAAGGACTTAAATGGGAAGTCTTGATCGTTGATAATGCAAATGATATTAAAACCCGGGAGGTTATCAATCATTATCGAAATAAATTGCCAATCAAATATTTATTAGAAACCAGAAGAGGTAAAAATAATGCACTTAACAAAGCGATTGAAGTTGCTAAGGGGATACTGGTCGTTTTTACTGATGACGATGTCATTGCAGATTGTAATTGGCTGAAAGAAATGTGGGAAGGCTCAAAACGTTGGTCAGGTTATTCAGTTTTTGGTGGAAGAATCCTGCCTAAGTTTCCAGAGCGGAAGAAAATCCCGATATCAGAAGAAACTTCTTTTTTTAAGTTCGCTTACGTCGTTGCAGATTGGAATATTGATGAGGGACCATATCCAGCTGAAAATGTCTGGGGCCCCAACATGGCGATTCGGGCTTCAACATTCCATCAAGGATGGAGATTTAATCCCTGTGTTGGTCCCGATGGAGATAATTATATAGCTGGTGGTGAGACTGAGTTAGTAACCAAACTTGAAAAAGAAGGTCTAAAAGCTGTCTTTTTACCAAAATGTTTAGTATACATTCAAATTTACCAAAAACAGTTAGAAATTGAGTGGCTATGTAGAAGAGCATTTATCAGGGGAAGGACAGATGTCTGGAATTCTGGAGAAGTTCGTGTGCCTTTGGTATTAGGAGTTCCAAGATACTTAGTGCGAGAATTGATGGGGACTTATGTAAAGCGAATAATATCTTTATTTAAGAATGAAAGATCTTTAGAATTAGCGATAGATTCTTGGAGAATAAAAGGCATGATTTATCAATATAGGAGAAAATGCTTTAAAGAAGCTTCTAATACAAAAATTCACGTCAGTTCAAAGCCTTAATTTTGAAGAAGGAAATAGAATGTCCGACATAGCGTTAGAATTTAATGATGTCTGGAAGAAATTTAGGCGGGGAGAAAAGCATAATTCTCTCAGAGACCTGATTCCTGCTATGACGAAAAAACTGTTTTTAGGAAGTCAACATGAAGAGTTGAAAGAGCAGGAATTTTGGGCATTAAAAGGGGTTTCCTTTCAGGCAAGACGCGGGGAAGCGCTTGGAGTTATTGGACCGAATGGAGCAGGTAAAAGTACTATATTGAAACTGCTTAGCGGTATTATGAGGCCTAACAAAGGGGAGATCAAAGTAAATGGGCGACTAAGTGCTCTTATTGAAGTAGGGGCAGGCTTTCATCCTGATTTAACTGGTAGAGAAAATATTTATCTTAACGGTGCTATTCTTGGAATGAAAAAAAGTGAAATAGATAAAAAGTTTGATGAAATTGTCGATTTTTCAGGTGTCGAAGAGTTCATTGATACACCAGTAAAACGATACTCATCTGGAATGTATGCAAGACTTGGATTTTCTGTAGCCGCCCATGTAAACCCAGATATCCTTCTGGTTGATGAAGTATTGAGCGTAGGTGATTTACAATTCCAAGAAAAATGTATAAGTAAAATGTTATCATTAAAAAATGCGGGAATTCCCATTGTTTTCGTATCTCATAATCTCCAATCAATTCAGTTGCTCTGCGGAAGGGCCATTCTTTTAAAAAATGGGAGGATTTTTAAAGAAGGCAGCGTTGAAACGGTCCTCAGTGAATATCTTTTTCCCCAAAATGTATCTACTGATCCTAATAGTGATTCTAGTATAAGTAATGTCGTTTGCCTTAATAATCTCGGTGAGAGAAATAATGTATTTCAGGCTGGGGAAAGGGTTATTCTAAAATTTAATGTTAAAGTCAGTAAGCCTCTAAATGAATACTTGCTTGGTTTCTTAATTCGTAAAAGTGCAGATAGTCTTTTGGTCTGTGATTACAATCTACCACTTTCACTGCTGCAAGATGAAGGCGATACTAATAATTCTTCTTTAGAAAAAAGTGCCATTTTGGAATTTCAATTAAATCTATTAAGAGGCTTGTATGCAATCACTCTTCATTTATACCATAGTCCATCGAAAAGGCATGTATTCTGGGCTGATAACGTAATTTCCATAACTTCTGAGGAGAGAATCAGTTGGGAAGGAATATCTTACTTAAAACCAAGACTTTATGGTGTAGGTAGAGGAGCAGAAGGTTTTCCACAAAAATCCTTTACTCCATATAAAAATCCATAATTAGGGTGATCTTAAGGATAAACTTGAATATTTAGAGTCTTACATTAAGATTGATTGGTTTTATTTGTAAATTTAATGAAGTTTAATGCTCACACCTTTACGCTGTGAGCAAACAATTTTCGGAAATCTTTCAATAAATTGATATACAAGGGAAGTCGATAGGGCCTTTAATGAAGAGATTAGCAAGACTCATTGCATTTTTTCTCCCCTAGTTTTACCCAATTCCAAAAAACGATGGGTGGTGGGCAAAGGGTTTACCGAAGGGACAAATACAGCCAAGGCGAGACCAATGTTTCGGGGGCATTATCAGCCTCATATTCCTGCGAGCCCAAAGACATAAATTATAGAAGGTGTACATAAAAAACCCATTGTGCGGAGCGTGAAAGCTCATCAATCAAAAGGAGAGAGAATGGAAGTAGTTGTCGCTAGTTTAGACTACGTTGGGTTCGTATGCATTTAAAATGATGAATCTGGTCATGCACGAAGAAGGTCCTACACTAATCTTTAATCAAGGTGAAGTGCCTAATAGAACGGGCTATTATGTCTGTTCCTCAATCTGTTTCAAAGCTAAGTGAAGGGAAAATGCAAAAGGCTATGTTGATCGCATTTTTTTCCATTGCAGTGTGGCATTATGACGCAGGTTGCCTCCTTTGATGTTTTTGATACTGTGCTAACCCGTGCAGTCGGGTTACCGTCTACGGTGTTTCTCCTTTTAGGAAGACGACTGACAAACATGTCGCTGATTCAATGCACTCCTGAAGCTTTTGCCCGTGCCCGTATAGAGGCTGAATTGCGCGCCTACAAAAATGTTGCAGATGGCAAAGTAATGTTGAAGCAGATTTATTCCGAACTTAAAACTGCACTATGGTTGACTGAAAAGCAGTGCAACCAGTTGATAAATCTGGAATTAGAGTTGGAAAACGAACTGATTCGCATGGTACCTGGTGCAAGAAATCGAATATGGAAGTCTCGCGCAAATGGTCAGCGAGTGGTATTTATGTCCGATATGTATTTAACCTCTAATTTTATCCAAAAACAATTAGCCTGCCATGGTTTGTGGGTAGACAGTGATAAGTGTTATGTATCGTGCGAATATGGGAAGTCGAAAGTAACAGGTGATCTCTTCCAAGAACTGGTACAGAGTGAAGCTGTCCCACCAAAACTTGTTTCCCACTGCGGTAATAATATGAAATATGATGTACGAATGGCAAAAGCCCAAGGGTTGCAAGTTGAGCCATTTTTGGAGGGTAATCTTAATGGATACGAACAGATACTTGAATCCTATGCTTGGGCTACTGAGGGGTTGACTTCTGTCATGGCTGGTGCTTCGCGACTTGCTCGTTTGGCAGTTCCTGTATCATCTCCAGAGCAACAGGCTCTGTGTAATGTCTCAGCCGGCGTATTGGCTCCCACGTTGGTGGGTTTTGTTATGTGGCTCCTCCAGAATATGCAGCAACGGGGTTTGCAGCGGTTATATTTCGTATCTAGAGACGGGCAAGTCCTGATTGAGATCGCAAGGAGACTGGCCGATAAGCTAAAAGTATCTTGCGAATTGCGCTATATTTATGGAAGTAGGCAATCTTGGAATTTTCCTGCTGTCACAAATATTGCTGCAGAACAGCTATCCTGGATCTGGGATTTTACGGATTTTCTGTCGATTCGGACTTTACTCGCCCGTGTGCGGGTTGCACCAGAGGAGATTAAAAAAGATTTGACTGCTCTTGGATTTAAGGACAAGGACTGGGACAGGAATTTGACAGTTTCCGAACGGTCTGACCTTCCTGAGGTATTGCTGCAGAGCTCGGAGTTACATGAACTTGTTATTCGTAGAGCTTCCGAGGAACGAGCCATCATCATTAAATATTTTGAGCAAGAGGGATTATTGGATTCGATTAGGTGGGGGGTGGTTGATATAGGTTGGCATGGGAACTTGCACGGAGCTCTTTGTAAGCTTTTATCGATGATTGGTGTAAATCCCCCCATCGCGTTTTACTTTGGTCTGCATCCTAGCTCTCCGGAAGAATATCTTGCGTTAAGGGAAGCCTATCTGTTTAACAGCTTTTCTGGCTTTTACAACAAGGATATTTTTATGGATTTGGTCAAGATGTTGGAGATGTTTTGCGCAGCAGATCATGGTACTGTCACCGGCTTTATACAAGGAACCAAGGGAATCCAGCCTGTATTGAAAGAATGTTACAACCAGCCGGTTCTTAACTGGGGTCTACCGCTAGTACGAGAGACACTGTACTGCTTCCTTGAGAACCTTGTATTAGATCCTACGATACTCAATCTAAAAGCCGATGTCCGCCAGGCTATTGTTCACATCTTGAGGTCGTTCTGGTCTCATCCAAGTTCGGTTGAGGTAATGGCTTGGGGAGCATTTCCTTGGGAAGATGGTTTGGGTGAGGAAACTTATCGAAATACCCTCACCAAAGGGTACGGCTGGAAGCATGTGGTAAGGGCCTTATGGACTGGAAAAATTAAAGCTCACCATAGAGGGTCATGGCATCAAGGCTGTTTTGCACTTACACCTTGGACGGTGAAAATCTCCTTACAGACTGCCATACAGCTGTGGTCGGCGTTACATTTATTCAAATACACCGCATGGCGATTGACTCCGCCACATGTACGCCATATTATTAAACGCTTGTTAAAGCGGGTCTGAATGAGTCTTTCTCTTATGAACGAGCCAGCGATATCGCAGGTAATTTGTACTATAACCGTTCCGAAAGGTTATGTGAATTTTGAGGAGATCCTCATTAAAATGATTCTTGAAATGATTGTGGAGCAGGCATTTTGTTAAGTGAGGGATTGAGGAATCCCATAGAGCGGAAGAATCTAGTTTATACCAACGCAGTAACACTGTAATACGTTGTGTCTCGGATGAAGGTGCTGATACCCGAAATCAAAAATGAGCAGTTAATCATTGGTTATGGGTTATTAATATTGGAAAATGAAAAGCAACAGGGAATAAATGCATGAATAGACTAGTAAGACCCATTGCGTTTTATCTGCCACAGTTTCACCCAATTTCAGAAAACGATGAGTGGTGGGGCAAAGGTTTTACTGAATGGACGAACACTGCCAAGGCAAAGCCGATGTTTCGTGGACATTACCAGCCACATATTCCTGCGGATTTAGGATTTTACGATTTGCGTTTACCTGAAACGAGAATTGCACAAGCCCAGTTAGCGGACGAATATGGGATAGAGGCATTCTGTTACTATCACTACTGGTTTGCAGGCAAAAGACTGCTGGAAAAACCTTTTAATGAGGTTTTGCAATCAGGGGAACCTAACTTTCCTTTTTGTATTTGTTGGGCTAATCATTCATGGAGGGGGATCTGGTCCATGGGCGATCGGAATAGGATTTTGATCGAACAGACATACCCAGGATTCGACGACCATCAGGCTCATTTCGACACCCTATTACCAGCGTTTAAAGATAGGCGTTATATAAAAGTTGATGGTAAACCTTTGTTCGTTATATACCATCCGATGAGAATACCTGGCGTTAATGAAGTAACAGATTTTTGGAGGAACATAGCTGTGAAATCGGGATTGAATGGTCTACACCTGGTGGGAATTACTGATAAATCCAACTGGATTCCACAACAATACGGTTTTGATGCGTCGTTAGCCAAGGATAACCTTCCAGAAGTAAGAGATTGGGTCTCAAAAAGGACTCCTGTGAAATGGTTGGTCAATAAATATAAAAAGAGAAATGGAAGGCCAACAATTTACTCATATAAAAAGGTTTTATTGGAATGGCTTCAGGATGGGATAATCAATATTGCAGATTACCCCTGTCTGGTACCAAACTGGGATAATACACCGAGGGCCGGAGCTGATGGGTTGGTGCTCAATGGTTCCACGCCTGAGTTATTCCGAATTTTTTTAAAAAAAGCCATAGAGGTTTTACAGAATAAGCCTTTAGAACGTAGGATTATTTTCATAAAGTCATGGAATGAATGGGCGGAGGGTAACCATCTGGAGCCAGACCTTAAATTCGGTAAGGGTTATTTGGAAGTTATACGCGAAGAAATATTCAGTGTTAGTGGGACGACCTGAAATTTTTGACTCAAGTTACAATAATAAAGAAAATACTTTGATGGCATCTAATTTAGATGCGATGATGTTGATATCTTTAAGACGGAATATATGCTTGTAAGTGTAATCATACCAGTTTTTAATGGTGGAAAGTTTATAAAACAGGCACTGGAAAGCGTCTATTCCCAAAGCTATAAGAATTTTGAAGTAGTCTGTGTAGATGATGGATCTACAGACAACACCGGAACAACCATTAAGGATTTCGATAAAAGAATAATTTATTATTATTCTCAAAATAATAAGGGCCAAGCAGCCGCAAGAAATACTGCGATTGGATTATCTCATGGTGATCTAATAGCCTTTTTGGATGCCGATGACATTTGGTTTCCCGACAAATTGAAATTGCAGATAAAATATCTCTTAGATCATCCTGAGGTTGGGATGGTACATTCAAACATCAGTATTGTTACAAATGGTTTAATTACTACTCGAGAGTTACCTATAATTAAGAGACACAGAAGCTTCTCAATTTTTGATGAACTATATCTTGGTAATTTTATTAACGCCACTGTGGTCGTATTAAGGCGTGAATGTCTGAATATTGTAGGTCTTTTTGATGAAAGTCTTAGAAGAGTAGAAGATTATGATTTATGGCTTAGAGTCGCGGCAAATTTTAAAGTTGGATATCAGGATGTTGTTACAGGAATTTACCGCATGCATAGTGATAATACGAGTAGGGATACCATAGCAACAAATATCGAAGTTCTTAAGGTATTATGCAAAATGAGGAATTTGTATCCCCAACATATTTTAAAAATTCCAAAAAAGAAAATAAATAATAGATACTTAAGATTAAATTACTCAATAGGATATGAATATTTTAGTAAGTTTGATTTAGTTAATGCCAGGAGGTATTTTTTAAATGCGTTAAAATTTAAAAAGACCTCGATTCCTATATATACTTACATATTATCGACCTTTTTAAATATCCCGATGATTGAAAGAATAAGAGTTATAAAGAGGGGGATAAGAAAGTGCGTTTATTGAGGAAAGAAGATTTGAGGAAAGGGTGTTGAACATGGCAAAAGTTAGTGTGATTATTCCTACGTTCAATTGCGCCCAATATATCAATGCAGCGATTGAATCTGTTTTTAACCAAACATATAAAGACAAAGAAATTATCGTTGTTGACGACGGATCCAACGATAATACTTATGAAATAATAAAGCCTTATCAAAATGATAGATTAGTAAAATATATTTATCAAATAAACAGAGGAATTCCGGGGGCCCGCAATACCGGAATCCATAAGGCATCAGGTGAATTTATAGCTTTTCTAGACGCTGATGATGAACTGGATAGGCGAATGGTCTCTATGTGTTTGGAACGGATTGAAAAGGATAATACGGAATGGTGCCTTACTGATATTCTTAGAATTGAAAATACAGGATCAGAAATCAAAGAAGAAATCCAAAAATGCAATATACCACAAAATAATTTAGACACTCAAATCCTAGCTGATGATTTTATTCGGAGAGCTCCCCTTTTTAGAAAAAAGTGTCTTTTTGAAATCGGTCTTTATGACGAAGAGATGCTTATCAGGGAGGATTGGGATATTAATATAAGAATGATACTTAATGGTAAGCCTTTTAGTTATTTACCAGAGCCATTGTATATCTATAAGATAAGGAGTAATAGCCTTATAAAGACGAAATATAAAAAAAAGTATGATTACACTTTAAAATTACTTAAAAAACACAATAAAAGAATTGCTGATAGTGGAAACAAAGACGTTGCCAGAGTATACGCACATAATTTATGGAGGCTCGGAGAGAATTACTTGACTGATGTGCATGACATAAAGTCATTCATTTTTTGTATCGCTGAAAGCTTGAGATATGATTTTAATCTAAGAAGATTGCTACATCCTTTCTACTTTCATTTGATCAAGCCTTTTATTCGTTCCAACTGAAAATAGAAGGCTAAAATAAAAATTATTCACTATGAAAATGCTTTTTCTGACTGATAACTTTCCACCCAGTGAAGGGGGCTCAAGGATCTATTATTATAATCTTTGTGTCAATTATTCGAGGGAAAATGTTGTTGTACTGACGAAGAAAATAAATGGATGTCAGGAGTTTGATAAGAATCAGCGAATAAAAATCATAAGGGAAGGTCATCCTTTGCCAAATTGGAAGATTTACCAATTGCCTCGCCTGTTTCCAACTTTAATTTGGGCCGTTTATTTAATATTGAAAGAAAGGATTAGTGTCATTCATTGTGGAGACTTTTTCCCAGCTGGGGCTATAGGTCTGATTTTGAAAAAGGTTCTGAGAATACCCTACGTTTATTACGTCCATGGAGAGGGGAACACTTGGTTTAAACAGTTTCGGTTTCAACCAAGGTTCAGAAAGATTGTCCTGAGGAATGCTGAACGAATAGTAGCTGCATGCACATACGCTGAGGAAGGAGTGAAGAGAGATCTTGACGGGGGATATGAGAAGGTCTTTAAAATCACCCCGGGCGTGGATTACAAGAAATTCGTTCCGGATTGGAAGGATACCCAACTCCTCCGAGAATTTGGTTTGGACGGGAAAAAAGTGATTCTCACAATTGGTCGACTTGTTGAGAGAAAAGGCCAGGACACCATTATCCGTGCGATGCCAAAAATTTTGGCAGAGTTACCCGATACGGTTTACCTTGTGGGAGGTAAGGGACCGTTTGAGGAAAAATTAAGGAGTTTGGTTGTTGAGCTAGATCTGAGAGACAACGTTAAGTTTCTTGGGTTCGTGCCTAACGAAAAAATACCAAATTTATATAGCATTTGTGATGTATTCGTTATGATAAATCGAGAGACGATCCAGGACGGACCTGAAGGTTTCGGAATGGTTTTTACAGAGGCAAGCGCTGCAGGTAAACCAGTGATCGGCGGTAAAAGCGGAGGGACGGAAGACTCCATTCTAGATGGAATCACAGGTTATCGAGTGGATCCCCTTAATATAGATGAGGTCGCCTTTCATATTATTAAAGTACTTAAAAATGAAGAACTGGGGAAAACCATGGGGAAAAATGGAAGAGAATGGGTGGAGAGAACTTTTGATTGGTGTGAGAAATCTATACAGCTTGAAAAACTCAATATGAGCCTTTTTGAAGACAGAAAACACTTGAACCCTTGAGTTCTCGAACCTTAGAATCCTCGGAACCTTTGGGATTTTAATAGGTGAATCATGCTTGGTTTAGGACTTTCTAAATATATTTTCGGGTGGGGCCTTTCTCAATACATCCCCTACGTTATATATGGGCTTACCTTTCTGGTTGCCTTCTTAGCTATTTTTTACAGAAGCGAAATAGGAATTCTATTTATTGCATTCTTTTTGCCGATATATAGTCTTTTGAGTAAGGCAATCAAATTAGATCTTCTCCTCGCTAATCAGATTATCGATATACTACTCATAGCCATGCTTCTTGGATGGCTATTTCAAGGCCGAAAAAACCAAGAACAATCTATTGGGCCATCGCCGATGCTAGTGCCTATTTTTTTATTTGTGGGTTATTCGCTATTTAGCTACTTTGTAGGTTCATCTTATTTAGGGGGAGGGATTTCTCCCGATCTCGACAATCTGCGGTTGGCTGATTGGAAAAATTATATGATCATGCCTTTTCTTTATTTAATTTCCTACCATAATCTGAGAGATCGCAAATGGAAATATGCCCTCTTTATTCTGCTCTTTTTTTCATTTTTAGCTATGGATCTTAAATTTCGTCAATCTTTTAGTTGGGTACAACATACCCATTTTATGGATAAAAGTCGCATGGGGGGAACGTTCGGTTTTCTCGGCCCAAATGAATGGGGGGCCTTTCACACTATTTACACATTGTTTATTATAGGGCTCTTTCTTGTTGATAGACATTTCTGGCGTCGCATAGCTTATTCGATACTCATCTTTTTAAATACCTATTCTTTGATTTACTCTTTTTCGAGAGGCGCTTATGTTGGCTTTTTGGCAGGGCTTTTCTTTATCGGTTTTATAAGGACAAGAAAACTTTTAATACCACTTTTTGTTTTTCTCATAGTCTGGAAATCAATCGTTCCTCTTTCTGTCGTAGAGCGAGTTGAAGGAATTTATATTGTACCAGGAGAATCAGCCGAAGTAATTACTTTGGGAGATACAAAATTGTTTGCTGCTGGCAGATCACACCTGTGGGAGAAGGCTTTAAATTATTTTTCTCAGAATCCAATTTTTGGGACAGGATATAGAACCTACGAGATCCTAACCGGATTGGACACTCATAGTGTCTACTTCAAAACCTTGGCTGAACAAGGGCTTATTGGATTTCTTATCTACTTATGGCTGTATTTCCTGGCTTTAAGAAGTGGATGGCGACTTTATAAAAGGGCCGATGAAGAACTGGTAAAGGCACTCGGGTTTGGTTTTCTTTGTGCAGTGGTAGGTTCAATGGTGGTGAACTTATTTGGGGATCGTTGGACCTACTTGCAGCTGGGTGGCCTCTATTGGATCTTTTGGTCGTTAGTGGATCAGGAAAACAGCAGGCTGAAGAGAAGAAAAGAGACGATGACTAAAGGGCTTAATTCGAGGGTGACAGAAGGTCCTACCAATTAGAACATCCCGGTTTTTTCAGTTCCTCCAAGTGACTTTTCGCTACGAAGTAAAGATTGCGGATTAATTAAATTCAAATGACAAATGTCAGAAACACAATAGAAAAATCAAAATTGGATTGCCAAATATGTGAAATTTGAACTTTGACGTTGAACATTATGGCTGAATTGATATTCTGGTTAATCATTTTAATCATTTTTTATAGTTATGTGGGATACTCATTTGTTATCTTATTACTTTCTCTCTTTCTCAATTGCCCTGTGAGAAAAAAAGAGATCCATCCACAGGTTACTTTTTTGATTACGGCTTTCAACGAAGAAAATTCTATTGCAGCCAAACTCGAAAATACACTCAGCCTAGACTATCCCAGAGAAAAGCTGGAAGTAATTGTCGCCTCTGATGGTTCCACGGATTCTACCGATCTTGTCGTAAAGCAGTTTAATGACCAGGGTGTGATTCTAAACCGGGTTGAAGGCCGTGTGGGCAAGACAGAAACTCAAAACCGAACTGTTGCTAAAGCAACGGGCGACATTATTATCTTTTCGGACGCCACCACAAACTATCATAAGGATGCTATCAAGAAGATTGTCCAAAATTATGCTGATCCACAGGTTGGAGCAGTAAGCGGCAGATATGAATATATAAATCCTACAAGTGCTGCAGTGGGTATCGGAACGGTTCTTTTCTGGAAATATGAGAATCTAATTAAAAGGCTCCAAACCCGAATCCAAACCATCACAGGTTGCTGTGGGTGCATCTATTCGGTGCGCCGTGACCTGTATGAACCATTACCTCGGGATATCATCAGTGACCTCGTGGAGCCTTTGAAAATCCTTGAAAAGGGCTATCGTATTTCATTCGAACCGGAAGCTGTGGCCTATGAGGAAACTACCGAGACCTCCAAAGAGGAATTCAGCATGCGCGTTCGGGTCATTTCCCGCGGAATGTATGGACTCTGGTATATGCGAAGTCTTTTTAATCCATTTAAATATAGATTTATTTCGTTTCAGCTATTTTCCCACAAGGTCCTTCGCTGGATGATTCCTTTTATGTTGCCGTTGATTCTGATAAATAACCTATTCCTGATTGGGAAAATTTTTTATAACCTTTCTCTTATTGCACAAGTGCTATTTTATTTGGGCGCTATGGTAGGATATATCCTCGACAGAAATGGAAAGAAAGCAAAGCTCCTCGCCCTACCTCTTTACTACTGCGTGGTTAACGCCGCATCCGCCACAGCCTTTTTCCGCATTCTTAGAGGGAAGAAGTCGATCGTTTGGGAAACAGCAAGATAATGGAGAAGGATTTCAACTTCATTTTCATTACTCAAGACGATCCCTTCTATATCCGATGTTTCTTTGCAGAATTTTTCAGCATTTATCCGGATCTCAGAGAAATTAAGTCAGTGGTGATCCAGAGCCCTATGGGAAAGAACTCCATGTGGGCCTTAGCAAAGCAAATGTACATCTTCTATGGTTTAGTAGATTTTTTCAGAATGGGCCTTCGCTATACTGGGATGAAGACTCTAACCGGACTCAGTCGATTTCATAGAAAATCAGAATGGTTGGGTCTTAGGCAGTTATGCAAGGTTCACAATATTGAGGTTCTTCATCAAAACGATATTCACAATGCCGAGTTTCTGGCGAAACAGCGAGGGAAAGACCTCGATCTTATTATCTCTGTAGCCGCGCCCACCATTTTTAACAAGGAATTGATCGATCTTCCGAGGCTTGGTTGTATTAACATACATCATGCACCGCTTCCCAGATACCGAGGAATGATGCCCAATTTCTGGCAGCTTTACAATGGCGAGAAAGAGGTGGGCATTACCATTCACAAGATCAACCCAAAGATTGACGAAGGTGAGATCATCCTTCAAAAACAAGTTCCCATAAAGACTGGAGAGCCTTTAGATAAGCTTATTAGGCGGACGAAGCGACTCGGTGCACACGTCATGTTAGAGGCGATAGAGATGATCCGTAATGGAAAAGTTCAATATAGGAAAAACAATCCCCAGGAAGGTTTTTATTTTTCCTTCCCAACAAGGGAGGATGTCCGTAAGTTTAGAGCCATGGGATATAAGTTATTATGAAAATATTTGTTACAGGTGGAGCAGGATACATTGGAAGCCATGTCGTAAAGGCATTGGGTGAGCAAGGGCATACAGTCCTTACTTATGACAATCTTTCAACAGGACATGAATGGGCTGTGTTATATGGCCGTTTAGTAAAAGGAGACCTTTCTGATAAAGCCTTTTTATATGACATAATAAAAGCATTCATGCCTGATGCCGTAATGCATTTCGCTGCATTCATACAGGTTGAGGAATCTGTAAGGGAACCTTTAAGGTACTACAGGAATAATACTGTAAATACTTTAAACTTGTTGGAGGTTATGGTAGCCAATGGGATTAGAAATTTAATTTACTCTTCAACGGCTGCTGTTTATGGAATACCTCAAAAAATACCCATTGAGGAAGAGGCTTTACTAAGCCCAGTGAACCCCTATGGTGCCTCCAAAGTAGCCGTGGAGAATATTTTGAGAGATTTGTCTAAAGCGAGGGAGTTCAATTATATCTCACTGAGATATTTCAACGTCGCTGGGGCAAATTCTGAAGGCAGAATAGGCCAGGCCTATAAAGAGGCAACTCATCTCATAACGAGGGCTTTGAAGACAGCCCTCGGGGAATTTGGTAAGTTATTAATTTATGGGACAGATTATCCCACTCCTGATGGGACATGCATTAGAGATTATATCCATGTCGATGACTTAGCTATGGCACACATTTTGGCCTTGCAATCCCTTTCAGAAAATGGCAGTAGCAAACAATTTAACTGCGGTTACGGGCATGGGTATTCTGTGAGGGAAGTTGTTGAGGCCGTCAAGAGGGTGACAAAAATTAATTTTAAGACAGAAGAAACCGAGAGAAGACCTGGCGACCCCCCTGCCTTAATTGCAAGTAGCTCCAAACTAATAAATGAATTAAATTGGGAACCTAGATATGATGATTTAGAATATATCATCAAAACGGCTTGGGAATGGGAAAAAAAACTAAACGAATTCAAATATAGAGAGTTAAATCGTGCCAATTCTTAATGGTATCAGCTTTGATGTGGAAGATTGGTTTCAGGTGGAAAACCTTAAGGAGGTTATTTCCTTCAACAATTGGGGCCACTGTGAACTTCGGGTATTTCAAAATACAAGAAAAATTCTGAGACTCCTGGAACATTACAAAACTCATGCCACATTCTTCATTTTGGGTTGGATTGCTGAAAAGTGTCCGTCACTGATAAAGGAAATCGCTGCCAGCGGGCATGAGATTGCTAGTCATGGATATGGTCATGAGCTGGTTTATAAGCTGACGCCAGAAGAGTTTTATTCAGATATCCAACGGTCCAGGGAGATTTTAGAATCGATCACTGCGAGACCAGTGTTGGGTTACCGTGCACCCTCATTTTCGATTACACCAAAATCTGTGTGGGCTCTTGATGTTCTTAAGAGTCTTGGTTTTGCCTATGACTCAAGCATATTTCCCACTTCCTTTCATAACCGCTATGGGTTCAATGGCGTATCGTCCTTACCTTTCAAATTTTCCAATGGATTAGTAGAAATTCCCCTCTCCACTTACAGATTTCTTAAGGCTAATTTCCCCTTAGCTGGAGGTGGCTATTTTCGCCTGTTTCCATATTTTTATTTCCAACATTTCTTCCGCCGCTTAAACAACCAGCGGAAGCCAATAGTTTTTTATCTGCACCCCTGGGAACTTGACCCCGGCCAGCCTCGGATGGATGTTCGTCTCAATTATCGTTTGAGGCATTACATAAACCTTGAAAAAACCGAAAAACACCTTGAAAACCTCCTGAAAGAATTTAAGTTTGTTCCTCTAAAGGTTTTAGTGGGTCACTACTTCCCCGACAACGAACAATTTACAATAAACAGATGACAAATAAAATTCCCATTTTAATGTATCATGAAATCTATAAACTTGAGGAACGTGATCGTCTCAGAGGTTTGACGAATCCCGCCTACAATACCGAGATAAACGCTTTTCGTAGGCAAATGGCTTGGTTGTCTGCAAACAATGTCAAAACGCTGACCCTAGATGATCTCCTTTCACAAGGGTCACTTTCTAAAGAGAGAGTAATCTGTCTGACTTTTGATGATGGTTGGTTGGGAAACTACTTGAACGCTTACCCAATTTTGCAGGAGTATCGTTTGAGGGCTACCCTCTTCATTGCCACAGCACTAATCGGCCAAGGTTTCTATATGACTTGGGACCAACTTAACAAAATGCGGAATTCTGGTATATCTATCCAATCCCATACAGTAACTCACAGGCCATTGGGGGATATGGAAGAGGCAGAAATTCTATTTGAGCTTTCAGAATCCAAGAAAATCATTGAGGGCAAGTTAAGTACAGAGGTAAAGCATCTTAGTCTTCCTCATGGTTATGCGAAACCGAAAATATGGCCTCTGGCCAAAAAAATTGGCTATCGAAGCATTTCAACCTCAGATGTGGGCTTTCACCTCTGGGGTTCTGGTGATCCCTGGATTAAGCGAATCGGGATTGGAGATAGAATCTCAGAAAAAAAATTTCGCTTAATTATCCAAGGTAAGAATCAGGCCATATGGGGCATGATGGTTGTCAAAAGTTTAAAAAATATGCTGAAGCGGACGATTGGTCTAGACAGTTATCGAAAACTATATCGATGGGTTTACAATGTTCACTGACTAGAAGTTGGGGGAACGATCCACTTGAGGGTTAAGGCGCCAGACAGTTTAAGAATAATGTTCCAACGAGACTGAAACGACGGGAGCAGAGTGAATAATCAAGGAAGATTAAAAGGATTACATAGAATCGGTAAGCCAATAACTGTTATGTATCTAATCGATACTTATATATCCCCAACTGACAAATCTTCAGCGGGTGGCACAGAGAAACAGCTATATCTCTTAGCTACATCTCTTAACCCGGTCGTCTTCAAAACTATTGTGGTTCAACTGAGCCCCGATAACCCGTTACCATTATTCCATTTTAAGGAAGGAATGGTTAAACTATTTCGTCTTCCTACGAGAAAATTTTACAGTTTCCGTGGATTGCGTCAGCTCGCTCGTCTCTCCCGGCTCGCAAAACAGGAAAGAGTTGACATCATCCACACGTTCTTTGAGAAATCCGAGGTAATGGGTTGGGTCACCGCACGCCTTTCAGGTATTCCGATTTGGATAACCTCACGCCGCGATCTTGGCTTTAAGAGAAAAAACATTTACAACAGGATCTTTAATTTCACAGCTAGAGATTGTAAAAGATGCATTGCAAACTGCCATGCGGTAAAGAATCAGGTGGTCCAGAGGGAAAGACTAACTGAAGAAAAAATTGAGGTAATCTATAATGGGTTGGATTTGGCATCCTATGAAAATTCCAACAATGGCAAAGAGTTGAGAAATGAATTAGGCATTGACGATCATATACCTTTAGTCGGTATGATTGCTAATTTTAACTTTGAAATAAAAGGTCACCGGTATTTCTTAGAAGCAGCTAAAACTGTCTTGGAGAAGATCCCCAATGTGGAATTCCTCCTTGTCGGAGATGGACCTCTTCGAAATCATTATAAAGAATTGACTCATGAGCTGGGTCTGAAGGGGAAAGTCCACTTCCTCGGGGAAAGAAGTGATGTGTCCGCTATCCTCTCCAACCTATCTATTTCGGTGCTCAGTTCTACAAGCGAGGGGCTTTCAAACGTGATTCTTGAGTCCATGGCTGCTGGGAAACCGGTAATAGCCACTAATGTTGGGGGGAGTCGAGAGATTGTTGTAAATGGGGTTACAGGATATTTAGTCCCGCCAGCAGATTCACAGACCATGGCAAAAGCAATCACTGAGCTCCTCCAGGATCCGGATAAAGCTATAACCATGGGAGTGGCTGGGAAAAAACTAGTTGGGGAGAAATTCAGTATTAAAGCTATGGTGGAGAGGTACGAAAATCTTTATAAGTCTTTAATGGTGTGAGAACAGTTAAGCTGCTAAACTTAGGCAACCTCTAATAATTTGACTTTCGAGAGTTAGGAATTCGTTGAATCGAAATTACCAGAAATGTTAAACAGAAAAATCGATCATTCATCTAACAAAACCTATCTGAACCGCCCTTTTGATCAC
>Ga0315282_10000844_pt1 | contig 59950 bp, 40 predicted proteins | sample YL17G07_20_MG_FD_203693 | JGI IMG/M metagenome (GOLD analysis project Ga0315282, IMG submission 203693) | Sediment microbial communities from Yellowstone Lake, YNP, Wyoming, USA - YL17G07_20 | ecosystem: Environmental > Aquatic > Freshwater > Lake > Sediment | place: USA: Wyoming | collected...
GCCAATGACTCCGCGTCTATCTCTCGGGTCCGCTTGCGCACTCGACATCACCTCAAATGCCTTATTCGAGTGACTCAATTCGGATCCCGGCTTGCCAACTTCAAGTCTCTCGTGGAAATGACTTAGCCATCCTCTGACGTGGAGCAGGCGTCTCGCTCCCCACCATCTCCCCCGCCCAGCGGCGTCGGGCCTGTCACCGCGCAGACATGGCCTTCAGCAGCCACTGCACGAGACGCAGTGAGTTGAGGAAGCCGAGCAGGTTCTGCAGGTCGTTGAGCAGCAACGGGGGGTCCATGAGCAGCGTGTCCTGATCGAGGATTGACCTCCAGTCGAGGCCGGGGCTGCTCGCCGGATCGTGGGTGCCTGCCTCGGACATCACCTTCAGGAACTCGTGTGCCATGATCCCGTACCCAATCGTCGTGGGGTGGATCCCATCGAGCCCGATGAGCCCTCCCTTGCAGATGCGCCGCCCCTCAGCGAGGCGCAAGAACCGCGTGTCGACCGGGTAGGGCTTGTCGGGAGTCGTCCGCAGCCGGTCGGAGAGCGTAGGGTCGGCGGCGATGGCTTGCAGGAGCCCGGTGGGCAGCTCGTATCCGACATCACCCCTCCGGCGCCTGAACGCAAGCCCGTCGAGCACGCCGCAGATGTCGACGACGTGCCAGCCGTACTGCTCCGCGATCCGCCTGATGACTTCGTTGTACCGATCGACAGTGCCGTCGATGTGCATCGCGTCGGCGGCTGTCAGATGGGTGTACCGATCGGGATCCGCCCTGAAGTCCTCGTCCCAGACCCAGAAACGGGTGTAGTACTCGTAGTACCAGCGCGACCCGCCCTTGCCATCCGGCCCTTCCACTATCGGACCGTCATCCGGAGTGGAGACATTGACGCCACGGGTCACCGGCGCGATGGTCACGTGCGGCACGGTGGTGATCGGGGTCGCGGAGATCCTCGCCGGCTGGACGGCTGCTTACGCTCTCGACCCGGAGATCATGCCGGGCGCGGGGATCTGCAGCGGGACGCTCGACATGAGGACCGCAGACGTGAGCTTCTGCGCGCCCGAGTCGATGCTCCAGGACCTGTTGTGTGTCGAGCTCTTCCGCGAGCTGTGTGGCGGCCGGTGCGGAGTGGCCGGATCGGCCGACTACACGGACGCGAAGTGGCCCGGCCTTCAGAAGGCGTTCGAGGCGGCCTTCGAGGGACTCACCATGTGGATGTACGCCGGCAGCGCGCCGTTCTTCGGCAGCGGGATGCTGGAGTCCGGCAAGACCTTCTCTCCCGTGCAGTTCATGCTCGACTGCGATCTCGCGCGATATGTCGGACGGTTCGCGCGGGGCGTCGACGTCGGAGAGGCCGACCTTGCACTCGACGAGATTCTGGATGTAGGCCTCGGGTTCGAGGGGGCTCACCTCGGGACCGACCACACGCTCACGCGGTTCAGGGCGCTCTTCGATCCGAGGCTTCTCGATAGGTCCTGCTGGCGAGGAGATGAGGCCGAGGCAGGGAGCGAGGCAAGCTTGCTGGATCGCGCATGGGAGGCATACCAGTCGGTTCTGGCGCGGTACGAGCCGGTGTCCGTGGGCGAGGACAAGCTGCGAGACGCTGAAGGCATCGTCGCCCGGGCGTGCAGCGACCTGTGCGGCACTGTTCGGCCGGAAGACACCCGTTGAGGGCGGAGGCGGCCGTGGTGGCAGTGTCTCGACGGCAAGCGACAGGCCTGCTCTCCCTGGCCGTGGTCACGGTCCTGGCCGGCGCTGGTGCGCGCGGCTGGCTCGACCTACGGAGGGGCCACTCGGACTGGGCCGAGCGGGAGATAGGGCGCTCAGTGGAAGGACGGCCGGTCGTGGCCCACGAGGCGGGGGAGGGGCCCGTGCTAATCGTCATAGGCGCGTTGCACGGCGACGAGCCGCAGTCGAGCTACTGCACCCGAGGGCTGCTCCACGTCGGCCGCCAGATGCGGGACGCCGCGGCGGGTCACCGCGTAGTGATCATCCCCGCGGCGAACCCGGACGGGCTCAGCGCCGGCACGAGGGGCAACGCCCGCCGAGTCGACATAAACCGCAACTTCCCTACCGGCAACTGGACAGGCGATGCGGCAGGCGACCGCTTCTCACCGGGGCCGTCACCGGGGTCGGAGCCTGAGACGCAGGCCCTGGTCGCCCTGCTGGAGGTAACGCGGCCCACAGCCATCATCGCGCTCCACGCGCCGATGCGGCTGGTGAACTACGACGGCCCGGCCAGGGAGATGGCCGAGGCGATGGCCGCCCGGAACGGCTACCCCGTGCACGATGACATAGGCTACTCGACGCCGGGGTCGCTCGGAACCTACGCCGGGGTCGAACGCGGGATCCCCGTCGTGACGCTCGAGCTGCCGGACGCCGGCGACGCCCAGTGCTGGCGGGAAAACCGGGACGCGCTGCTCGCCGGGCTGATGCGCCCGTAGCCGAGGCGGACCAGGCCGACGACCGGTCCCGTCGCCTGCCCCTCACACCTTCGACTCGTCGTACTGTGGCTGGAGCTTCCCGCAGCCGAGAAGCTCGCGCTTCAGCTTCATGTAGAACATGTAGCTGTCCAGCGGGACGTCGGCCGGAACCCGGTGGTCGACGGTGGGGATGAAGCCCCCCTCGTCGACGAGCGGCTTCAACCGGTGCATCTCAGCCTCGATCGACGCTCTGCCGGCGGAGAGCTTGTGCTTGCAGACCCCGCCGACCAGCAAGAGCTGTGTGCCCCACTTCTCGCGGAGGGCCACAGGATCCGATCCCCCGGCGACCTCGACAGGGAACATGCAGTTGATCCCGCCCTCGAGGAACTGCTTGACGATCGGGCCGACGTCCCCGTCGCAGTCAGTCCACGAGACGTGACAGCCGTGCTTCTTTAGGAGGTCGGTGATCCGCTTGTAGCGCGGGACGATCCACATGTCGAAGAACCTTGGGGAGATGATCGGCCCGCTGTTGAAGCAGATGTCCTCCCAGCCGGCGCCGAAGTCAAACTCCACATCACGCAGCCCGCGCTCGAGCGTCGCGCAGACCAGCGCGCAGAGCTTCTCGATGATCTCCTCGAGGAGCCCCGGGTCGTCGTAGCACATCATCGCGATGTTCTGGAAGCCGATCCAGTTCCTGGGCGTGCCGATCAGGGAGCCGATGGGCACGGACAGGGGATAGTCGCGCTTGTTGTAGCGCGCGGCGAGCTCGTCCCAGTTGTCCGGGTAGCGGCCCGGGGCCTCGGGGTCGAGCTTGTCGATCCACTCTTTCCAGTCCTCGCGGGTCTTGAGGCCGAAGTCGATGTAGTGGGGGATCGACTTGTGGCCCTTCTTGTTGGTCTCGTAGGTGCACTTACTGCCGTCGACCGCGATGATGCGATCCTCGGTCTCCTCGATGATGCGGCCCTCGAAGCCGTGCGACATGCCCACGTTGATCGGCGCGGTGTGCCAGTTCTCGATGCCGAAGTACTCGTACGCCCTCCACTCGCAGTCCACTTCCCTCGGCAGGCCCTGTTCGTGCCAACCTGTGAGCGTCTCTTCCCAGTAGCCGAACTCAAAGAACGGGACGCGATCGACCTTCTGGTACTGCATCGTCCGGCGGAAGCGCTCGCGGAGCGTCATCCCGGCGCCGTCGCCCATGATGGAGAGTGTGGCGGGGTCGACCTTCGCCTTCCAGAGCGCCTCGATGTCCTCGACGTCCAAACAGCTCACCTCACAGCGGAAGGTGCAAACAGCCCTACCGGTTCCGTTGCGGGAGCCGGTGTCCCTGCACCTTGGCCCGCTCGTGTTCGGACAGGGGGGCTGCGCGGGTAAGCGAATAGAGTGTGCGCACATCCCCCTAGAGGGAGGGCGGATATTGGCTACCTCGCAGATCCTGCTCCTCACCGTGTCCGCCTACCCGTGTGGCGCCGTGGCGGCGCTGCTCATGCCGCCGCTCCTTCGCTGGCTGGGGCGGATGATGAGAGAGGAGGAGGACCCGCGGGTCGCGGTCGCGTGGCTCGCGGTGGCCATCTCGTGTGTCGAGTGTGCCTGTGCGCTGTGGCTGCTCTCTCGCGCCGCCGCGGCTCGGCCCGCCGTCATCGCCCTTGGCCGGTACGGGTTCACGGTCGACACCCTGGGGCCGATGGCCTGCACCGCGCTTTCGGTTGTGATCGCCCTGGCCGGCATCGCGATGGTGGCGGACGCGCGCGCCGGCCGCGCCGCGCCGGTCGCGCTCATGGTCGCGGGGGCCGCCGCGGTAGTGGCTCTCACAGGTCGGGATGTGCGACAGGTTCTACTCGCGGCAGAGGTGATGACAGCCGCTCTGGCGTTCGCGTTGGCGCGCGGAGCGGACAAGCGGGAGGGCCGTCGGGCGGCCTGGCTCTACTGGCTCGCATGGCAGCCGGGGCTCGCGCTCGTGGCGGTCGCTCTGCTGTCCACGTGTGCGCGCGCTGGGATCACCGATGTCCAGGTGGTCAGGGACGTGATCGCGATAGAGGCACCCGCCAACATCGCGGCCATGCGGATGCTAACTCTAGGCTGCGCGTTGGCCCTCGCCCTGCCCATGCTGCCGGTCGTTGTGCGCGACATCCTCTCGCGTCATGCCGCGGGTGGGACGATCGCGGCGTTCTGCCTGGGCGCGGGCGCCCTCGCCTGGCTGTTCGCCAGGACGGCGTATGGCATGTTCCCCTATGCGGAGGCGTGGGAGTTCGCGCGGCGAGGGTGGACGCTACCACTGCTAGCCGTCGCATCCGCGGCGGCCTTCGTTGGATCCGCTCTGATGCGCGGGCCGAGCGACATGGCGTCGCTCGCTCTGGCGGCGCAGTCGCTGTGGCCGCTTGTGGCGTTCGCGACCGGGGGCCGCGAGGAGGGCGGCTTCCGCGTCGGGTTGATGTTCTGTGCCGCGCTGCCGCTGTCGCGCGCGGCGCTGCTCGCGGTCGCCACGTCGGCTTCGGGCGCGCCATACAAGATCTCGCCGAAGCTCAAGCAGCTCGCGGGCACCGCGGTTGTGGCCGTGTTCGCGGCCGGAGCCCTGTGGTTCCCGCTGAGGTTCCGCGGCTGGTGGGTGTTGCCCGCCCTGGCCGTGCTGGTCGCTCCGGCGGCCTGGGCAGCGGGGCGGCTGTCACGGTTTTGCGAGACCGAGCGGCCCCGCATCGGTACCGCGAGCGCCGCTGTGGCGGCGACGGCCGGGCTGCTGGCGCTGGCGGCTCTGCTGCCGCTGCCGACCGGGCGCGCGGCGGCCATCCTGGCGGCCAGGGACCTTGGCGTGCACATGAGCTTCAGGCCGCAGAACCCGGGCGCGCCGCCGCCGGTGAACGCTCCGCGCACCCCGGAGCGCCCTCTACAGGCCGAGGGTGATCCCGGCGCAGACTGACACTACCGCTTCCTCGCGGAACTCGGTCTCGGCGATGAAGACGGGCAGAGTGCTGACGTTCACGAACGGCTCGACATCAGAGAGCCCGCCGGGGCCGAGGTGCCGCGCGAGCACTCGCGCCAGATGCCTCGAGTAGTTCTCCACGATCGGCAGCCTGACGGGCGCGGCCCCATCGCCGAGGCGCCGCTCGATGATCTCGCACAGGTTCATCTCGCCCGACTTGAACCGGGAGCGCCCGAAGAAACGGCATGGAGTCGGCCGCGCAGGGTAGGCAAGGCAGCGATCGCTCTCAAGGAGCGGGCACGGCTGGCGCAGGACGGGGTGCTCGCCCCGCCCGGGGTCGCCCGAGTCTAGGCGCGCGGCCTCTTCGATGCCGCAGACCGCGACCTGCTCCCTGGCACAGCTCACGACAGCGGCGACCCGCTCCTGGCTGAGCGTCTCGCGGACGTGCTCGCATAGGTACATGAATTCGAGTGCGGTCACGAAGAAGACGTTGGCCACACAGCAGCCGCTGCACGGAACCGGGCACAGGAACCTGCTGTCTCGAGCCTCCAGCCGGGCCGCGCGCGAGTCGACATGGCCGTGGAACTCGCGCATCGCGGCCGCGACTGCGCCGTCCATGCGCCTACTCTCCCAGTGTCGCTTCGGTAAGCGTCCCGGCCGATAGAAGCACGGTGGCTGAGCGCGGAACGGTGAGCTCGGCCCAGACCTTCAGGCTCGCGCCCGTCGGGACCTTGTCGAAGCTGACGTGCCCCTCGTTGTCAGTCGAGGCATGAGGGTAGGCATCTATGCTGTTGGCCGGGGCGAGAGGCAGCAGGTAGACCGTGATGTCCGCCCCGGGGGTGCCGTTCTCGAGCACCGTCACATTGATGCCCGCGTATGACCGCCCGGCGACGTCGTCGGCGGTCAGAAAGCCGACTTGGGCGTCCACGACCGACAGGTCGACTTCCTCGTAGGGCGGGTTGAACGCCGGCTGTTGCGGAGCGCAGCCGACGACTAGGGCCACCCCTGTCAGCGCGACGAGGAAAAGCAGGACTCGCATCGCGTGTAACCACCTTAAGCTGCCACCGACTGGCTGGAGCCACCAGGCCCCGCCTTGGCAGGGAGTAGCTACTTCATCGGTGGGCGAAGTTCCTTCAGGAGGGGCGGCCGATGCGGCGCGGACCTTACCAGGCAGTGGAGGATCGCGGTGATACGTGAGCTCGATAGAGTGGTGCTGGCAGTCGATCTGCCGGAACACGGCCTGGTGGCTGGAGACATGGGAACGGCTGTCCTCGTTCACGACAATGGCCGAGCCTACGAGGTCGAGTTCGTGACCCTTGGTGGCGAGACGGCGGCGCTGGTGACGCTCTACGCCGATCAAGTGCGCCCGTGTACCGCTGCCGACTTGCCGCACGCGAGGGAGGTCGCGCTGGCGGAAGGCTACGCTCCGCTGCCCCGCTTCGGGCGAAGGTCCGGGCTGAGCGATGCGCCCTTCCCCCTGTTGCATCGGTCGCAGAGGGTCTGGAGGTTGTCGAGGACCGTCTTGCCACCGCGCGAGACGGGCAAGATGTGGTCGATCTGCAATACCGCGCCCATGGCCGCCGTCGCCCCACACATGACGCACCTGAAACCGTCGCGCTCAATAACCCGGTAGCGGAGGCGGCTCGACATCCGGCCCTCTGCGATCTCCAGGTCGCCTTCGCCGGATATGAGCCACTTGCATAGGCAGTCGTGCATCGCGCGTATAGAGGGCTGGCGGCCGAGGCCTAGCTCAATGAGGGAGATGAACATCGGGAGGAAGCACAGGAGGCCCCAGCGGGCGAGCTCGATGCCGGTTGGCGTTCCGCAGTCCTCGTCAACGGGCAACGATGACATCCACAACCAGTCAGCCCCGCTCTGCAGCAGGTTGTCGAGGTGAGTGCCCAGCGGGACAACCGGGGGACCCGGCAGGTCAACGTCGGCCCACGCCACCCCCGAGGCCGCATCAAGGAGCGCGAGGCATACGTGTCTGTGGTTGAGCCAGAGTTGCTCGAACAGGCCCACCTCATGGCGCCTGTCGATCATCCACACGGCGCCGAAGTAGCCAGCCTCCATGTGTAGACATAGGCGAGTGTCGAGTATCATGGCTCTCTTGCCGTCCGCCGCGCGAACGACGTACGGCCGGGCAGCCAGTCGGCGAGGGCAGTAGCCGGCGTCGGCGTAGTGGAACTGGTACTTCGTTGCTGATGTGTCTCTGGGGGCGGGCCGCACAGCCTCCGTGACCAGGTCGCTCCAGGCGTCGCCGTACACCTCTCGGACCCGTGGGACCCATGCTCGCCAGACGCCGCGCAACGCGGGAGCGACAACGGAGGTCAGCCCGCTGAGTCGCTCGCCATCATCGCCGATCCCCAAAACGGCCAGGAGATCGGACAGCGATGCCCCGCCAGGGAAGGACGCGTCGACGCCGGTGTGCTGTCCAGCCGCTGGCCCCTCATCTCCTGGCGGCCCTGGCTCACGTTCCTCTGCTTCCGGCAGCTCATCCCACACGCACTACCGCCTCTTCCACAGAACGCAGCGCTTAAGCGACCGTCGGCTGCTGCCCCGGCCAAGACGGCCCACGGGCGCGCCAGGTACATTCCGCCTCTCGTCCGCGTAGCCTCCCGCGTTGCGCCTGCCTACGCCGGGCTACTCAGGATGAACGAGGTGGGGGCCGGGGCGTAGGGGCGGCTCAGTGTGGCCGCCCTCGGCGAGGACGGTGGCTCGGCCCCGCGCCCAGACCCGCTCGTCCTTCGTCACGGCCCTTCTGACCTACTCGGGATAAGCGGGAGGTGGGAGCCCGCGCCCCGCTACCCTTCAGCGCCCCCGAGCGTCTCTGTTCCTACTGGAAGCGAGGTGTTGGCGATGAAGTGGCTTCTGCTCGGAGCGCTTCTGGGCTGGGCGCTGAAGGTGGCACTGATCGTACTGATGATCCTCGCACTCAGGCTTGGCTGGTTCGAGGGGTATGCGACGCGGGTCATGCGAAGGGCGGTCGAGCGCATCCCCGTCTTCGGCAGGCGCGCGCTACAGGGCGCATGACGAGATGGGCCGACGTCGGAGGACCACCCGGCGTCGGCCCATCTTTGGCTCAGTCCTCGGGGCCGCAGCAGCGGCCCCCCCTCGGCCCGCACTCGTCGGTCCCCGGCTCGTCTTCGGCGTCGTCCGTGCTGCAGCACGTCGCCTTGACGACGACCTTGCGCGCCTTGCGCAGGTGCAGCCTGACGAGCTCCTTCGCCGCGGCCATGACCTTGCGAGCCTGCTCTGCGCCCTGGCCCGCCTCGGCGGAGAGGCTCTGGGAGGCTTCCTTGATCTCGCGCTCCAGCTCCTGGATGCGGGCCTCGACCTCGTCGTCCTTCGGCCCCTCCTTGCCGGCAAACGCGTCGTCCAGGGCGACGGCGACCTTCGCCCGGATCTGCGAGCCGAGCTCGGCTAGGTCTGACAGGCACACGCTGACGTTCTCGCCGGTGATCGACAATCCGTGCTTCGCGGCCTTCGCCGCACGACTGGCGAACGAGTCCTGCTCGCCCACCGCGTCCAGAAGCTGCTTTGCGATCGTGGCAACGTCGGCGATGCCGGTCTCATCCGGGACCGGCGGGAAAAGGTCGGCAACCAGCGGGTCGGCTTTGCCCAGCTCGGCAAGCGCGTGGTTGAGCTGCCTCCTCATGTAGTGGGTGGCGGCCGGCTGCTCCTCGATCATCCCGTTCTGGACAGCCTCGGCGTGCTCGACGATCGACCTGACGACCTTGAGCAGACGCACATTGACTTCCGGCTTCTCGTCTGACATCGTGCTCTTCCTTTCCTCTCCCTAGCTCGGCCCTCAGCCGAGGGCGTCGGCGATGGTGGCGTCCGCGGCGACAAGCTCTCGCAGCAGGCCGAGTGCACGGCGCAAGCGCCACTTCACGCCGTCGACCGTGATGCCTTGGTACTCCGCGATCCGCGCAAGCGGCATGTCCTCCATGAACCGCAGCTCCACGGTCTCGGCCAGCGGCTCGGGCACGCGGCCGAGCGCCGAGCGCAGGGCCTCACCGCGAACGGTGGCAGCGACGGTTTCATCGGGTCGGTCCGCCAAGCTCGGGCAAAGGGCGAGGACGGCCTCGTCGAGCGGCTCGGCTGCGGAGCGCCTGGCCGCCTCGCCCCGGGCGCGACGGCGCGCGCACCTCACCGCGATCCGCTTGAGCCACGGGCCGAACGCGTCCGGCAGGGACAGTTGGGGGAGACACCTATAGGCGATGAGGAAGGCCTCCTGCGCCGCGTCCTGGGCCTGATCAGGGTCTCCCACAAGCCCCCGCACCGTCCGGACCACCGCGGGCCGATAGCGCTTGACCAGCTCGTTGAACGAGTCGACGTCGCCGGCGATCGCCGACAGCACTAGGACCCGGTCAGGGTACCGATCCGCGGACGATAGGATCATCGCTGTCCCGTTTCCTCTACACAAGAGGCGGCCAGCGTGCGGAACGGGTAGTGGCCGCGCGCACGAAGCCGGGCTAACCGCCCGGGTTCTCCGCGGGCCGGGACTCGGTACCCGACGCCTCCGCGCGCTTGAGAGCCTCCTCGGCGGTCACGGACAGCTTGTGTGGGTAGTCACCCTCGGCCACCTCGGGGTAGTCTTTCCAACTCGGGTCGGTGTAGTGCCACCAGGTGCCGCCCTTCTCGAAGCCGACCTGCAGCATGAAGCTCTGCAGCTTGGTCCGGCTGATCAGAGCATCCTTGTCAGCGTCGTTGCTCGTGTTCAGTGAGGCCGGGCCGGCCTCCATGTAATCGCTGCCCATTGGCAGCTCGCGATCGCCGTTGCGCACGTCCATGAGGGCGACATCGACGGCGGCGCCGTGTGTCTCAGGGCACCCTTCGCCCCTCTTGGGGGCTTTGGCAAGGCGGTCGTCCGCGACCAGCGCGGCCAGGGCCCTCTGTGCCTTGTCGCTGCGCGCGGCATCGAGAACCAGGAGGCTGTAGCCTTGTCTCGCGGCCTCCTCCTGCGCCTTCGACAGCATGTCCAGCGTCTGTTGGCGGATGTAGGCCTGCCCCTCATCGTAGAGCGCGTGTCCGAGCCCGTTGTCGGAGCCGACGAGCCTCAGGTCGACGAGGGGGGCGGGGTTGCCTGTCGAGACGGGAACAAGGGCGTAAAGCTTGTCGCGAAACTCGCCCTTGGGCTTCACGAGCGGCGGCGGCGGGACGTTCATCTGGTTCGTTTTGGGGCCGAAGCATCCGCCGACGAGCAGAGCCGACGCCGCAAGCGCCGTCGCGACAAGCAAGCCGCAGCGGGGATGAGCCATTGAGAGCCTCCTACTTTACCTAGAGAGCCGGCGACCCAGCATACACGACCGCTCCGGCTGCAGGAAGACCCGGCGCGAAGCGGAACTCTGGTGGCAACAGGCAGACGCCGGCCCCGGCGACGCCGACGCTCACCGCGTGGCGTGCCGGGGCCGAACATTCTCAGGCGGCTTGCCGGGGAGGCGGAGAGTCCGATGGTGCCTGACAGCCAAGGGTCGCCGGGCGCCTCGGGCGAGCCCGACTCGCTGCTGGTCATCGACGCGCATAACCTCCTGTACCGCGCGTTCCACGCGCTTCCGCCACTCACCGCGCCCGACGGTCGCCCGGTGAACGCGATCTTCGGCTTCGTCCGCATGGTAATGGCCATGCTTCAGGAGCTGAAGCCTCGGTACGTCGCCATCGCCGTCGACGTGCCGAGCCCTGAGCCATCGTTCCGGGCCGAGCTCATGCCGGAGTACAAGGCCAACCGTCCCTCGATGCCTGACGACCTAGTGTCGCAGATGCCGCTGCTCGAGGAGGTCGCCGGTGCCCTCTCAATCCCCGTCATCGGCGCGCCGGGCTACGAGGCCGACGATGTTCTCGGCACCCTGTCCACCATGGCCCGCGAGCGGGGCGTGCGATCGTACCTCGCGACCGGGGACCAGGACGCGTACCAGCTCGTGGGCGAGGACGTGCTCATCTGCGGGGCCGACCGGTCGATGAGGGGCAACGTGCTCCTGGACGCCGCCGGCGTGCGCGCGAAGCTGGGCATCGACCCGGGCCAGGTTGTCGACTACAAGGCCCTGGCGGGCGACTCCTCGGACAACATCAAGGGCGTCATGGGTGTCGGTCCGAAGCGGGCCGCGCAGCTCCTGGAGCAGTTCGGATCACTCGACGAGGCGCTCGCCAGGGCGACTGAGATCCCTAACCCGAGGATCCGCGACGCAGTGCTCGCGGCAGCGGACGGCTTCCCCGCGGCGCGGCAGGTTCTGACAATCAAGACCGACCTCGATCTCGGTCTGGACCTGGCAGCCACGGAGCGCCGGGAGCCGGACACCGAGAGGGCGCGTCAGGTCTTCATGGACCTGGGGTTCCGCACCCTCGCCGAGGGGCTCGCGCCCCCGGAGCTAGCGGAGGGCGAAGCCACCGTCGTGAACTGCCGCGACGCCCGGGCGCTGGAGACCGCCGCGAACCGCCTGCGGGCATCGGGCGACGTCGCGCTGGTCCCGAAGTTCGGGACGCGGGGGCTGCTGACGCTGGGCGCGGCGGACGCGAGCGGACACGGGTATGCGTTCGTGTTGCGCGAGTCGTCGGGGCCGACGCTCTTCGACGAGGACGAGAGTGGGCCCGACCTGCCCGAGGCGGTTAGGCGCCTACTGGAAGACGGGCGCGTCCGGAAGACCTGCTACGGCGTGAAGAACACGATGCGGCACCTGGCGCCCGTCCGACTCGGGGGCGTCCGGGACGACGCGCTGCTCGCCGCTTACCTGCTGTCGCACGGATTGGGCAGCCTCGACCTGCCGGGGCTCGCCGGTCGCTACACGGGGCGTCCGCTCGCCCCGCCTTCTTCCGCCGAGGATCACGCGCGCGCGGCATCGGGGCTGCTCGAACTCATGCGGAAGCTCCGCGAGGAGCTCGCGGAGGAGGGTCTCACTCGGCTGTACGAGGACGTTGAGCTGCCACTGGCCTCGGTACTGGCCTCGATGGAGACGCGCGGGATCAAGGTCGACGCCGAGGCGCTCAACAACCTGGGGTCGCGCCTCAGGGCCCGCGTGGCGGAGACCGAGGAGCGGGTCTTCAACCTCGCGGGCGAGCGCTTCACGATCGGGTCGCCGAAGCGGCTTCAGGAGATCCTCTTCACCAAGCTCGGGCTGCCTCACGGTCGGAAGACCAAGACGGGCTACTCGACCGACGCCGATGTGCTGGACGCGCTCGCCGAGGAGCACGAGATCGTGCGGCACATCCTCGAGTGGCGCCAGCTCACGAAGCTACTCAGCACCTACGTCGACGCGCTGCTCGGCCTCGCCGACCCGCGAACAGGGCGAGTGCACACCCGCTACAACCAGGCGGCGGTGGTGACCGGACGCCTGTCATCGTCAGACCCGAACCTGCAGAACATACCCATCAGGACGGAATGGGGCCGCGAGGTCAGACGGTGCTTCGTGGCTCCCGAGGACGGGTGGCTGCTCCTGTCGTGCGACTACAGCCAGATCGAGCTGCGAATCCTCGCTCACTTCACGGGCGACGAGCGACTCGTCGAGGCGTTCTCGAGCAACCTGGACGTGCACGCGCACACCGCCTCCCTGCTGTTCGACGTGCCGATCTCGGACGTGACGCGCACGATGCGCGGGATCGCCAAGACGGTGAACTTCGGGGTCATCTACGGCATGGGCGCCGTGAGCCTTGCGCGAGGGCTGGGGATCTCCCGCGCGGAGGCAGCCGGCTTCATTGAGCGGTACTTCCAGCGGTACAACGGCGTGCGGCGGTACACGGAGGAGGTCGTCGAACAGGCTCGCGAGCTGGGCTACGTTACCACGATGCTCGGACGGAGGCGCGACCTTCCGGAGCTCCGCTCATCACAACCCCAGGTGCGCGCCGCCGGCGAGCGGATGGCCGTCAACACGCCGATCCAAGGCACGGCGGCCGACCTTGTGAAACTGGCCATGCTGCGGGTGTCGGACGCGTTCGACGGCAACGCCGAGGTGGGTCTGCTCCTGCAAGTCCACGACGAGCTCGTCTTTGAGGTCACCGAGCGACGGGCGCGCGAGGTCGCCTCGCGAGCTCGTGAGCTCATGTCGGGGGCATTGCACCTTGACGTGCCGGTGGTGGTGGATGCGAAGGTCGGGCCAAACTGGGGAGAGATGAGCGCTCTCGGCTAGCGCGTACACACGGCCCTGGTAGCCCAAAAAAGTGGTACAGGTGAAGGTTAGGCGGTATCCACGGTGAAACAGAAGCACCCACCGCGCATGGTGCATGAATGTACGCCACGCGACGGACATGCACTACGTTCCTGTGATCGGACAACCGATAGGACCGGCGGTTTCGAACGCGACAGTGAACTCCACCAGGCAGGTGCGGCGAGGGGGGAGGGCCCCCAAGCCCGCTAGGAGGCAATCTACGATGGTTGGCGGCTCGGAACTCGACAAGCGTGACGACTTGACACCGTGGCCGGCCCAGGAGGCCGATAGCGCCGCCACGGAAGCCGGCCCAGCCGGCATAGATGCTGGGGATGTGTCGCCGAGCCAGGCGTTGTCCTCGCCGCACGATGAGGATGAGTTCGAAGAGCGGCTCGCGGGCGAACCCACGATGGCGGAGCTCGAGGCCCAGCTCTCTCTCTCGGGTCTTCGCGAGGGCACCATCGTTGAGGGCACCGTGGTACGGATAGATGATGACGGCGTGCTTGTTGACGTAGGCACCAAGTCCGAGGGCCTGATCAACCCGAAGGAGTTCTCGCAGGAAGAGATCGAGAGCCTGCTGGTCGGCGACAAGATCCGGGTCTTCGTGGTCAGCTCCGACGATGAGGAAGGCAGCATCACCCTAAGCAAGAAGCGCGCCGATCATGAGCTCAACTGGGAGCGCATTCTTGCCGCTTACGAGAGCGGCGAGGTGGTCCAATGCACCGTGGTCGACCGTGTCAGGGGCGGTCTGAGGGTCGATCTGGGTGTCACGGGCTTCATCCCCGCCTCGCACGTCGGAGTCCGCAACCCCAACGAGCTCGAGCGCTTCGTCGGCGAGGTCGTCAACGCCAAGATTATTGAGGTGGAGCGGAACCGAAAGAAGGTCATCCTGAGCCGCCGCCTCGCGGAGAAGGAAGTCCGCGAGCAGAGCCGCGACCGAATCATGACGGAGCTGAAGGAGGGCCAGGTCCGCGAGGGCACGGTCCGCAACATCACAAACTATGGCGCCTTCATCGACCTCGGTGGGGTCGACGGGCTGCTTCACATCACGGAGCTCGACTGGGTCCATGTCAAGCACCCGTCGGAGGTCCTCACCACGGGTGAGAACATCCGCGTGATGGTCTTGAAGATCGACAAGGACAAGGACCGCATCAGCCTGAGTCGCAAGCAGCTCTTGCCCGACCCGTGGCAGCTCGTGGGTCGCAACTACCAGGTTGGACAGACGCTGACAGGGCCCATCACCCGGTGCGTCACCTCCGGTGCCTTTGTCAAGCTGCAGGAGGGCGTGGAAGCCTTCATTCCCATCTCGGAGATGTCGCAGGGCAGGATCGACAAGCCCGAGGATGTGGTTAAGTCCGGCGACGAGGTCGTCGTGAAGGTCATCAGCGTCCAGCCGCGGCAGCGCCGCATGACCCTAAGCCTCGCGCAGGTCCAGCGCGATGCGGAGCGGGCCGAGATGCGGCAGTACATGGGCGGCGCGACGGAGGAGGTATCCGGCACTACGCTCGGCGACATGTTCGGCGCGACGCTTCGCGCCGCTGTCGCGGGGGAGAGTGCCGAGCCCGATGAGGAAGAGGGACAGGGAGAGGGGTAGGTCTTCCCTGGTCGGGGGCCGGATGCCGGACCGAGCATTCGAGCGGGGACCGTCTGAGCGACGGTCCCCGCGTCATCGTACCGGGCGCATCCTCGGACTAACCGGACCTGTCGCCGGAGGGAAGACATTCCTGTTGCGGCTCTTCGGGGAAGCGGGCGCAACGACGATCGAGGCCGACGCGGTCTACGCCGAGCTGGTGCGTCCGGGGGCGCCGCTCCTGAAGGCTATCGGGGACGCTTTCCCCGGGGCGGTCAGGAGCGAGGGATCGCTCGACCGGGGGGAGCTCGGCGCCGTCGTCTTTCGCGATCCGAACGCGCTCAAGCGGCTCAGCGATATCGCACACCCCGCCCTCGGCCGGGCGGTGGCCGAGAACGCCGCCGAGTACGTGAGCGCCGGCACGCGCCACCTAGTCATCGAGGCGGCCGTGCTCTTCAGTATGCGCGCCGACGCGCTGTGCGATGAGGTGTGGTTCGTGTCGGCCCCGACGGAGGAGCGGGTGCGGCGGCTGATGGCCGCGCGCGGCTGGACTGAGGACCGTGCCAGGGCGGTTGTCGATGCGCAGGGCGCGATGCGCGAGATTCGCGCGGCTTGCGCGCGGGAGGTGGACGGTGAATCCGGTCCCGAGACCCTCCGCGGCTTGGTCCGGGAGTGGATGGAAGCTGAGTAGCCGCCCGTCCGGGGCGTTAGGGCGGGGGCGCTGGTTTTGTGCCGGGCAGGCAGGAGGCGGGCGGCACTCACCCGAAACAGAGGCCGTAGTTTGAGCTGGCAGGACGAATCAAGCGGAGCAGCGGTTCCACCGTATGATCGCGCGTGGGTCGCTGCTTGTGGCGTTGAGCGGCAAGCGGTTCGGTGAACACGCGTCGCCGGGGGCCGCGTTGGAAGTGGGGAAATAGGCGAGACAGGCACTCGGCACGGGCCGTCTAGCTAGGCGGAGCACCGGTTGCTAGGCGCCTGTTTCGGGCGAGAGCACCGGCGGTGGAGTGACGACGCCGCTGGCGCCCCTATTGTGGGCGCCCGGCTGTGTGGTGTCAGGTTAAGGGAGTTGAGTCGAGTATGCCCAAGGCACAACGAGCCCTCGTAGCTCTCGCGAGTGTCGCTTTGGTGGCAGTGCTCCTGGCGATGGCGGTCCCGGCCAACGCGGGAGTGAACTCCATCAAGACCCCGCGAGACCGGCAGAGCGGCCAACGGCCAGCGGAACTGGGGCCACCGTCGCCTCTAGTGGAGCGGCAGCTCACCCTCGAGCGCACAGACAGGGCGTCGCGCGTCGATGTCGGGCCGATCACAGGCCCGGACAGCATCGAACGGCTGATTCAGGGCAACGCCATGCGGGCCTCGCAGAACAGCGTGGTCGAGACCCGACAGGTCGTGCTCCAGCAGACCGGGATCGACGACCGACAGCCGGCAGGCTTTGATGTGGGCGTGCTGAACGCGCCGGCCCTCATCGATCCCAGCAACGAGATGGGCACCCGCGGCGGCCTTATCGTGTCGTCGAATCGGGCGGACTCTCGCGGGAATCTCGCCCCGAAGGCGGACTACGACCTCTGGGCGTACCCCGTGCCACGTACCGACCCGCCGATCGGGAGCTGGGCCACGAACAGGGCCCACGGCTTCCAGATAACCAGCACCGCGAACGCGAACGAGCGCTACCCGACCGTCGGGCAGAACGGCGGCACGTGGTACGTGGCGTACGTGGCGGAAGCGGCCACGGGCGACCATGTCTTCCTGCAGAGGCTCGACAACCTGACAATCCCCCCGGTCGACGTGTCGACGAACTTCAGCAACGCCGTTGACACGAACGGCTGGGTCATCCGCTCGATCACATTCGACGGCGCGGGCAACGTCGTCTTCGCCTCCGACTACAACGATGTCGGCGGGCATACGACCCTTCGGCGCGGCGCGGTCGCCGGCGGGGCCGCCGCTCAGTTCACGGCGGGCGGACTCCTCGGCGGCACGTACACCTACGACAATCCGGACTACAACGGCCAGGGCGACCTGGTGCTTGAGTCGAACCGCGGCGCCGGCGACGGCGGCCGGCGGATCTGGCTCGTCAGCGGCGGGCGGCTCATCCAAGTGACCTCCGGGTCGAAGCAGGTTGACCCCCTCGCCAGTGTGCCCCTGTTCGACACCCGGCCGCAGTGGTCGTCGCCCGATCCCAACAATGACCCGGGCGTGGCGTTCATCTCCAACCGGTTCACGGGGGCGGGCGATGCGATCATCGACCTGAATGCGTGGTTCATCACCGACGCGTTCGTGGCGTCCGATCCGGTCGAGGATATCGGCCTCACTGACCCGTTCACCGAGCCGTTCTTCCATATCTGTCCGCTCGACGAGATCACCACGTCGGGCGACGCCCCGGCCTATCTAGACATCTACGAGGTGAACCTGTGGGCGTTCGCGGCCGAGCAGATCAACTCGGCACCGGGAGACGGCGACATCTTCGTAGTCCCCTACGTGGACTGGGCCTACCTTAACCAGCCGGCCGCACTGACCGACATGCCGGTGATCAACGGCGGGCAGCAGGACCTAAGCTCGCGTCCCCCGCTGACCGTCCAAGCCGACACGCGCGCCTTCCCGGTGCCGGCGCTGAACGTGGGCGAGTCCATCCTCGAGAGGGTGCGCGCTTCCGTCTGGAACCCGGAGGCGAGCGAGGGCTTCGCGCCCAACATCGCCTTCGGCGATCTGGCGATTCAGGGCCCGTGGCTGATCTGGGGCCCGTCCGACGCGGATGGCGTCGCCGACACGATGCCCTACGAGGACAGCGACGGGGTCGACATCACGCTGGCTTTCCAGCTCTACAACAACTACCTCGACTCGCTGGGCGTCAACTTCTACCTGGAGCGTACCTTCCCGCTCACGTTCCAGAACACGAGCGCCAGGCCGGGGTACGCGCGCTGGAGCAACGAGGACGACCCGCAGATCATCAGCGGGCTGCCGAGATCCGATAAGTACGTGGGCATCGAGCTGTCAGGGTCGGCCAACTTCTTCAACGGGTACGATCCGGCGCACCCGCGCGACGGGGAGTTTTGGATCGCCATCCCCTACATCTTCCTGTACGACAACATGACGGGTTTCACCACCAGAGCGTGGGAGACCGACCGCAACGGCTCGCTGAGCCCTATGCGCAATGTGCTGATGGTGGACGACTACACCGACGGCCAGCTCTACATCAGCCAGATTCAGTCCACCCGCGGCGGGGGCCCTGTTGAGGAGAGCAGCTACCGGCCGCTCGGCTTCCCCGTAGGCGAGTGGTGGGGGACGCAGTGGGGCGGCGACCAGTGGCGTGACGGCGACGCGCTGGTGGGCACCATCTTCAGTCCGAACGAGCTTGTCACGGGCGACCTGTTCGTGGGTGGCGGCCAGTCAGGCCCGTTCGACACCTACATGCCGGATCGCTGGCGCATCGCGTGCCGCGGGCCTGTTCCCGACAGCGTGTTGGCGCACTACCTGCCCGAGCAGAACCCGTACATCGTCCGGGATTCGAACCTGGGCGATCACCCGCCGGGAGGCGCGAACGATCCCGACATCTACCGGCGCGGCCCCTTCGAGGTGACGGTCGACGCGAATGGCGGGTCGACGGTCAGTACGCCACTCACGCTGTACCCCGGTGTACGCGGCATCGTCTGGGCTTCGCCCTATGCCGGTGACCTGTTCGTGTCCGAAGGGAGCATCACCGATCCGCAGACCCAGGCGTCGATCCAGAGCTTCGTGGCCGACGGCGGAGGCATGCTGCTGTCGGGCCAGGACGTCGGATGGGCACTCACCCTCGACGGCTCGCAGCAGAGCGCTTTCCTGCAGAACGTGTTCGGCGTGGGCTACGTCAAGGACGACGTAGGGAACATCTACGGTCAGCTCAACGGCGTCACAGGCGATAACCCCGACATGACCGCCGCCGGCACGCGGGGCATCTTCCCCACGAACCCGGACGCGAACCCGATTGCACACCCGCCGGGCACGTGGAGCGGCTATTGGGCTGCCGGCGAGCCCGGCACTAACGTCGACCCGAACGAGCTGCGCTTCACCAGACACCACGGCGAGCCCGGGTTCAACGGGCCCAACTGGTACTGCGACGGAGCCGGCAACTGGCAGCTCATGGGGTTCTTCATTGCCTACGACTTCCAGCCGCAGTGGCCTGACGTCATACAGATCACCGACACCGATCCCACGTACGGTGCCCGCGTGGCCTACAGCTACGCCACCGGCGAAGTGGCTGCCACGTTCAAGCAGCATCCGACGCGCGATCCGGCTAACGACCCCACTTACTGGGGTGGCCGCGCCGGGTACCTCGCGTTCGGCTTGGAAGGCGTGTCGCGCGAGTACAATGCGTTCTCGCTGAACAACGTCAACTACGCGGAGTGCTTGCTCAAGAGGAACAAGGTGGTGCAGGACTTCCTCGAGTGGGGCCGGACTGCGGCTATTGACGGCCAGGTCACGGCCGGCTTTGGCATCCCGGGAGTCCCATCCGGCACACCGCTCGCCAACGTCCTGGTCACGATTCAGCCGCTCGACGGCCAGTCGAGCATCCCGTATTTTGGGATGTACACCGACACCAACGGGTACTTCAAGTTCCGCGGCATCCCGGTCGAGGAGTACCGCGTGTGGGCCTCGGCGCCAGGCCTGAGGGCTGACCACCAAGCCGGTATGACGATCTACCCCGAGGGGACGAACGGTCTGCTGCGTCCGTCCACCGAGGGCTTCTCGATGCTGATCGCCCCGCCCGGCAACCTGAGTGGGATCGTTGTCGACGCGAACCAGACCGTTGACGACGGGCAGGGCAACCAGGTGCCGATGCCGCTCGAGGGCATCCGCGTCACGGCGCGCGCCACCGACGCGAACGGCCGCGATATCATCGACCCGATCAGCGGGCAGCCGATCGAGGGCGAGGCCCTCACTGACGCGGATGGCGCTTACAGCATCATGGAGCTCCCGTCCGGCACAAGCTACTGGGTCATCGCGAACCCCGAGCCCAAGGCCGCCGGCGTCCAGGCAAACCATGCGACCGACGACACAACCTACAGCCCGACGGGTGCTCCGGGCCTCCGCTCAGTGCCGGCGGGGTCGACGCTCGCCGGTGTGGACTTCCAACTCGGAGCGGTTCCTGGCAATGTCCGTGGGCGTGTCACTGAGAACAACGCCGGCGCGGCCCCGATCGCGGGCGCCGTCGTTAGGGTGGTCGGGATCACGCCGACGCTCTCAACGACGACCACGGCGGCGGGGAACTACAACTTCGGTGGCGACGCGGACAACCCGCCCGTGCCGCCGACCTACACCGTGCCGGCGGGTGCCCAGAGCTTCCAGGTCACTGCTCCGGGCTATCAGAGCAAGACGGTCCCGGCCACGGTGGCGGCGAACGCGGAGATAGTGCTGAACATCGCCCTCGACTCTGTGCCGCCCGGTGGCATCTCCGGCCGCGTCACCACGAGCACGGGAACGCAGGGGGTCGCGGAGATCACGGTTGAGGCGTTCTTCGGCTCCGAGACGACACCGAGGGGCTCGGCTACGACCGGTGAAGACGGCACGTACACGATCGCCAACGTGCCCGCCGGCTCCTATAACGTCAAGGCGAGGGACCCGGTCTTCAACCGGAACCTCGCGCCCGCCGACGGACACGATGTCACGGTCCAGTCGGGGCAGACGGTGACTGACGTGAACTTCTCGCTCGTGCCGCTGGCGACGTTCAGCTCCGGAGTGCACATTGCCGCCGCGCCGTATGACTACACCACTCTGGACTCCGCGGACGTGTTCGGGGTGGCGGCCGATGAGTTCAAGTTCGCATGGTGGGCGCCGTCACGCAACAGCTACATCGTCTATCCGGCGGACGAGGTTCGGCACATCATGCGGGGCAGGGGCTACTTCGTGAAGCTGGCCGCTCCGGCGGAGATCACCCGCAAGGGCGACGTGGTGGATGACGCGGTGCCGGCCGCCCCATTCGACATCGCCCTCTCCACGGCGAGTGGTGGCTGGAATCTGATCGGCTGCCCCTATGCCTACGAGATCGACTGGACGAACTCGACGATCATCCAGGGCGGTGTGGAGATGCCGTTCGCGGACGCCGTCGCGCAGAACCTGCTGGCGGGCAGCATCTTCGGCTATGACACCGCTCAGAGGGACTACTTCCTTTACACGAGCATGGCGCCGTTCACCGGCTATTGGGTAAAGGCGATGGCCGACGACGTGACCGTGCGCGTGTCGAACACGCCGGTCAGCAGTACCGCGTCCGTGCGCAGCAGCGGGCTCAAGCGGAGCGGCATTGACTGGTCCATGCAGCTCATCGCGCAGGCCGGAGACTATCGCGACAGCACGAACTACATCGGCATAGCGCCGAAGGACACCGGCGTCGACATGCGGTACGACATGGACGAGCCGCCGATGGCCAGGAAGTTCGCGGGCCAAGACGTGACGCTGTACTTCCCTGCCGTCGACACCGACAGCAAGCCCCGCATGCTGGCGTCCGACTTCAGGGCCAGCCTGCGCGGCACGCAGAGCTGGGACGTCGTGCTCGATACGAACCTAGCGAACACGGACGTCGTTTTGAGTTGGCCCGACATGAGGGCGCTGCCGAGGACGTTCTCGGCCACTCTCGAGGACCTGTCAACCGGGAAGTCAGTGGCGATGCGGTCGGCGACGCAGTACAAGTTCCGCACCGGCGACACAGCCGAGCCGCGCAGGCTGCGGGTCACGGTGAGAACGCTGACCGGCAGCGACAACCCGACGCCGCAGATCATGGGTGTAGACGCGATGACCCGCGGCGTGACCGTGAGCTACCGCGTGGCGTCGGATGTTGAGATGCGCATCTCCATACTCAACCAGGCCGGGCGCGTGGTGCGCACGCTGGTCGCGGATGAGACCCGCGCCGCCGGAGTGCACTCCGAGGCATGGGACGGTAGGGATGACGCCGGGCGCTCGCTGCCCGCCGGCGAGTACCGGATAGAGCTGCGGGCCACCGCGGCCGACGGCTCCATCGGGCGCGCGACCGCTCGCGCATCGTGGTAAGCTTGCTGCTCGCTCGGGCTGCGTCGTTTGCCCGATGAATCGGTGAGGAAGGGGAGGCCCTTCGGGGTCTAGCCCAGAAAAAGCAGTGGTCTACAAGCTAGGGTTAGCGAGCGTCCGAGCCCGGACGCGTGCTCGCAGCGGAGCCTGTGCGGTCAGCACAGGCTCCGTGGAGTGTGCTACGGGCCGATAGGGTCGCCGCAGGGAGGGCAGGCAAGATATGAACCGAATCGTCAGGATCAGAGGAGCCCGCGCGGTCGCGAACTTCCTCATCGTGGCCATCCTGGCTCCCGCATTCGGGTTCATGGGCTCCGGCGTAGCGCTGGGCCAGTACAACCGAATGGCGCGCCAACTCACGGTCGTTGTCTACAACATCACCGATGTCAGCATCGAGGTGAAGGTCGACGACCTAGCCGCGCTGGCCCGCGACGCGCTGTGGAACGAGATGCAGCAGAACCGCTGGTTCCAGCCGGTTCCGCCGCGCGACGTCCAGGCGGAGCTGGAGCGCTCGAAGCTCAGCCTGCCGCTGAGCGAAGGCGAACAGGTGCAGCTTGCCGGCCTCCTCAACGCGGACGTGGTCGCCAGCGGCTACGTGCAAGCGGTGAAAGTCGGTGGCGATCCACGCCAGGCTCAGGTCACGCTCCAGGTGTTCCTGCTGGACCGTCTGAGCGGGGAGTACATCAACGGTGCCACCGCGACCGAGAGCTCCGACCCGATGCCGGGCTATGAGGGACCGGACTCGGCACTGGTCTCCGAGGCGCTCAAGAAGGCCGCGAACAGCGCCGTGGAGACCATCGGGCGCTATGAGGTGCCCGAGGGCTTCATCATCACGTCGGGCACTGAGAGGGACATCCGCATCAGCCTGGGCGAGCGTGAGGGCGTGGAGCCGGGCGATAAGTTCGTCGTCATCGGCCGCACGACCGACAGCGCCGCGGACCCCGCGACTCAGCAGACCTTCCCGCAGAAGCAGGGCGTCATCCAGGTCAGCGAGACGCGCCCGACCTACTCGCTCTGCAAGCGCGTCGAGGGTGGGCGCGGGTTCCCCATCCAGGTCGGCGATTTCGTGCGTGGCCTGTACTACGAGCGTCCGCTCGCGGAGGGCATGAAGATCAAGGAGCCCGGTGGCCGCGAGTCGAAGAGCAGGAAGAACCTCCCCAAAGTCATCGGCGTCCTGGTCTTGCTGATTCTCTTCGGCATACTCATCGAGAGCAACGGCGCTCACGCGTCGCCCGGAATCGGCGTGCGCGCACAGAGCGTGAACATCCCCGGCCTGCCGAACGCGATGACTCGCGTGCACTGGGACCCGTCCAGGCAGATACCACTAGCGCCGGTGCAGCGAGCCGGCTACGTGGTGGGGTACGAGGTCCACAGAGGCACCACTCCGGAGTTCCCCATCACCCCGAACTCGATGATCATGTTCGTCGAGGGCGGTCAGCAGGTGCAGTTCGATGACGACTCGACCGGCGGGGCGACACCTTGGCTGGTCACGATCACGACGGACGGCGACACCGGCATCGTGACGGTAACCTACGACGCCGGCTCGGGCACCCCGAACTGGGACTTCGCGGGCGACACCATCACGTACGACTACGTGCAGACCCCGCCGCAGATAGGTCGCACCTACTACTACGCGATCCGCGTCGTATCGAAGAAGCTGGGCGCGCAGCCGTTTGACCCGACCGGCGGCACCACAGGCGGCGGGACGACGACCATCGACTTCGCGGGCACGCTCACTCCGTCCGTAGCGACGCGGTGCGGCCCCGTCATGACGATCGAGCCGCCGGTCCTGCAGTTCCCGCCCGACCGTCCCGATCCGGGCAGCACGGACGTGAACCTCGACACGGTGCAGTTCGAGTGGTCCCGGGTCGCCGGCGCCGATACCTATGTGATCGAGGTCTCGACCGATCGGGCGTTCCCGGCGAACCATACGGTTCGGGGCTCGGCCATCTTCGCCAGCGGCACATCCATCACGATGTCCGGCCGGCTCACGGGCGTGGGCGGCTCGCCGTCGACCCTGTTCCGGAACTGGGCCGGCCCGCTCTACTGGCGCGTTGGCGCGAAGTACTCCCTGGACCAGTTCCCGCCCATTGACGGACGCGGCAATGCCGTGGAGTACGTGTTCAGCACTCCGCGGAGCTTCGAGGCGCTGGAGCTCCCGCCGGCCGGGCCGTAGCTCCGCCGCGGGTTGTGTTGCACGAGAAGAGCATTCGCTCGGCCCGACGCGCGGGCAGCTCGGCGGGCCGAGCGGGCGTTTGACCGAGACGCGCAGGTGCATCCCTGCGTCCTTGAAGCTGGGACCTGGGGTTCTCTGGCCGCCGGCACCGATGCGAGCCGGACGGTACGCGAGCGAAGTAGGGAGCCGGGTGACATGAAAGCATCTACTACGATAGCCGTCCGCGCCCTGTTGGTGGGCTTTGTCCTCATCGCCCTGGTTGCGGGCGGTGGGCCCGCTGTCGCGGCGCCCGACGCCACGACTTGGGTCAGGACTCATGGGACGGTGTTGGAGCCGAGCATCGGTCACGAGGTGCCGGCCCTGGTCGGCGAGGTGTGGCTGGACTGGGTACCGGGCGTGGCAGAGGATCGCAAGGCCGAGATCCGGGCGCAGGTTGACGGAGCCTTGCTTCTCACTGTTCAGCAGACCAACGCCGAGGTGCTGATTGTGACACCCGGTCGCGAGGCCGAGGTTATCACTGCGCTGAGCGGGATGGGCGAGGTGCGCCAGGCGGCCGTCAACATGCTGGCGCAAGTCCTGCAAGGGGGGCCGCTCCCCCGCTTCGAGCCCAACGACCCGCTGTGGCGCGACCAGAAGGACATCCACGACCTTACCCGCACACCGGAGGCGTGGTTCCTCTTCCCGGCCGACCCCGATACCGGGGCACCCCAGGTCGGCGACCCAAGCGTCGTCATCGCTATCATCGACACAGGTGTCGATACGAACCACCCCGATCTGATGGACAACATCTGGGTCAACGCCGACGAGATACCGGCCAACGGCATCGACGATGACGGCAACGGCTTTATCGACGACGTCAACGGCTGGGACTTCGGAGACGGCGACAACAACCCGAACGATGACCAAGATCCCGCGTTCAGCGGACAGGGACACGGGACGGGCTGTGCGGGAGTCGCCGCGGCGGTAGGCAACAACGCCGAGGGGATCGCGGGCCAGGCCTGGCACTGCAGCATCATGCCCATCAAGCTCTGGGGAGCCGGCGGCGGCCTGGACGATTTTGTCAGAAGCCTCAATTACGCGATAGACAACGGTGCCGATGTGGTCAGCATGAGCATCGGCTTCCCCGGGATCACGTACGCCGCGGCGACTGATGCGATGAGTCGCGGGTTCACCTCATCCGGCCTTCCCGCATTCGGTGACAGGGAGATCAACGGCGTGCTCTTCTGCGCCGCCATGGGCAATGACAACACCGACCAACAGGCCATGACGCCGGTCACGTGCGAGACCGAGGCCAACGAGGTGCTGGGCGTCTGCGCGGTCGCGAAGGACGGCACCAGGTCTGTCTGGTTCCCGGGCCTCCAGGAGAGCTGCTGGAGCTCGCTACCGAACGTTGCGGACCTGTCGGCGCCGGGCGGGAATGAGGGCGAGATTTACACGAGCTGCGCGATGCAGCCGAGCGCGACTGACCCCGCCTATGGTGATTTCGGCGGGACGTCGGCCGCCACGCCGTATGTCGCTGGCATCGTGGCGCTTACGCGGTCGCTCGACCCCTCGCTCGCCTCAACCGAGGTCCGGGACACCATCCGCGACCAATCCAACGGGAGTCTGCTCTACACCAAGAACCCGTCCTTCCGCAACGGTGACCAGCTTGGCAAGGGCATCGTCGACGCGTATGCGACTGTTCAGACGCTGTCGACGCTCGCCCCCAGGGTGATCATCAGCGCGCCGGCCGACGGCGCGCGGGTGGCGACCACGACTCCCACGATCCAGTTCTCGGCTACCAAGTCGGGCGCTCGCGCACCGGACATCACGCGGGTCACCCTACGGCTCTCTCCCCAACAGGGCAGCAACCCAACGAACGCGGACGCGCTCTGGTTGGACGTCGTCAACAACGACACGCTTGTGGCGGAACCCGACGGCCGGGATGACCGCGACGGGAGCGCTTACCCCACGGGAGGCGCGTTCTCCAGAAGGGTTGACGACGCGCTCGGGATCGGCACCAGCGGCACAAGCCGGCAAGTGGTCGAGGTGGAGGTCCAAGACGCGCGCCAGGCAGTCGACGCCGTGCCGGCTGTCACGCACGCAGAGTCCGTGTTCCGCGTGACGGCTGTCGGTGTGGGTTCCGGCAGGTCGATGGTGTCGGTGCCCTATACGCTCGTGCAGGGCACGAACCTGAGCCATGCCAGGCCCGCGACGATATTTGGGCAAGCGTTCGGGGCGGCGGGCCAGGCTCAGATCGCCCGCTGGAACCCGATCGGCGGCAGCGCCCGCGACCCCGGCGCCTACGTACGCAGCGACATCGACGGAGTGGACAACTCGTACATCGGCGTGATCCAGCCGGGCAAGGGCTACTGGCTCGACCTGCCGGTCGGCACGCCCAGACTGATAGTCGAGGGGGACGAGGCGCCGCAGGGGATGTTCCTCGTCAGGGACGCCGCCTATGATGACACGTCGTCGTCCGCCGACTGGCTGGCCCCCGGCTGGCATCAGATCGGCAACCCGTTCCCCTTCACAGTGAGCCTGTCGGCCTTCCTGGTGGAGACCGCGGCGGGCGAACTGATACCGATCGCTGAGGCGGTGCAGGAGGGGATAACCCGCGGCGCGATCTACGGGTACGTAAGTGGGCAGTATGTGCCCGGGGTGATCCCTCAGGCTGCCATGGAGCCGTTCGAGGGTTACTGGTTCCGGACACTGGAGAAGTGCAAGCTGTGGGCAGTGCCAGCGCAGACGACGGCGGCTTCGCGCGCCACAGCCTCGAGAGCGAACAGCCTGAGCTGGTCGTTCGACATCGGGGCCACCTGCGGCGAGTCAACGGCTACCGCGACTCTTGGCAGCGCGCTTCGCGCCAGTGACGGCTTCGATGGCGCCTACGATCTTGAGCTGCCACCGCCCATGGACGACACGGTGGTTCTGACGCTCGGCGACGCTCGGGGCGGCAACGGCGGGCTGATGCGCGACGTTCGCGGTGACATCAAGAACGGCGCTGAGTGGACGCTGGTGGCACGCGCCGCCGCGAACAAGGAAGTGCGGCTGGACTGGGGAGACCTGCGCGCTCTGCCGCGCGACTACTCGGTGAGCATCACGGACAAGCGGAGCGGCGCTACTGTCAGCATGCGTCAGGAGCCGGGGTACACGTTCCGAACGGGCTCCCAGGCCGAGACGCGCCTCTTCACCGTGTCGGTGAAGAGAGTCGAGCCCGGCACGGCCTTCCGCATCTCCATCGAGGAGGCCACAACCACTCGGGGCCTGGCTCAGGTGAGCTTCCGGCTTACACAGGACGCGGACGTTGACTGCCTCGTGCTGAACTCCGCGGGCCGTGTCGTGCGGACGGTGCTGACCAGTGAGAGAATGGCGGCGGGCGTGCGCTCTGTCGCGTGGGACGGTCGCAGCGACGCCGGCAGTGCGTTGCCCGCCGGCGAGTACCGTATCGAGCTGCGGGCGCGCAGCAACCAAGGCGAGGTCGCCCGCGGTACCGTCTCGATTAGCAGGTAATGGGCTCAGAGGAAACGGCCAAAGGAGGTCCCTTGCGCCATGGTACGTTACACGGTCCGCATAGGAGCAGGAGTGACACTGGCGCTGGTCGCAGTGGCGGTGATGGCCTGTCTCGTGCCCTGCGCCTCCGCTCAGGACGACATCAGGACGAACATACCCGCGCTGATAGCGTCGAACAACTACCTCGACGCCATGGTGGGTGCCACGATCATAGACGATGACTCGGACCTGGGCACCCACCCCCTCATGCAGGGGAAGATCCTGGTGCGGAATAACCAGGGCGAGCCCCTGTCGCGGGATGACGACCGGCAGTGGGTAACGGCGCCCGACATCCTGCCGTCGGACTTCTGGTCGGCCGAACCGTACGTAATGGGCATCGACCAGTACATGACCCTGGCGGTGGCCGATGTAACCGCCAGCGGAGGCGGCGGCGGAGGGGGCGGAGGCGGCGGAGGTGGATTGTCGCTCTTCCCTTCGGCCGGAATGCGGCAGACCACTTACGCATACTATGTCTTCTGCGAGGACGACTACGGCACCGGCGTCTCTGACGCCATGCGCGTGATAGACGGCGTCTCGAGCACCCAGAACGTCTGGGACACGAACGATGTCCCCCTGAGGGTCACCCAGGAGGTCACGCCGTTCCGCGGCCTTGTGCGGATCCGTTGGACGGTGGAGAACATCGACACCGCCGGCACGACCCAGCAGGTGGCCTTGCGGTTCCGGCACAGACCGGAGCCGCTTGGCGAGCCCACCGGCAGTACGCTGTTCGCTACCAGGGGTCAGGGCCCGGTGTTCGTGGACGGCTACGGGTCGGTCACAAAGGAGACGGAGTGGGACGCGTCCGTGATCGGCTACGACAACATGCCAAAAGGCTGGGCGTCGTACTCGATGGACGGTGGACAGGGAGTCGGCTGGGTCGACGTGCAGGAGCCGCTGGTTTCCGGAGAGCGCGTTAGGGCGCGGCTATCGAAGGTGGAGTTCCTGCAGTTCAAGTTCGTCTCACCGCGTGCCGTATGGGATGAGGCAGTGGACTCTCAGACCGCACTGGTCGGCCCCGTCCCGATGGCGGTGCTCTACTTCTGGGAGCCCCAGGTACTGGAACCCGGCCAGAAGCAAGTGTGGGAGCTGTTCATTGGCGACCGCTGGGCGAATGACTCGGCGGTTGCGCCAATGCAGGCCTCGACGGCCGCCCGGCCGTCCTTGGACCTTGTGAAGAACACCGCGACCGGCCAGTACGAGTGGGGCCCGGACCCGACGGGCGCGTTCACCGTGGGCGCCGCCCTGACCAATCGGGATCGGGATGTTGCGGGCCAGCGCGAGGCCGGGGACATGCGAAACGGGGTACTGACCCTCATCCTACCGCGCGGTCTGGTACTCACCGACCCGACCGAGCCGCTTACCAAGACTCTTGGGCGGTTGGTGCCGGGCGAGTCCGGGGAAGTCACGTGGGGGGTACAGCCGGATCCCAACAACCGCATGTACGGCGCACTGGAGTGGACGGTGAGGGCGTCGGCCGATGTGGCGGGGGGCGTGTACACGCGGCAGGTCAGCAAGGCCATCAACATTCCGGCGCTGCCGTCGGTCACAACGCCGGAACCCACAACGCCGCCGCAGGATGAAAGGCCCGGGGGCCAGTACATGCTCTTCTCGGTCCCATTCGGGTTGACCGATGCCGATCCGCGCTTCGGTCTCACCTACACGAGCGCAGCTACGGGCAACGGCGTCACGCCCATGGGCGTGTACGGCTTTGACGCGCTCCGCGGCGAGTGGGATACCTATCCGAATGGCGTGGCCGGCACGGTTCAGCCGGGTCGCGGTTACTTCGTCCGGGTGCCCGAGCGGTCGGTCATAACGGTGCCGGTCGGGTCGTCGTTCCTCAACGACCAGACCGACGTGTCGCTCCCGCTCGTGGGGCGTGTGGGGAGCCCGGCTCTGTACGGGGGCTTCAACATCGTCGGCAATCCCTACTCCTACGGCCTGACGCTGGGCGAGCTGAAGTTCTGGCAGCAGGGCCAGGTGCGCACGTACCGGCAGGCCTGGGAGAACGGGTGGGTCCCCGGTGTCGTATGGTCCTGGGACCCCGAGGCCAACGAGGGCCGGGGCGGGTACGAGATGGGGTATGGCGACCAGTACCCGCTCAACCCGTGGCAGGGCTACTGGATGCTCGCCAACACGGACGTCGAGCTCATCATGGAGCCCCCGGCGGTGCGTGGGGCCGAGCCACCGATCGGCATTCTCTCTCGGTCCGCTTCGTGTGACACCGCGGAGGCGTTGGCGAAGGCGCTCGGCGTGGGCGCCGGCGCCAAGGACTGGCTCCTGCAGGTGCGCGCCCAGTGCGACGAAGCGGCCGACTCTTCCAACTTCATCGGCGTGGCTCCCACGTCCGCCGGCATCGGGGCCGTCCTGCGGGCCGTGCCTGAGCCCCCGCCCGTGGGCCGGTATGTCCAGCTCGGATTCGTGCGCACGACGGATATGGGGTCGGCGACTCTGTGTGCGCATGACGTGAGAGCGACGTCGAGCGACCTCACCTTCGACATGGAGGTGCGCACGAACATCCCCAACAGGAGCATGACGATCGATTGGCCGACCGTTCGCCAACTGCCTCGTGACCTGGTGCTGACGCTGGAGGATGTGCAGACCGGCAAGCGTGTCTTCATGCGCACAGAGAGCGGATACACGTTCCGGAGCGACGAAACCGGTGGATTGCGGAAGTTCCGTATCCACGTGACGAGCCGTGAGCGCGGGCTACAGGTTGCCTCCCTGGAGACCGAGCCGATCGCGCGGGGAGGGGCTACGATCGTCTACACGCTCTCCGCCGACGCCGAGGTCGACATCCTCATCATGAACGCCGCCGGCCGCGTTGTCCGGACGGTGCAGTCCGGCGCGGTCGGAGCTGCCGGCCGGAACGTGGCCACCTGGGACGGAAGGAGCGACAAGGGCACCGCCGTCCCGTCGGGACTGTACAGAGTCCAGCTCACCGCTCGGTCCGAAGAGGGCGGCAGGGCCGGCAAGGTTGCCAGTCTTGCGCTGAACTGACCCTGACCTGCAGTGTGTTCGGTAAGGCGGGAGCCTCGGCTGAGCCGAGGCTCCCGTGCTTTGTGGATCGGTCCCGTTAGTCGGGTAGGCAGGAGGAGTCCCGCGGCGACGCGAAGAGTCTCGGCGCTGATCGGGACGGCCGAACAGAGCGATATGCACACGACCGGGGCAAAGGACACCCTCGTGCCGCGTCGCGCGCGCTTGCGTCTATGCGTGCGGCTCTCGTGTGTCTGCGTCTGTCTGTCCCCGACGTTCACTGACGCGGCGGCGCAGATGCTGGCGCCCGTCGGCCGCATCAGTGTCACCCCCAACCGCACGTGGGTGCTCGCGGACGATACCGACTCGGTGGTGCTCGAGATCAGCGTAGTGGACCCCAGCGGCGTGCCCGTGCCTGACGGCACCGAGGTGACGCTGAGTACCACACGAGGTCGGCTCGAGCAGACCGCTGTCACGACGGTGGCAGGCAGCGCCCGAGTCAGGTTCTACTCCGGCGGCGACGCTGAGTCGGAGGCGGATATCGTCGCAATGGTGGGGAACCAGCGCGCCGAACACCCGGTCACGATCAGCATCACGAAGGAGGAGGGCGAGACCGTTGAGGGGGCCAGGGTCGCCCGGGTGACGGCCGAGGGGTACCTGGCGTTCCGCGATGTGGGCTGCGTGCTGGTCGGATACGGCAAGGTGCAGTTCGAGTTCCGACGGCTGAAGGTCACGGCGGAGCACCTGCAGTTCCGGTTGGGCGCTCCGTACCAGCTCAAGGCGGACGACGCGGTCGTCTCAAACGGCAAGAGGGAGATCAAGGCCCGATCCCTGTTCATCGAGTTTGGGGCCACGCAGACACAGGGCGTCGCGTTCATCACCGACCCTGAGCCGCGCACGCTGATGTTCGTGGACGAGGACTTCAGGGAGGGCGTGTGGTGGGCGCCTGACGACCGGTTCCGCATGTGGGACCTGGGTGAGTCCAAGGTCGTCGTGAAGTGCCGCGAGGCGCTCTTCTTCCCCGGCGAGAAGCTTATGCTGCGTCACGCGCGAATCTACTACGACGACGTCCACGTTCTCACGCTGTCGGCGCACGTCATCCCCGTGTCGGGAGCGCTTTCGTCCCAGGGTGCGTTCCCTCAGGTTGTGGGGTTCAACTACCCCGGCGGGCTGTTCGTCGACTACCCGTGGTACTTCGTCACCAACGAGCGGTACACGGGCGCCGTTAGGGTGAGGCGGGGCTCGCCCGCCGGGATGTACACGGGCCGACGGGGGTGGTACGCCGATGCTGAGTTCGAATACCAGGACTCTGACAGCAACGGGGGGATGCTTGCGGTGGAGGGCCTTGGGCAGAAGGACTGGGGAGCCCGTTGGTCACACAGCGACACCTACAGCCAGAGCTCCCAGGGAAGCTACTCGGTGTCGTGGCCGGAGCACAGGTACCTAAGCGCGTATGGGAACGTCTACACACAGCAGGGGCGCGGCTCACGGATGGTCGCGGGGAGCTGGTTCGGGGGCCAGGGCCTGTCGGAGAACTGGTATCTGGAGTCAGCGTGGAGGCGCCCGACGGCCGACCTGGTAGGCTTCAACCTCGGCTACGGCATGAGCCTTGGCGTTGAGCGCGACCCGATCCTCGGGCCCGTATACGGCCGCGCCGGGGTAAACGCATCGTTGCGCCCTCGGAAGCCCTGGTCGCTGGTGGGGAACCTGACCCTCACGCCGCGCGCGGCCGGCGACATCGAGCGACGCACGAGCGGGCAGACGGAGTGGCGCACCGTCGTCGGGCTGGACGCCGCTCTGCAGTTCAGCCGTCGTGGCAGCCTGGGGCTGTCTTACGACGTGTCGGACAGGCAGGGAGGGGCCTACCTGAACGGCACGCGCCGCACGCTCCGCGCGAGGGCCCAGTACTTCGCGGCCGGTTCTCGTCCGCTGAGCGTGATGCTGATGGGCGTGCAGGACCTGGACAGCGGGCGCCTGACCAGCTATGGGTGGTTCACCTACGAGTTCCAGCCGAAGTGGACGTTGGACATCGTCAGCATGTTGAACAGGACGCCGGCCTACGACTACCAGGACTACACGTTCGGGATCGGGCGGCGCATCGGGCAAGCCGAGTTCAGGCTGCTGTACTCCACCTCGCGAGATCGCGTCGAGTTCGAGCTAACACGAATCGGTGCGGCATTCTAGCCAGACCGCCCGGTGCCGGCGCTGCCGTGGTCCTGCCCGGTTCTCAGCACAGCTCGCGGAGCCACTCGCCGATGCGTCTGACGAGCCCGATGTCGCCATCCGGCGGCACCTGATCGGCTGAGCCGAGCACCCACTTCCCCTCTGGCCAATGGTGGCGTACTACGAGCTCGACCTGGCGCCTGACGTCGTCTTCGGTGAAGGGCGGAGCGAACATCGCTCCCGGAATGCCGCCAAAGAGCACCAGGTCGGGACCGGCGAGCTCCCGGATCCGGTCCACGGGCACGTCGCCGCAGGGCTCCGGCGTGATGGACTCCACGAAGTCGAGCCCTGTGCGCGCCAGCAGCGGCAGTATCCCGCGCACCGTGCCGTCGAGGTGCGTGCCGATCAGCTTGCCAGCCGCGCGCAGTTGTCCGGCTCGACGCACATAGTAGTCGAACTGATAGCGCTCGAATAGGCGGGTGACGACCTCTCCGGTGAGGTTGTCGCCGAGCTCAACGAAGGGCGTATCGCAGCCGCAGATCGCGTCGTATGCGCCGTCGGCCGCTCTTCCGAGCGCGTCGAGGACCGCTTCGACCTCCTTGCGTGCGTCGGCCAGCAGGAACGTCAGTCGCTCCACCCCGCTCCACTGGGCGAGCATCTGAGACAGCGGGCTGCGAGGAGGGAGAACCGTCGGGTGTCCCTGGTCACCCGCCACCTCCCTGTGGCGCTCGTAGTCCTCGTACGCGGGTTCATAGCGGGTCGCGTCGGCGATGTAGCGCAGCACGCGCAGATCGTGGGGGCGCGTGACAGGCCACCGAGTCGTCGCCCCGCTCGCCGTCGCCGGCAGGAAGGTGGTTTGGGCCGCGATCTCGCCCACGGGGGTGGCCCAGCGCGTTGTCGTGACATGGCCCTCGGTGACGGCGGAGACCCGGACTCCGTCGACCACTTCGGTGTGTGCCGTCGCATAGCCCAGGTAGTACCCAACGCCAAGATCGACGTGGAGCCGGACCAGGCCTTCCTGCCCGCGGTACTCGGGCGCCAGCGTTCCGTCGAGCTCGCGAGCGTAGCGCCAGTAGGTAAGGTCGGCGAGCCACGGCATCACGTCGGTGGGCCTGCCGGCGAGAGCGGCGAGGAGTCTCTGTCGGTGCGTCATTGTGACGGGCATGCTGGGCCGCTCAGTTCGCACGCAAGCGCTTCCATCCCTCGGAGCGCCCCCCGGGTGCAGGTCTGCCCCGAGTCCGTGCGAACGAGTCCAACTGGGGTGTCGCATCGCGCAATGTGGGGCAAGCACCACGAACGAGGTCGAGCAGACATGAAGCCATCGATACGCTGTCACAGCCCGGTTCTGTGGGGAATCGTCGGTCTGGGACTCATGACGCTGGGGTCCCTCGGTCGGCCCGTTGCGAGCGCGGAGGCGGTGGCCCCTCAGGCGGGCGAGGACAAGGTGCTTGGGATAGCGGTCTCGCCGGTCAAGGACGTGCTCTTCATCGGTCAGACGCTGCAGTTCGCGGTCCAGGTGAAGTACGAGGGCGGCGAGGACCTGCATCTGAGGCCCACCTGGTCCGTCACCGGCGACATCGGCACCATCGACCGGGAGGGCCTTCTCTCCGCCGGACCCAGGCGGGCGAAGGGAACGGTCGTCGCGACGCTGGCAGCCAAAACCGCCGCGGTGGACGTTGAGGTGGTGCCGTGGGCCTATGGGGCGTGCCACTCAGACGGTCGGATCGTGTACAGCGTAGAGGACGGCGGCGACAGCGAGTTCGACCTAATGGTCATGGGCGCGGACGGCGCGAACCCCGTGGACCTCACTCCCAACGCCGTGGACCCGCCCGAGGACTACGACCACACCCTAGAGCAGGGCCGCCACGGGTGCTGGAGTCCCGACGGGAAGACCATCGTTTTCGAGGCCTGCGGCGCAGCAAGGCAGATGGCGATCGGGACCATGGGGGCCGACGGCTCCAACCGCGCCATCGTGAGAGGCGACACGGAGCACTCCTACGCGCGCCCGTCGTTCTCGCCCGACGGGACGCTGGTCCTGTTCGACGCCAGGCCGCTCGATGCTGACGGCAACCCCGGTCCCGGCGACATCCGCGTGATGAACGCCGATGGCACGAACGAGAAGGACCTGACCGACAACCCGGCCGGCGAAGAGGACGCCTGCTGGTCCCCGGACGGGAGCCGGATCGCGTTCATCCGCGAGCGCGAGACGCCCGACGGAAGCACGTACGAGATCTGGCTCATGGACGCGGACGGGCGGAACGCGCGCCGACTCACGCCCCAAGGCGATGTCAGCTACGTCCACCCCGCATGGTCTCCGGACTCGACAGAGATCGCATGCACGGTGCACGCGACTTCATGCGGGGATATTGGCGTCATAGAGCTCCCGGTAGGCAACGTCAGGTTGCTGACCCAGACGCCCGACACTGACGAGTACGGGCCGGTCTGGACATGGGACGGGACGCACATTCTGTTCGCGACCCAGGATGCGCCCGGGCTTGTGCGCGAGATCTGGAGCATTCCGGCCGACGGCTCGGCCGAGCCGACCGATGTGACGAATAGGCCCGACGACGGCAACTACCTGAGGTGGTTCGGGTACAGCGACTGAAAGGTGCCGGCACGCAACGGGTCAGCTTCCCGCGAACAGGTGACTTCCGGCCGGGTCAGGCGAGTTTCAGGACCTCGTGAGGCTGCTCCATGACCTTCCTGATAGCGTCCGCGAACAGCCGCATCATCTCGGGGCCGTTGGGCGCCCAGATGCCGAACACGTAGAGCTGCGAGTCGATGAATGCCCGCGTCACGGGGTAGTCTGACACGTCGTAGGTAACCTCGCCCGAGTGCGCGCAGCTCCACGGGCAACCCTTCCCGTAGCCTACCTTGTCCTGGAAGATGCGCTGGGCGGGGACAGGCATTGTCTGCCAACGACCGACAGGCACGCCCTCGGCCTGGAGGGCCTTCGAGGCGCACTCCCGGAACGTCGCCGGCGGGACATCAAGTCCCAGCTCGTCGGGCAGGAACCTGATCGTGTAGCTGTAGTAGACCATCTTCCGCCCGGACGGAACGACCGGGGTGGCGAGTCCCGGCACGTTGGCGAGCAGCTCGGTCAGAAGCTCGCAGTTGGCTCGGCGCGCGTCGTTGCTCGCGTCCAGCCGCCGGAGTTGGCTGCGGGCGAACGCCTGCCCAAAGACGTCGCCCCGGTACATCCAGCCCAGCCCGAACGCGTTGTAGGCCTGATCCTGGCGCTCGCGTCCCGGCACGACGATCTCGCCGAGGTACTGAAGCAGCTTGGCGCGCTCGCAGATGAGGTCGTCGTCGGTGGTGAAGATGCCGCCCTCGCTGCCGGTCGTGAGGAGCTTGGTGGCCTGGAGCGAGAACCCGGCCGCATCGCCGATGGTGCCGCACAGCCTGCCGCCGTACGTGGCCCCGTGCGACTGCGCGCAGTCCTCTATGACGCTCAGACGGTGCTTCCGAGCGACCTCCATGATCGGGTCCATGTCGGCCGGCATCCCGTGGATGTGAACAGGGACGATCGCGCGCGTACGCTCCGTGATGCGCGACTCGATCCCGCGCCATTCCATCGTCCACGTGTCCGGCTCGACGTCGACGAATACCGGTACGCCGTTGTGGTGCAGCACCGCGGCCGCGGTCGCCCAGTAAGTGAAGGCCGGGCAGATGACCTCGTCGCCGGGCTCGATGCCGCAGCCCGCGACGGCCAAGTGAAGGGCCGCGGTGCCGCTGTTGACGGGGACGGCGTGCTTGGTCCCGAGGTAAGCCGAGAACTCGGCGGCCAGGCATTGGGCCTGTCGCTGCCGCTCGACGTTGATGTCCTCCCCGGCCAGCACCTGGGCGACGGCGGCGCGGTCGTCATCGGTGATGTGCGGGTAAGGTCGCACCGATCCGGGCAGTACAAGCGAAGCGCCGCCCAGGGCCGCGAGCCGCGCGGGCATTGGCGTCATTCCTCCCCGCACCCCATGCTACTTGGGGGCAACCTTGATGATGTGCTTCCGGTCGGGCATGTGACACGTCGCGCAGTTGGCCCCTTCGGGCACCGTCATCTTCGCGTGCGCGGGGTCGGCCTGTGCGGCGTGACACTCGGTGCATAGGTCGTTTATGGGCTTCCGGATCTGGTGTGGTAGGTCCTCTTTGATCTCCTTGTGTCCGGTGTGGCAGTCTACGCACGTCGGGCCGTTGTCGGCGGTGAAGTGCTTGCTGTCCTTCATCTCGTTGACCTGCTGGAGCTTGTCGCCGGTGGGCTCGGTCAGCGTGATCTTGTCGAGGATGTTGTCACCGTAAGTGTAGTCCTTCACAAAGCCCTCTTCGTACTGGGCGTGGCAGCGGCCGCAGACCGACAGGCGCCCCTTGCGGTCCTCGATCTGCTCCGGCAGCTTGATGTCCTCCTTCTTGCTGGACGACACGTGAGCCTTGCCGGCGCCGTGGCAGGCCTGGCACCCGACATGCGGCTCGCCGTTGAAGCTGTGGCGGGGATCGTCGCCCTCCGCCTTCGCGTGCTTCGTCTCCTTGTAGGTAGGAGTGACGGGCTGGTAGTCGCCGTGCGCGATCGAGTGACAGACTTCGCACATCATCTGCTTCGCGTACTCCTGATCCGCGGCTACCGGCCCGGTCACCAGGAGCGAGGCCGCGAGGCACGCGGCAGCCACAATAAGGGCCGCCGCAACGCGCGCAAGGGTCATACGGAGAGCTCCTCTCAGTAGCCTGCCTCCCAGAGCATGGCAACCACGGGGCGTTTCGCCGCGCGGAGGTACCATCCTCCAGCCCGCTGCCCGGGTAGGGTTGCCGGTCGGGCGAGGGGAATGAGGTACAATGGCTTGGCGCCGGAGCCGTGCTCCGCCATGGAGGCTCGCACAGTGGTAACCAAGATTGCGCTCGCGGCCGCCCTGCTGGGCTGTGTCTCGCAGGCGGCGACCGCTCAGGACAGGCCGAAGGCCGTGTGGACCGAGCCCGGGACGCCGGCCCTCTCCACGTTCTACACGCTGACGGCGAACGCGCAGCCGCGCGACCTCGGGAAGCCGGTCTCCTGGAGCTGGATCTCGGTGTCACCGGGCGGCGAGCATGCCGTGTACGCGCCTGCGGGCAGCCCGCTGCTCATCGCGCGCGACCTCACCACGGGCGAGGACCATGAGGTCGAGGACCTTCACATCGAGGCCGACACCGCGATCGGGTGGGCGCAGTGGTCGGCCGCGACCCTGTGGGTTGTGCTCAAGGGCGGCACGGGCCCGGGAACGCGGCTCTACGCGATCAACCCCACAGTCCCGATCGCCGTGCCGTCGTCGGGACCGTACGAAGTCATGATGGCCAGCCCCGCGCCGGGCGGCAAGGTGGCGTATGTGTTTGCGCGGCGCGGCCGCACTGAGCAAGCGGAGCACGTCCTGCTCGCCTGTAGCTCGGACGCGCCGGGCCCGAAGTTGCTGGCGGAGCGCGAGGTGGTCGAGGGTGGCAGAACCGACGAGTCGGGCGGGCGCATAGCGTACTGGTCCACCAGGCCGGATCGGGCGGGCTACTGCATCAGCCTGTACGATCGGGCCGCGGGCCAGGAGGTGCCCGTCACGCCTGAGGGTGGCGCGTTCGGCCCCGTCTTCTCGCAGGGGTTCGCAAGGGCCGCCTACACAACCAGACAGGGGATCGTGGTAAGGGCGCCCGGCGGGCCCGGTACGCTCGTGATGAAGCACCTCCCCGATCGCCGGTTCGCGAGGAACTACCAGTTCACCCCGGACGGCGAGTCGCTGCTCGTTGAGGTGCCTTCCGACAAGGCGGACACCGGCCGCAGCTTTATCCTCATCCCGCTGGCACAGCCGTCAGCGGCACGGACGCTCCTGACCGTGGAGTCGGCTCCAGGCTCGAAGGAGTCCTCGCTGGCGTACTCCCCCGACGGCAAGTGGGCCACGGTGGTCGTCCACCGGACGGACCCCGAGGCGCCCGACGGGCTGTGCGTCCTGGATCTCGTCGGCGAACACAGCAAGGCTATCGCGTTCTGCAGCCTGGTGGCCATGAAGGTCGCCGACACGGGCAAGGCGCTGGCCTTCGTGGCGCACTACAACGACGCAGGGGCCACCGACTCGGCCGGCCTCATGGTGGTGGACCCGCTATCTGACGCGCCGACGCGCCTCTCGCTGACGATGAAGGGCAAGGCGGGGCCCAGCGGGTTCGTGGTGCCGGTCCTGTCGCTGGCGTTTGAGCCGTCCGGTGAGAGGCTGCTTGCTCGTGCCTTGGAGCCATCGAGTGGCAGGCCAGGGGCATTTGTCGTCGACGCGCCGGGCGCGCAAGCCCGGCGCATCTCGGGCGATCACATCGTCCAGGACGCGCGCTGGGCGAGCGGAGGCGCAGCCGCGCTGCTGATGGTCGAATCCGGTTACTCAGGCGAGGGCAGCCCGGTCGGGAGCGCTCTTTCGGTCGATGCCTCGGCGGCTGAGCCGGTCGCTACGCTGTTGAGCGCGGGGCTCAAGGTCACCCAGATGCTGCCGCGAGCCGATGGGTCCGTGCTGGTCGCCGCCGAGGTGCTGGGCGCCTCGAGGAAGCTCGTGCTCTCCGAACGGCCCGCCGAGCAGAGCGTGCTGTGCGACACCGTCAATGCCGAGGGCCCGATCTGGGCGCCGGACGGCTCGACCATCGCCTTCACCGTTCCCGTGGCTCCGGGGTTCTCATCGGTGTACACGATCCGGCCGGGCGCGCAACCGATCCTGGTGAGCGGCCAGACGCTTGTGGCCGGGCCCCCGGTCTGGCTCGCCGACAGCCGCCAGTTGCTGCTCGTGTCGCCGGACCCGTCCTCATCCGCCAAGGGGGCTACGGTCGGCTGGATCGCCAGCGCCGGTGGCGGAGCTCCGCGGAGGCTGGGCCCGATGGCCCATGCCGTGCAGACGGCACGCGGCACGATCGCGTACGCGGGCTCCGAGCCGCAGCCCGGTATCTACAGCGTTGTCCCCGACGGCTCGGCGCCGACGCTGGTGGCCGCCGGATACGAGGGAGTGCTGCCATCGCCCGACGGCTCGGGGCTGGTTGTGTTCCGGGAGAAGGAACGCGGCCTCGAGGCGGCCGTCGTCGCCGACGGAACGCAGGTGCCGATGGACGGCGATGTCGGCCTGCTGGCGTGGTCACCGGACTCGCAGAAGCTCGCGCTTGGCGATCCGGCGGGAACGCTCGTGAGGATCGTCGGCCGGGACGGCCACGAGCTGAGCCGGGTGCAGGCGGCAGTGTCGGAGCCGGTCTGGTCGCCCGACAGCTCGCGCCTTGCGGGGATAGTGGACGCGGGGGGCGGGAAGTGGTCAACCGGGTGCTGGGATCTACAGGGCAAGGAGGAAGCCGGCGTGCCTTGGCCGCCGGCTCTGCGTCCGATAGTGGGCCCCCACTCGGGCTCTCCGCTGCCGTTCCCGACCGGCCTGCGGGCCCTGGACTGGTCGCCGGACGGCGCGTCCGTCCGTTTCCTCGGCCTATCGGATGATGGCCTGATCGAGATGAGGACGATCCTCTGGTCGGAGCTGGCCTGCTATCCATCAGGCATCAGTGGGTCGTTGGCGGACTACTCATGGTCTCCGTCCGGCTCCGTGCTGGCGTCGCTGACCTACGTTGTGGCCAAGGCGCCCGCCGAAGGAGCGTTGCCGCGGTTGCCACGCGTGCTCACGACATGTGAGGGGGCCGAAGGGCGGCCGCGAGTGGTGTCGGGCGACCTGCTGGTAGACGGGTTCGCCTGGCTCCCGGACGGCAGGTTGACGTTCTGGTGCTCGGAAGGCGCGAAGCCGACACAGGTTGGCACATTCGTGGTCAACACCGACGGCAGCGCTCTTTTCCGCGTCTCAACCGCGACGGCCGCCACGTGGCCCCTGCAGCCCAGGCGCCAGCGGTACGACGTGGTGTACCGATCGCCGGAAGGGTCGCCGCAGCCATGACCGCACCCGCCGCGTTGGCACTGCTCGCCTGCCTGACGGCGCAACCGATGCCGGCCGTGCGCTCGGTGGTGTTCGACGGCGCGGACGTGCTTGTGACGGCGAGCGGCGTGACCGAACCCCGCGTCTGGGACGGGGACCGCGAGCTGGAGGTACTGAGCACACGGCCAGAGGGCACCGCCCCCGCGTTCGTGTTCGTGCTGGACACGTCGGGCTCGTCAGCCAGGCTGCTCGCGCCCGTGTCGCGCGCGATCGCGACGTTCCTGGAGTCCTGGCCTGAGTCGCGGGTCGCCCTCGTGGGGATGGGGAGCCACCCAACGATCCTCCTGGACCCGACGCCCGATCACGGGGCCTTGGGCGCGGCGCTCGCAGGCATCACGCCGGCTGGCAGGAACTCGATCACCTCAGCGGTCGGAGTCGCGCTGGGACTCGCGGGGGCCGCCGCGCGCCCGGTCGTCATCGTCATCACGGATGGCGTCGACACACTGGGGCCCGTGCCGCCGGCGATGGTGAGAGACGCGGTCCGTTGCAGCCAGGCCACGATCTGCGCTCTGGGCATCGGCAATCGCGTCGACACGAGCACGCTCGAGGACTACGCGGTGCCGTCCGGCGGCTGGGCGCACCGGGTACTTACGCCGGTGGACGTGCAGCCGGAGCTGGGCGATCTGACCGCGGAGCTGCGGAGCGAGACCCTGACCCGGGCCAGGTTGGCCGTTGCGGATCCGTACCGGCAGCACCGGATCTCCGTAGGGGACGCGCCCAGCGACGAGGGGCGAGTTGCCTGCGGGCCTTGGGGGGCGCAGACCTGCGAGGTAACAGTGCCTGTGCTGCGGCCGCCGGCCAATCCGGAGGACACGATGGTGCTGGTCTCGCGCGGCGGAGTGCCGATCAGCGTAGGGCTCAGCAACCGCCCCGTGCCGGCCCCCGCGGGGGTATTCGACGTGCGTATCGCCGTGGCCCCAAGGCCCGAGACGATCACCCGCGACCTCACCCCGGGTGAATCCCTCGTCCTGGAGCCGATCGAGCTCGCCGGCGCGCGGGTCAGCGGGCCCGACCTGGGACTCTCGGACGGGACGCCCGTATCGTTGATCGTGGACGGAGAGCCGGCGCTGGAGCTGTCATCGGGCGAGGTGGGCGCGCTGCTTCCGTGCCAGGCGGTCCTCCGCGTGGCCACGACGCCGCCATTCGCGAGCGAGCCGGTGCCACTGACCAGAGGCGGGATCGCGGTGGTGTCATCGCCCGACCTCGGGGAGCTGCTGGTGGACCTCAGCGGGCCCGACGGGCCGATCGACTCTAGCTACACCGTCCGGCTGCCGGGAGGCGACTCGGTAGCCATCGGGAGGTCAGGTAGGCCGCTACGCCTGCTTGCGGGGCACTACGTGGTATCGGTGCCGGTGCCGCCGGGACGAGAGGCCGAGGTCGCTGTTCCGGAGCGTGAACGGGCGGAGGTGAACCTAGACGACTACGGCGCGTTACTCGTGCGCGCCTACGGAGTGGCCGACACAGAGGTGCGCTTGCGGCTCACGGTCAGGGACTCCGACACCGGCCGACTCCTCGCCAGCGGGCGGACAGGCCTGGCGATCACCCTGGCGTCAGGCACCTACCGGCTGGAGCTCGGGTCCACCCCGCGCCTGGTGTACGACGCGGTTACCGTAGAGCCAGGCCGACTCGCCACCGAGGAAGTCCGCCGACTCGGCGGTCTACACGTGGTCGGCCCGGAGGGCGCGATCTACCGCGTCCTCCAAGCCGAGTCGGGGAAGTGGATCGGCACCTTCGACTGCGGAGAGCAGGTGGCCCTGCTCGCGGGCAAGTACCGGCTGAACTACCGCGACGAGAAGGACCGTGAGGTAGCGCGCGACTTCACGATAGAGCCGGGCCTGGTGCTGAGCCTGAGCCTCTAGGCGCTCTTCTTCTGCTCCTCCTCGACCTCCGGCTCGTCGGCCGGGCCGAGAAGGTGCGGGAGGAGCCGCTCGCGGACGACCGTCTCGTCGACCACGCACCTGCTGATGCCGGTGAGGGACGGCACCTCGTACATCGCGTCCAGCATGAGCTCCTCGATGATGGTCCGCAACGCGCGCGCCCCGGTGCCGCGCTTGAGCGCCTCGGCCGCGATGGCGTCGAGCGCCGGCTGCTCGATCACCAGCTCCACGCCGTCGTGCTCCAGGAGCTTGCCGTATTGCCGGAGGAGCGAGTTGCGAGGCTCGGTAAGGATCCTCACAAGCGCCTTCTCGTCGAGCGCATCGAGGGTCGCCAGGACCGGCAGACGGCCGATGAACTCAGGGATGAGGCCGTACTTGCGCAGATCGTCCGGCTGCACCTGGGCCATTATCTCGGAGTCGGTCATATCGGCGCTGGGCACGATCTGAGACGCGAAGCCGATGGACCGCCGGCCGAGGCGCGAACGTATGATGTCGTCAAGCCCCGAGAACGTTCCGCCGCAGACAAAGAGGATGCCGCGCGTGTCGACCTGGATGTACTCCTGCTGCGGATGCTTGCGCCCGCCCTGAGGCGGGACGTTGGCGACGGTGCCCTCGAGGATCTTGAGCAGCGCCTGCTGCACGCCCTCACCCGACACATCGCGCGTGATAGACGGGTTCTCGCTCTTGCGTGTGATCTTGTCGATCTCGTCGACATAGATGATGCCCCGTTGAGTGGCCTCGATGTCGCCGTCGGCCGCCTGGAGCAGCCTTAGGATCACGTTCTCGACGTCCTCACCGACGTAGCCGGCCTCCGTCAACGTGGTCGCGTCCGCGATGGCGAACGGCACGTCCAGCAGGCGGGCGAGCGTCTCCGCGAGGAGCGTCTTTCCGCACCCGGTCGGCCCGATGAGCATGATGTTGCTCTTGCCCAGCTCAACTTCATCATCGTGGTCCAGCGCGACGATGCGTTTGTAGTGGTTGTAGACCGCGACCGAGAGGGTCTTCTTGGCCCGCTCCTGTCCCACGACGTAGAGGTCCAGATGCTCCTTGATCTCCTTGGGAGTCGGGATGCTGGTCGCAAGCCGCGGCGTTCTCCGCTGGGTGCGCTCCTCGTTGATGATCTCGTTACAGAGGTCGACGCACTCGATGCAGATGTACACACCGGGCGGGCCGGCTATCAGCTTCGCCACCTGGTCCTTGTCTTTGCCGCAAAACGAGCACTGAATCCTCATGAAGCCAACTGCCACCTCCATGGTCGCGCGGCCTTACCGGCGCTGCGGAGCGAACGCAACCCAATTCGCCGTCGGAATGGGCGATTCCGCTTCCCTCACCTTAACGTCTCCGGCGCAGTAGTGGGATCAATGCCCCGGGGGGCCACCGGAATGGGCACCGGCGCTACCGGACAATGCTGGGGGTCTCCTCATCCGGGCGTTGCTCCAGGACGGCATCGATGATACCGTACTCCGCCGCTTGGGCCGCCGTCATGAAACGGTCGCGCTCCGTGTCCTCGGCAATACGATCGAGCGGCTGCCCGGTATGCTTCGCCAGGATGCCGTTCAAGCGGGTCCTGGTCGCGAGGAGGTGCTCCATGCGGATCTGCACGTCACTGGCGTCCCCGCCCATGCGCTCGACCATCGGCTGGTGGATCAGGATCTCTGCGCTGGGGAGCGCGTACCGGTGCCCCGCCTCACCGCCCGCGAGCAACACAGCCGCCGCGCTCGCCGCCTGGCCGACGCAGTAGGTCCACACCGGTGGCGTCACAAACTGCATGACGTCGTAGATCGCCAGAGCGGCCGACACGTCTCCACCCGGGGAGTGGACGTACATGTGGACGGGGTCGTCGCCCTCGCGCTGGAGGAAGAGCAACTGCGCGACCACCAGGTTGCCGATGATGGGCGCGATCGGGGTCCGCACGAACACTATGCGGTCCTGGAGCAGCCGGGAGAAGAGGTCGTAGTGCCTCTCGCCACGCGGCGTGTCCTCTATCACCGAGATATGGCGCGACTCGGCGGAGATCGTCAACGGGACGCCTCCTCGCGGGCGGCCTCGGGGCCGTCGACCCCGCCAAGGCCGTGGGCGGGCCGGAGCGTCCTGTCGGTATCGCCGCCTTCCTCATCGGTCGCCTTCTTCTCCGCGATGAGGGGCCTTGTGATGATGGAGTCCACGAGACCGTACTCGACCGCGCCCTCGGCGGACAGGAAGTTGTCCCTATCGGTATCGGCCGCGACGCGCTCGGTGAGCTGGCCCGTGTGGTCGGCGAGGATCTGGTTGATGCGCTCGCGATAGTGCAGCAACTGGCGAGTGTGGATCTCGATGTCGGTGGCCTGACCGCCGAGGCCGCTCACCCAGGGCTGGTGAATCAGCACTTCGCCGTTGGGCAGGATGTATCTGTGCCCCTTCTCGCCGCCGGCGAGCATCACCGCGGCGACCGAGGCGGCTAAGCCGACGCAGTAAGTGTACACCGGGCATCGCACGAACTGCATGACGTCATAGACGGCCAGGCCGGCGGTCACGGATCCGCCTACCGAGTTGATGTACAAGTGGATCGGATCATCGTGGCTCTCCTTCTCCAGGAAGAGGATCTGCGCGATAGCGAGATTGGCGGACTCGTTGTCCACCTCATTCCCGATGAAGACGATCCGGTCCGCGTGGAGGGCGGAGAAGATGTCGTACTGTCGCTCCCCGCGGTCGCGGTGCTCTATCACGAAAGGTATGAGTGCGACAGGGCTTGACCCGTCAGCCCGTGACTTCCGCATCTGCGCTCCCTTCAAGCGGCCCCGGCCGGGCGCCGTCTTCTCCCTCGCCCTCCGGGAGAGCCCGTCCTGAGCCCAGTCCAATGGGGTCGGGGGGAGGGATGTCCGGTTCCAGCGGAGTGCCTGTCTGCGGGCCCTCACCCGCCTCTTCCCCTTCGACAAGCTCAGGGCCCTGGCTCGCCCCCTCCGGAGGGAGAGGCGTTGCTTCCTCGCCCACTGGGACGGGCTCGGCGAGAGGGGCGTCGTCCAGGCTGTCAGGCCCGCTCGCCGGGGCCTCAGTATCATCCTCGGCTTGCGCTTCCGCCGTCCGCTCGGGCTCGCCTTCCGGCTCGGGTTCCTCCTCGGGAAGCCAGTCGCCGCTCGCCAACTCCCGGAAGGTCATCTCGCGCTCAGTGACCTGGGCCTCGGCAAGTATGAGCTCCACGACCTTCTCACGCCTCTTCCGCTCGCGCATCTCCTCCAGCGTACCGCTCTCCTTGAGCATCTCCCACATCTCGCTGAAGCCCATGCGCGCGCTGCGGGCGAGCGCCCAGACGCTCTCCTCCAACGCCTCATCCGAGATCTCGATCCCGCGCTCCTTCGCCACTGCCTCGACGGCGAACGCGCGCTTGAGCATCCGAGCGGCCCGAAGCTCCATATCGTGCCGGTAGAAGGCAAACTCCATCCCGCCGCGGTCGAGGTACTCGCGGAGGGTAAGGCCCTCCTCGTCCTTCAGCTTCTTCGAGAACTCCCTGGTCAGTTCGTCGGCCTGCGTGACGATAAGTAGCTCGGGGAGCTGAACCGTGCAGAGCTTGATGAGCCCGGCGACAGCCTGGTCCTTGACCGACTCCTCGATGGCTTCCTGCGCCTCGGCAGCGCGCTCCTCGCGAATGCGCAGCCTAAGCCCATCCGGGTCGGGCACGTCCCATCGCCTAAGGAACTCCTCATCGAGCTCGGGCAGCATGCGCCGGCTGACGGACTCTATGTGCACCTGGAACGTCGCGGGCTTGCCGGCGAGCCGGGGGTTCTCGTAGTCCTCAGGGTACTCGACGGCGATGTCCTTGATGTCGCCCACCAGGAGACCCACCAGGTCGTCATCGATGATAGGTGTGTACCACTCGGCGCCCACCTCGAGGTACATCATCGGCAGATCCTCGGGATCGTACAGCTCCTCGCCCTCGGAGGTTATCTGGTAGTGAAGCCGCACGAAGTCGCCCCGCTCGACCGGTCGGTCCGTTACCTCAACACTGACACTGCGCGCCTCCCGAAGCCCCTCAATGATGCTGTCGACTTCCTCATCGGAGAGCGAGACCTGCGGCCTGACGATGCTGATGGTTGAGATGTCGCCCACCTTGGGATCCGGTACTATCGCTATGCCCGCCGTAACGACGAACGGCTGGTCGGCTTCAGGCGGGTCATAGTTGATGTCCGGCTCGCCGACGACGAAGAGCTTCCGCTCCTCGATGACCGATCCGAGCAGGTCGGGTACCAGCTCCTGCACGACCTGCTCGCGCACGGCTTCCTTGTCCAGCACGCGCTCAAGCAGTACACGCGGAGCCTTGCCGGGGCGGAACCCCGGCACCACGATGTGCTTCGACAACTCGCCGTAGACCTTACCGAAGGCGGAGCGCATCTCCTGCGACGTGAACTCGAGCTTGACATTGACCCGCGTGTCCTCGAGCCATTCGACGCTTGTCTCCAAGGCAATGCTCCTCCGCGATCCGGGGTCGTCTGCCGGCCGTGGGCCCCCCGCAGGTAGGGCACCAGCCCACACGGCCGCTCATCTGATGGGGTTGAGGGGGAGGACAACCACACTGGTGGGCGAGCGGGGACTCGAACCCCGACGCCTCGCGGCACATGATCCTAAGTCATGCATGTCTACCTGTTCCATCACTCGCCCACGCCGGCGTTGACACGTGATTATAGGAACCGGGGTATGGAGGGTCAACACGATTCTGGGGGCATGGCTAGGCGGGGCCCTCACCCCGGCGCCCACTTAGGGGCGAGCTGTTGCGCTCGCCCAGGGCGGCCACGTCGGGCCGCCCCTGCGTTCCCCCTCTCCGATGGCGACAAGGGGGAACGGCGGGAACGCGCGGCCTTCGATCGCCTAGCCCTTCAGCTCCTTGATGATCTGGTTGATGAGGGTCTTCTGCGAATCTATCGAGGTCAGAAGGCCCTGCAGCATGGTCTCGAGCGCCGGCTGGTCGATGGTTCCGTCGGGCTTGCGCGGGATCGCACCGCCGCCCGTGCCACCGATGGAGGGAGGCGTTGGGCCCACGCCGACCGGCGGGGTGCCGCCGCCCGCCCCGACCGGCTCGCCCCAGACCTCGACCTCGCTCATCTCGAGGGACTTGTGGCCGTAGTTCGAGTGCACGCGCAAGAGCAGATACCTCGCCGGCACCGGGTTGAAGGTCACCGTCTGACGCTCGGGGCTCATCTTCAGCGTCGCGCGGGCCACCGAGGTGAAGTCGGTCGGCTGAGTGCCCGTGGTGGAGACCATGATCTCGACATCCTGGGCCCAGCGCTTACCGAAGATGAACTCCTGGCCGGTGTTCGAGGTGATGCTGACAGCGCCGACCGTGAACACGGCGTTACTCGCGAAGCTGACCGTGATGTCATAGGGGAACGTGAGAGGCGCGCCGCTGACCCAGCACTCGCCCCCGGACCCCTCGAGAACGCCGTCGTTAAGGCGCTCAGGTCCGAAGTACGCATCCAGTCTGTTAGGGGTGGTGACGACACCTCCGGCCGACTTCAGTGCGATGTTCGTGTAGCCCGCGGCAACACCGGGCACAGGCCCCTCGGCCGGGACTGTCACGGGGCCCTCGCCAGGCGTGGTCACGGGGCCCTCGCCCGGTGTGGTGACCGGGCCCTCGCCGGGCGTGGTCACTGGGCCCTCACCCGGTGTGGTGATCGGGCCCTCGCCCGGTGTGGTGACCGGGCCCTCGCCCGGTGTGGTGACCGGGCCCTCGCCCGGTGTGGTGACCGGGCCCTCGCCCGGTGTGGTGACCGGGCCCTCGCCCGGTGTGGTGACCGGGCCCTCACCAGGCGTGGTGACCGGGCCCTCACCAGGAGTGGTCACGGGCCCCTCACCAGGAGTGGTCACGGGCCCCTCACCAGGAGTGGTCACGGGCCCCTCGCCAGGAGTGGTGACCGGGCCCTCACCCGGTGTGGTCACTGGGCCCTCACCCGGTGTGGTCACTGGGCCTTCGCCGGGAGTGGTCACGGGGCCCGCGCCGCCGGGGGCCGAGAGCACCGAGACCTCGCTGACCTCAACGGCATTGCCGCCGCCCTGGACCGACTCAATAACGATGCGAACAACCGCGGCCTTGACGGGGGTGAAAGTGATCTCAGTCGGCTTGGCCTGGCCGGACAGCGTGGCGCGCGCGACCTCGACCGGCTCCGCGCCGGCCGCCGGCCGAACCAGAACCACGACCGACTTCGGCCAGTAGGGCGCGGCAAGGTCGGCGTAGCCGGTGTTGGGGTCGATCACGACTCCGCCGATGGACGCCGGCGCGCCGGCCGGGGCGATCTCGATCGACTGCGGCATGGTGCCATCGGCCGCGGAGCGCCAACACGGGGCGGCGACGCCTGTCTTGCCGTCGATGAGCGCCGCAGAGCTGTAGAAGGCGGCGGAGTCGCTGCTCGAGACGGCGACAACGGTTCCACCGGCGGACGCGGCCGCCAGGTTGGCCGGCTGATCCTGAGCGACGCAAGCGGCGGGCAGCGTCAGGGTTACGAGCAGATAGCGTACTGCGCGCATGATAATGCACCCTCCCCGAGAGGTGCTCCCGGCGTGAGCCGGTAGCGGCGAGGTACTCCTGTTGGTATCTGACGCCTGATTGTAGACGATGTACCCAGTCTCCGCCAGGATTACTCCACAGCGGCAGGGCGCAGGAACGCGGACGAGCAGGGGGAAGTCGCCCGTAAGATGAGGCTCGTACTGGTCAGACACGGCACGACCGCCTCGAACGAGGAGGGTCGCATCCAGGGATGGCTCGATGAGCCGCTGTGCCCGCAAGGGGTTGCACAGGCAGAGGAGCTGGCCGAAGTGCTGTCGTCTCTCCCGCTGGCCGCGGTGCTGTCGAGCGACCTGGCGAGGGCGCGACGCACGGCCGAGATCATAGCCGCGCCCCACGGACTCGCCGTCGAGCTGGACCAAAGGCTCCGCGAATGCCGGTTCGGAGAGTGGGAGGGGCTCACGCGGGCCGAGATCCGTGAGCGCTTCCCCGAGGACTTCGAGAGGTGGCTGTCGAAAGCGTCGGCGCCAACGGGCGGGGAGACATACGAGAGCGTAGCGGCCCGCATGGTCGAAGCCGCGGAGGACGTTTGCAGGCGGTGGCCGGACTCGGTCGTCGTTATGGTGTCGCACTCGGTGTCGACGAAGATGCTGATAGGGGCGGCCCTCGGCCTGGACACAAGCGCCGCGCGCAGGATCGCGATCACGGAGGCCGGGGTGTCCGAAATGGAGCGGGGGCGCGACGCCTGGCTGATCGGGCGACTCAACTGGCGGCCGCGCCTCGTTTGGGGGCGTGATGTTGCGCTCAGGTGATACGCGGACCGGTGTCTGCCGGCGCGTGAGTGTGGCGCCGGTGCTTGTGCTCGCCATGTTGGCGCCTCACGCGCTGGGGGACAGTCTCACGCTCAGAGCGCCAGGGGTGGTAGGAGGCACGGCTCATGTCGGACTCGTCGGGCCGGACGGCGGGCTGGAGGCCGAAAGAACGGCCTACCTGCCTGCGGGCAGGTCAGCCGAGATCGAGTTGCCCGCCGTGCAAGAGGGCGCGGAGCAGCCTGTCGTTGTCGGGGTGACGTTCGAGGCCGACGACGGGCGCCGCTGGCGTACCCTTGCGTTCAACAGCGCCGAACACATGCCCCGGTCGCTGGACATCACCGAGAAGGACCTGTTCGATGCGGCCCGCGCCACGCTACAGATAAACCACGCGGGCTGGGTGGGCGTGTCGCGCATAGCCGTCGTCGTGCGCGAGTCGGACGACTACTCGACCGTGCACATTCTGGTGCCAAGCTCGAACCGAAGCACGCTCGTGCTTGGGGGGCTGAAGCCCGGGATGGTCCATGTCAGCGCCACGTCGGACAGCGGCCTACCCGGCCAGTGCACATTCGAGGTGCGTCCAGGGGAAAGCGTTGAGCGCGCGTTCTCCCTGGCTCAGCCCACGGCCGAGGGCCCCGAGATGGCACCCATCTTCGGCACCGGTGGCGACGTGCCCAGCGGCCTCTACGCGACGGTGTCGGTCGCCATCTACATCCTCATCGTGATCCTGTGGGTCGTCGTCGCCATGTGCTTCCCGGCGGTGTGGTCTTTCTTCGGCTTACGCCAGAAGGCGGCCCGCGCGGCGCTGAGCATAGCGGGCATCGTGATCGGGATCGTGCTTCTCGGCAACGGTATCGCCCTTCTGCTGCTCCAGCAGGTGCGGTACGTGCCCCTCGTCTCGGCCGCGGCGGGCGCGCAGCTCGTGTTCCTGGTCATCGCGCTCTTGGCGTACATCTCGCGCCGCGCGTGGGCTCGGTCGCTGGCGGTGCTGGGCCTCATCTTCGCGCTGCTCGCGTCCCTGGCGTTCCTGCCGACCTTCGCGTTCGAGGGCGACGACTCGGACGTGGGCGCGTGGCTCACGCGCTCCGAGGTCGTGTTTGTGTGTGGCGCGGCGCTCCTGCTCACGATCGTCGTCGCGTTCGACCGCAAGGCGTCATCGGCGAGGGAGCGTCTCCCCATCCGAGTGTGCGCGATATGCGGGAGGCCGAAGGATCTGGTGACAGGCCGGTGCGACTGCCTTCCCGAGGCCGTGGGCCGGTCGGGCCGTCGGGTCGCGAGACTCGCCGTCCTGCACTCGGACGGCCGAAGGCGGGACGTTGTGGTGGGCACATTCACCAGCATCGGCAGGAGCGACTCGTGCGATCTGGTGCTTCCTGACGACACGGGCGTGTCGGAGCGGCACGCGAGCCTATTCATGGCGGGCAGAGCTCTGTGCGTCCGCGATGAGAAGTCGGAGCGCGGCACCTTCGTGAACGGCGAGAGGGTGAGCGAGCACGTGGTCAACGATGGCGACGAGATCGCCATCGGGGACACCTGGATCGTCGTGGAGACGCTCTGATCGGGAGCCGGCGCCACTATCGCTGCGGCGATGCGTATCGCCCTCGACACCGCCCCGCGCCGGTTAGGGCAAGCCATACGGAGCGGCGTCCGGGGAACCGGTGCGACATAATGGTCTGGCTTGACTGTCTGCTGAGAGTCAGCGTGGCCGCGGTTGCGGGCGCTTTGGGCGTCTGGCTCGGCACGCGCCTGCCGCACACAGCTCCGCCCCTTGCCCAGAACGCGCTGTTCCTCGCGTGTCTCGGGGCCTTCCTGGCTACCGGGCTGTCGGTGGGCGAGGCCGCCGGCGGGCAGGCCTGGGCCGCGGTCAGGCGCATCCCATCCGCGATCGGGTTGACGCTGGCTGTAGCACTGGGAGCGCTGGTCGTCGCGTCGCTGCTGCTCGCGGTAGGGGGCGATGAGCGAGCCACGTTGGCCGGCGGGGTCGCGGCCTTCACTGAGCGGGGCGCGGGAGCCGCCACCGCGCAGATGGCGCTGATCGCGGGCATGTCGGCGATGCTCGTGGCCGTGGCCTCCATCGCGGGCGCGGCGGCGATGGCAGCGACCGGCACGTGGCGGATGAACGGCAAGGCGGCCGTGTACCTGTGGGGCGGCGCGCTCGGCGGCGGATTCGGCGCCATGCTCTACGAGCTGTGGCTGTTCTGGCTCGCGCCCCATTGGCGACACGGCGCGGGCGGCCTCGCGCCTCCCGCGGACGCTCCGATGCTTGCCGGAGCCTGGCTCGGCGCGCTCGTCGGGCTGGCGCTCGTGGTGGCCGAGCGAGTCGGTCACGTGGTCATGCTGCGCGGCGAGGATGAGTCAGAAGGTCTGGCTCTCGCGATTCACTCCGGTGAGACGACGCTCGGCTCGTCGCCGGCATGCGACGCGGTTCTCAGTCACCCCAATGTGGAGCCGGTGCACGCGAGGATGTCGTGGTCGGGCGGCGCGCTTACCATTGAGGCGGCCACGCCCGAAGCGCTGATCGGCGTGAACGGGGAGCTCCAGTCCTCATGCGAACTGGCCGAGGGCGATGAGGTCACGATCGGCGGAGTAACGCTCCGCGTGAGCCACAACCTGTTGCGCGTCAGGGGAGACGCCATCAAGCACCGCGAGCGCCCCGAGGACGACGCGGCTCCGCCACCCGACGAGGGGGCGCTTCGTCGCCCCGGGGCGGAAGAGGCCCCGACACCCGCCGGACCGCGCCTCGTGGTGGTTGACGGGGTCGCCACCGGCGAGGCCTTTGCCGTTCCGGAGGGGCTTAGCGTCATCGGCGGCGACGCGGACGCGAACGTAAGGCTCCTCGATCCGGAGGTCGCGACGCGGCATGCCACGCTGTTGCGTGCCGGGTCGCAGGTGCGCATTACGGACGAGGTCGGCACAAGCGGCCTGTTCATCGACGGAGTCCGAACGGCGACGGCGTTGCTTGCGCCCGGCACGCAGATACGCGTCGGAGCGACGACGCTCATGCTCATCTTGGACTAGGGAGGACCCGCGAGTGCCGGCATCGGCGAGGCGGATCCGTCCATTCCACATTCTGCTCGCGGCGCTCCCGGCGGCGGTCGTGTTCAAGGTTGTCGGGGCCCCGGACGCCGTGCTTTTCGCGGTCGCGTGCGTCGGGGTCGTCCCGCTCGCGGGACTGATGGGCAAGGCGACCGAGGAACTCGCGGAGTATGTGGGGCCCGGCCTCGGGGGGTTGCTGAACGCGACGTTCGGCAACGCCACCGAGCTCATCATCGCCGGCTTCGCGCTGGCGGCCGGGTACCATGAGATGGTAAAGGCGTCCATCACGGGCAGCATCATCGGCAACCTGCTGCTCGTCCTTGGCGGGTCGATCCTCCTGGGGGGCTGGTCGCGCGAGACGCAGCGGTTCAACCGGAACGCGGCCGGGGTCAACGCCTCAATGATGATCATCGCCATCGGCGCTCTGATGGTTCCGGCCATCTTCGGGCGCGCGCACGGGGGAATGCCGCAGGCGGCGCTCCTGGACCTGAGCCTCCTGGTGGCGTTGATCCTCATGGCCACGTACGCGTTCGCCCTGTTCTTCTCACTGAGAACACACAGGGCGCTCTTCAGGTCGGGCGAGGAGGCTGAAGCGCCGCAGTGGACTCGCGCCGGCGCTATCGCGGTGCTCGTGCTCGCGACGACAGGTGTGGCGATCCTCAGCGAGGTGATAGTGTCGACGGTTGAGGGCGCCTCGCGCGCCCTCGGCTGGTCGGAGTTCTTCATAGGGCTGATCGTGGTCCCTATCATCGGCAACGCCGCCGAGCACTCGGCCGCGGTGTACCTCGCGATGAAGGATAAGATGGACATCTCGATCAACATCGCGCTCGGCTCGAGCGCGCAGGTGGCGCTGTTCGTCGCTCCCGTGCTCGTGCTGCTCGGCGCGTTGATCGGGCGGCCGATGGACCTCGTTTTCGAGGGATCGGAGATCGTAGCCCTGATCCTGGCCGTTGCCATCGCGAACCACATCATAGGCGACGGCGAAACGCACTGGTTCGAGGGGGCCGGACTGCTGGCGATGTACGCTCTGCTCGCGGTCGGGTTCCATTACGTGCCGTAGGAGCTGTCCGGTGGACGGTGTAGTGCTCAATGCCGAGGGATTCGAGTCTCAGCCGCGCGTCGGACGGACGATCGCCGGGGCGGTGATAGCCGATAAGCTGGCGCACGCGTACCTGCTGGTCGGGCCGCGCGGCGTGGGCAAGCAGCCGGCCGCGCTGGCGCTCGGACGGCTCGCCGCCTGTGCGGCCCCGGCGCTACGGGACGGGACGGTCACGCCCTGCGGGGCCTGTTCGGCGTGCCGGCTGCCGTTCAGGCCGGACCGGCACCACGATCTGCTGCTCCTCGATCCACAGCAGAAGGAGAGCCGCTTGTCAGACGGTTCGGGCGCCGCGCGCGATGTGGGGCTGATCGACCGCATTCGTGAGGCGCAGACCGGGATCTCAATCCGCCCCCTTGTCTCGCGCCGGAAGTGCTTGATCATCCTGCGGATGGACTCACTACAGCAGGTTCACATGAGCGCCGTCCTCAAGACGATCGAGGAGCCTCCGGGGCACGCGATCATCATCCTCACGGCCGAGAATCCGTCCGCGCTCCTCCCGACGATCCTGTCGAGATGCCAGATCCTCGAGTTCAGAACCACCTCGCCGGAGGAGCTGCTTGCGGCCCTGGGCCGCGACGACCCGGCCGCGCGCGTCGCCGTTGCTCTGTCGTGCGGGCGCATCGAGCCGGCGCGCCGGTTGCTCGAATCGGGGCAGATCGGCACGCTGAGGGAGCGCGTCGCCCGTCTGCTGGAGCTGGCGCTGTCGGACGACCCGGTCGACGCGCTACGCGCAGCGGAGCAGTGCAGGAGGCTGTGTACCGAGTGGCATGGCCTGACCGAGGGCGGAGACGAGGCCAAGCCGGACATCAGCGACGAGGAGAAGGTGAGGCGCGCCATTGACGGCGTGCTGTATCCCCTCGAAGCCGCCCTTCGCGACTCGTGCGCCGAGCGTCTGGGCGCGGCGGTGCCGCAACTCGGGGACGGCACCCCGCCGTCGGTGGCGCCCTCCAGAGCCGGAGCGGCTCTGCGGACCATCGGCGCCGCGAAGCGCGCTATCGCGCAGAACGCCAACACACGCCTGGCGCTCGAGGCGATGTTCCTGGGCGTGTGACTCCCAAGCCGCGAATTCCCTTCATCCGGGCGAGCGGGCCGAACGTCTGCGAAATGACCGCCACGCGGCCGGATGCCTGGCATCGCTCGCGGCGGCCTACCGGCATTCAGGACCAGCGGGTGACTGCGATGACAAGAACGCTCAACAGACTGGCGACGGCGGCCGGCCTGATGGTGGTACTGCCTACACTGGGCTATGCGCAGGGCGGCAACAGTGTCAGCGACGGCCTAGCGGTGGCCCGGGCGCTCCAGGATGCGTTCCGCAGAGTCATCGAGTCGGTTCAGCCGGCAGTGGTTGGCATTCAGCGCATCTCACGTGTCGCCGCTCCGGCGGAGCCGCCCGGCGATGAGCCGACGGTCGGCACCCCACAGCCAGGAGATGGGTCGAGGCTCGCGCTGTCGATGGGCGCGGGGTTCATCGCCGACCCGTCGGGCTGGATTCTGACATGTGCACCGGTAGTCGAGAACGGACAGAAGATCGAGGTCGTCCTGGGCGACGGCACGTCGCTGGTGGTCAAGGAGATCTACTACGACCGCGTGTCGGGTGTGGCCGCACTGAAGGTCGAGCCCGGGGGGACCAAGCTCGCGGCCCTCTCGCTGTACGACAGCGGCCCGGCGGAGCTGGGTCAGTGGGCGATCGCGGTTGGACCCGTCTGGGCGGAGGGCGAATGCGCCGGCGTGGGTACTGTCACGTGCCCCTCGGTACGCCTCTTGCAGGCCGGCCGAGGTACACTGCGCACGACCACGACCGTGATGGTCGCGAGCATCGATCCTGACGCGGCGGGGATCGGCGCCCCGGTCGTCGATCTGGACGGGCGTGTCATTGGGATCCTGCACAAGGTTGAGCAGGATCCGGAGCACAGGGCAGAGCCCGGCGGGGCAACCGCGATCCCGAGCGCCCAGCTCAAGGCCGTCTTCGAGCACATTCGCGCCGGTGGCGCCGTCAAGCGCGCGTGGTTCGGCATCGGGCTGCAGAGCATCGCGCCGGAGATTCTCGCCGACCTGGGAGCCGCGAAGGGTGGCATATACGTCAGCGCCGTGAAGCCCGGTGGCCCGGCCGACAAGGGCGGGATGAAGGTCGGCGACATAATGGTGGCCCTGACCGTCCTGGACGGCAAGCAGGCGAAGCCGGTCGACCTCCGGAAGCACGCCGACCTGACCGCCGCCACCGAGTGGGCCGCACCCGGCACACACGTGCGTGTTGACATCGTCCGAGACGGCCAACCGGGGATGGTGGAGGTCGTGCTGGGGACCTTCCCCGAGGTGCCGCTAGCGGGCGGAGAGGCCGGCTCTGAGGGCCCTGACCTTGGCGTTACCGTCGTCGACCCCGGCAAAGAGGCCATAGACGCGATGGGGGTGCGCGGCGGAGCGCTGGTGTCAGATGTGGACCCGTCAGGGCTGGGCCATCTGCTGGGCATCCGGAAGGGCGACCTCATCGTACGCGTCGGCACGAAGGTGTGCCGCAGCGCGAGCGACTTCGAGGAGGCCATCGCCGCGCTCCGCGGCAAGCCCAGGGTGACGATCGAGCTGCGGCGAGCCGAGCCCGACGTGGTCGCCAGTTACGTCGTCAGCGGGAGCCTGTGAGAGCGTGTCGACCTTGCGAACGCTCGCCGCGGCTGTCGTGACAGCGTCAGCCCTCGCCACGGCAGCCCCGGCTGACAGCCTTACCGCGTCGGCGCGCCTCGACCCCGACAACCCGGCTGTCGAGGAACCCGGTAGGCTCATCGTTGACATCGCTTGCGCGCTGGAACGCGCGGGGGGGCCCGTCGGCACGCCCGAGGTGCGGCTGCCGAACGTCCCGCAGCTCGGACTGGCGAGCGACGCGGCGCCGATCGGCCAGTCGGTTGGCACATCCATGGGGCCTGCCGGGATCCGCTTCACCGCCTCCTACAGCTTCGAAATGACGCCGTCCGAGCAAGGTACGTTCGACCTGCCGCCGATCGCGGTGACGATGCCCGTGGGTGGGCGCCGGCTGACCGCGCAGACAGACCCCCTGACCGTCGTGGTCGGCGCCGGCGAGGCCCCAAGGCGACAGCGGGCCGATCAGACCCCGCCGGACATCGCTGGGGCGGGTCGGCCTACACCGCTGCTCGCCCTCGCGGCTGGGCTGATGCTGGCCGGTGCCGCGACGCTCGTGGCGGTGCTCATCTTCGCCTCCGCGTTGCGCCGACCGGCGCCTCACCCCCGCGCGACGATCGCCCCGCAGCCCGCCCAGACGCTGCGCGAGCTGCGGGAGCTCGCGTCGGCGGGCGATGGCGACACCTTCTACGGGAAGGCCAGGTCGCTGGTCGCGGGGGTGCTGCCGGGCGCGAGCGCGACAGCCACGAGCGCGGAGCTGATCCTCGGCGCGGCCGCCGTCGGGCTATCCGCGGGTGGGGCCGAACACCTTGCGGCGGTTCTCGAGAACGCCGATCATGTCACTTACGGAGGCGCCGGCGCCACGGCGTCTCAGCTCGAGACCGATGTCTGCAGGCTACAGGTGGTGCTCGCCGAGATCGGCGACCGCGCCAGGGCCTAGGGAGGATGTACGCCAACATGCGATTCGCTGCGGGAGACCCAGCCCTGGAGGTCGGAGACCCGGGGCAGGGGCCTCTGGGGCCTGTCTTCGCCGAGATCGCGAAGGTGATCGTCGGCCAGAGGAAGCTCCTCGAACGGATGATGATGGCGCTGCTGACAGGCGGCCACGTTCTGCTGGAGGGGGTTCCGGGGCTCGCGAAGACGCTCTCCGTCCGCACGCTGGCGGCCACCCTCAACGCGCAGTTCCGCCGGATCCAGTTCACGCCGGATCTTCTGCCCTCCGACCTGATCGGCACGAACGTGTTCGACCAGCGCACCGGGGAGTTCCGACCTCACAAGGGCCCCGTCTTCGCCAACATCGTGCTCGCGGATGAGATAAACCGGGCGCCGGCCAAGGTGCAGTCGGCCTTGCTTGAGGCGATGCAAGAGTGCGCCGTCACGATCGCTGGAGAGACGTACCCCCTCCCTCACCCGTTCGTGGTCCTCGCTACGCAGAACCCTATCGAGCAAGAGGGCACCTACCCGCTGCCGGAGGCCCAGGTCGACCGGTTCATGTTCAAGGCCCTGATTGGGTACCCGAGCCTGCAGGAGGAGAAGCTCATCGTCCAGCGGATGACCACAGGCGTCGAGCCGACCGCGTCGCAGGTGGCCACGCTGGAACAGATCGAGGCGGCTCGTACGGCGGTGAGCGACGTGCGCGTCGACGAGCGGGTGCTCGACTACATCGTGCGCATCGTGTCGGCCACCAGAGCGACCGACAGCATGACGCCCGGCGGGACCCGGTGGATCGAGTACGGGGCCTCCCCGAGGGCTTCGATCTGGCTCACCAGCGCGGCCAAGGCGAACGCGTTCCTATGCGGCCGCGGCTACGTGAAGCCGGAGGACGTGAAAGAAGTCGCGCCCGACGTGCTGCGCCATCGTGTGCTTGTGACGTTCGAGGCCCAGGCGGAGGGTGTGAACGCCGAGGCCGTGGTCCAGCTCGTTCTGGGGAGTGTGCGCGTGCCTTGACGTGGCTGAGCCGCCCAACGCAGGCGACCCCCGCCCCGCGCAACGGCGCGGAGGAGAACGCTCGCGCCGCCGAGATGATGGCGCGGGTGCGCAGGCTGGAGCTTGCGACCCGCCGGCTGGTGGAGTCGCTGTTCGCGGGTCAGTATCACAGCGCGTTCAAGGGCCGGGGCCTGGAGTTCTCCGAGGTGAGAGAGTACGATCCGGCCGACGACCACCGCCTCATCGACTGGAACGTTACCGCGCGCACCGGCTCGCTGCATGTGCGCAAGTACGCGGAGGAGCGCGAGCTCACCACATTCCTCGTTGTCGACCTTAGCGGCAGCCAGCGCTTCGGAACGGCGACCACGGTCAAACGCGAGCTGGCCGCGCACGTCTGCGCCCTCGTCGCTTTCTCGGCGCTGCGCAACAACGACAAGGTCGGGTCCATGCTGTTCACGGACCGCATCGAGAGCTTCCTCGCGCCACGCAAGGGGCGGGACCACGCGCTGCGGCTCGTGCGCGACGCCCTGTTCCTGGAGCCCGAGGGCCGGGGGACGGATCTCGCCGGCGCGCTTGCCTTCATGTCTCGCGCGGTTAAGAGGCGCGCCGTGGTCTTCGTGGTGAGCGACTTCATCGCGGGCAGCTACGAGAGGGAGCTGCGAATCGCGGCGCTCAGGCACGACGTCATCTGCGTGGCGGTCTCGGACCCGTGGGAGGCATCGGTGCCCCGGGGCCTCGGCCTGGTCCCGGTGCGCGACCCCGAGACTGGAGCGGAGTTCCTGCTGGACACCGACAGCAGGCGCGTGGTCGAGCGCTACGCCCGCGACCGGGCCAACCGGGCGCCTGACCTCCAACGTAGGCTGTCGTCCTGCGGCGCGGACGCGGTGGCGCTGAGCACTAGGGAGGACATCGTCGCCCCCCTCGCACGGTTCTTCGGGTTGCGGGGCCACGGAAGGAGGCGCAGGCGCCGATGAGACGCATCGTCCTGGTGTTCCTGATCGTGGCCCTGAGCGCGCTATGCTCGTGCAGCGCGCACGCACAGCGGTCGGGCCCGAGTATCGAGTCGGGGGCCCCTGGCGACCCGACCGCTCCGGCGAGCCCACCGTCTCCGGAGATCGTCGAGCGGCTGCACGACATTCGGGGACCCGTGGCGTTTGCGCCTCCGTGGCGAGTGGTGGATTACGCGGCTCTGGCCGGAGCGGCGATGGCCGGCCTGGCACTGCTCTTGACAGCGTGGGCGATCGCCCGCGGCCGAGTCCCGAGGGCGGAGCCGGCCGCGG
>Ga0315282_10000845_pt1 | contig 59931 bp, 32 predicted proteins | sample YL17G07_20_MG_FD_203693 | JGI IMG/M metagenome (GOLD analysis project Ga0315282, IMG submission 203693) | Sediment microbial communities from Yellowstone Lake, YNP, Wyoming, USA - YL17G07_20 | ecosystem: Environmental > Aquatic > Freshwater > Lake > Sediment | place: USA: Wyoming | collected...
ATCGGGAGGGCCGACCACGAGGCGGAGCTAGTGGTCGTGATAGGCCGGCCCTGCAAGGGGGTCTCAGCCGAGGATGCCACGCGCTACATCGCCGGGTACACGTGCGGCAACGACGTGTCCGCGCGCGACGTGCAGTGGGCTACGCCGCCCGCGTTCGCCAGGGGCAAATCGATCGATACGTTCGCGCCCCTGGGCCCGTGCCTCGCGACACACCTCGACCCGTCCGACCTGGCGGTGGAATGCCGCGTGTCCGGAGACGTCAGACAGTCCGGGCGTACGAGCGACATGATCTTCAGCGTCGAGGAGCTCGTGGCCGAGTCGTCGCGCTGGATGACGCTCCTCCCCGGCGACTGCATCTTCACGGGCACCCCGCCCGGCATCTCGCCCCTGAAGCCCGGGGACGTATGCGAGGTGTACGTGGAGGGGATCGGGATCCTGCGCAACCCCGTGGTGGAAGGCTAGGGCCCCGCGTACCCCCGGCCCTCGTACCGCTCCTCGCGCACAAGCTCCCCGAGGTCGCGCCGCGGCCTCGCCGACGGCTCCTGATCGGGCACGCCGACGGCCAGGACCGCGACCGGGCGAGACGGCGCGGGCACCTCGAGCGCCTCAGCCATGCGCGCATCGTCAAAGGCTCCGATCCAGCAGGCACCGAGCCCGAGATCAGTAACGGTCAGGTGGGCGACCGTGCAGGCGATCGTCGCATCCTGCACAGCGTAGAGGCTCGCGCGCTCCCCGTAGCGGGCCTCGGCAAGCCGGAAGTCAGCGACGAACGCGATCAGCGCACCCGCGTCCACGATGAAGCTCTGCCCGAACGCGGCTTCGGCGACCGCCTTCTTCCGGTCCGGCTCGCGGACGACGATGATGCGGTAGGCCTGCAGGTTGCCGGCCGAGGGCGCGAGGTTGCACGATTCCAGGATCTTGGCCAGCTTCTCTTCGGCGAAGATGCCGGAACGGTAGCGGCGGATCGACCGCCTGGACTTGACTACGTCGTACAGCTCCATGGCTGTGGTCCTCTCGCAATCTCTCCGCCACCGAGCGCATGGCGGCGTCATCACAAGTTCGCTTCCCGGCGGGCGCGAACCCGGCCGCAGACACTCCGCCGCCGGCCCCTACGGTTCCGGCAGCTTCTTGGTCACCTTCAAGATCTCAAGCTTTGCCGACTGGCCGTGGAGCTCGAACACCGCTCGGGTCCCGGGGCGTGCTCCGAGGAGACTCCGGCCCAGCGGCGCCTTGTATGACACGACGTTCTCATCCAGCGCTGAGTCGCCCTCGCCCAGGAGCCACACCACTCGCGGCTCCTCGGCGCCGTCCTCAGCGAATGTCACCTCTGTGCCGGGGCGCGCGAAGGTCCCGTCGATGTCAAGGTCCTCGATGAACCGCGCTCTGGCGAGGTCATTGGTGGAGGACTCGATCGTTGCCAGCAGCAGCGCCCGCTGCTCCCTGGCAGTGTCGTACTCGGCGTTGTCGCTCACATCGCCGTGGGCGCGAGCCCTATCGAGATCCTCAAGCACCGCACGCAAGCGCTCCTGCAGTTCGGCCATTCGATGCTCGAGCGAGGCCCGCGTCTGGCGTGTCATGAGGACGATGTCGGGGTCTCGCTCGGGGAGCAGCTCTGCGGCCTCCTCCGAGGTCACCTCCGGCTGCCGCAGCGCCTCCACCAGCTCCTGATGCCCGACACGGGCCAGCAGCTCGCCAACGAGTTCGCGGTCCTCGTCAGAGAGCACGCGCCTAACCACCAAGACGAGGCGCTCGCGTGTGGCGTCGGACGGCGGCGTCGCTTCGCGGAGGAGGCCCTCGAGCCCCCCGGCGCCGGCCAGCAGCTTGCGGGCACTCTCGGCCGCCTTGGGTGGCCCGCCCTTGGCCAGGGCCGGCAGCAGGGCCAAGAGCGCCAGCCAGGGCTCGGGCCGCTGCGGGGGTGCGAGATCGCTCCACCGGTCGACCAAGGAAGAGACAAGCTGCACGGTGGCCGCCTGAGACATCAGGCTTGTCAGCATCCGTTCGAGCTCACGGCGCAGCTCAGCGCCTGAGCGTTCCAGAAGGACTTGCCACGACCGGGCCTGCATCTCCGTGAACTTCGAGAGGGTGCCTGCGAGAGCGGCCTGCTGCCAGCAGTCGCCGTCCATGGCCAGATCGAGGCACGCCGTCTGCCCATCGAGGTCAGGGTGGTCCGTGACCTGTCCGCCGTCGGAAATGGCGCGGCATACCTCGGCGACCCACTCGGGCCGCCGCTCCGGCAGCCAGGAGGCCATGTACGGCAGAACCGACATACGTGCGGACGCGGAACGCTCCGCCTCGATGGCCAGCGACAACGGGATCGCGTAGCGCGCCGCCGCCTGCTCCGCGAGTTCCGGGTGCTGCTTGAGCAGCTTCCCCACGACTATGGCGGCGCTCTTGAGCCCCCTCTTCGTGTCGAGCGGCGCGAGCTTGGGGGCGGAGTCGACCGCCTCCCGATGTGCCTCCGCGGCCGCTAGGCGGAAGAGGTCTCGGAACGACTGGGTCGCGTCGAGCCTCGGGTCTGTCTTGGCCGCCTCTCTCGCTCGACGCCACCAGGCCGCCCAGTCGTCCGGCGCGATGATCTCCCGCGTCAGGATCTCCTTGAGGTCCCTCAGCCCGACCTCGCCCCCGCGCTCGATGGCCGCGCGGACGACCAGCGACGCCGGCTCCTCGTCGCGCTCGCGGACGATGCCTTCCGGGTCCTCGAAGTAGGCTACCGAGACCAGTGTGTCGGGGATGACCGAGATCGCGTGGAAGGCGATCTGCAGGCTCATCCGGTGGCCGCGCTCCTCGCGGAAGTCGATGGTCAGGTACTCGCCGTCGTGGGCGGTGACACGACCGACACCCCAGTCGCGGTCGAACACATACCCGCCCGGGAGATACGTGGCAAGCGACTCGTAGCGCGTCACTGAGTCGGCAAACGGGGCAGCTTCGTCTCCGAGCCCCGCCATGCGGACCAGGCCGCCTACCGCCGCCTCACCTCCGTGAGAGGCAGTGAGCGCTCGGACGTACAACGCCCGCACGCTCTCGGGCCGTCCGTCGTTCCGGAGCAGGATCTCCTTGAGGGCGGCCGCGAAGTCTGCCACGAGGGCTGCCTCGTCGAAGGCTCCGCCGGACAGCTCCGTCGCAAGCTCTATGAGCTCGAGACCGTGCTTCGTGCGTGCGACGGCCGGCAGAGCGCGGACGAGCTCGCGCATCACGGCCTCCGAGTCGGACTCGAGAGCGCGCAGCACGGCGTTCTCCGCCCGGTCCACCGCATCGAGCTCGGCGAAGCCCTTCAGGGCGGTAACCGCCAGCAAGCCCGCCCTCTCCGAGTCGCCGGCCGCCTCGGCAACATCGCTGTCATGCCAGGCAAGCTCCGGGGCCGACGGGCAGCGCTCACGCGCGACCGCCACATCCGCCTCGAGGCCGTCCGGCAGGGCGGCGCCAACCTTCAGCAGAAGCTCGACGAACCGGTGATCCGGTTTGCAGGCGATCCCGCGTCTGGCGACCCAGCGCGCGGGCTCCCAGCGCTCTGCCTTGGCAAGGTCTCGGGCCAGCACGAGCAGAGTCGGCCCGGCGAGCGATGGGTCGTCCAGTCGTTCCTGCAGAAGCCCCTGGGCCATGCGCGCGGGGCGGTTCCTGGCGTCGGACTCGAGCACGGTGGCGGTCAGCCGGATAACGAAGGGCAGCTCATCGTCGCACGCCTCCACAGCCCGTCGAACGCGCTCGATAGCCGTTACGTCCAGTGCCGCGAGGCTCTCGTCGGTGAGGAACTCCTTGGTAAGATTCTCCGGCCGGGCCGGCAAGTCAGCCGGTTCCGGCATGTCGGTATGGTCGATCTCCATCAGTGGGTCCTATCGTCCGGGGCCGGACGCCGCCGGCGAGGAGTAGCTTGAGTGGATTCCTCGCCCATAGGCCCGGGGCCTTCCGCCTCGCCATCAGCGGGCTGGCGCGGAGGCCACAACGCATGGCCCGGCGAAGCCGCAACGGTCATCGCGTTACACCGCGGAGGTGCGGCACATGTCCGACGGGGCCTTCTGCCTCGTTCTACATACTCACATCCCCTACGTGCTCGGCCACGGGCGGTGGCCGCACGGTCACCATATGATCTGCGAGGCGGCCGCGGACTCGTACATACCCCTCCTGTGGCAGCTTCAGAGCCTTGTATCGGACGGCATCCGCCCGGGCGTTACCATCGGCCTCACTCCGACGGTCATGGAACAGCTCACCGACGACCGGTTCAAGCACTGGATGGTCGACTACCTCGACTTCCGGGTCTTGACCGCGCGCTGGGACTATGAGGAGTGGAAGCGCCTTGGGGAGGGGCACCTCCAGCACCTCGCTTGGATATGGGAAGAGCACTTCTCCAACATGCGGCGCTACTTCATCGAGAACCTAGGGTGCGACATCCTGGCCGCCTTCCGCGCGCTCTATCAGGACGAGCAGATCGAGATCATCGGCTCCGCCGCGACACACGGCTACCTGCCGCTACTGCGCGAGGATGCCAGCGTGAGGGCGCAGATCCGCCAGGGTCTGGCGTCTTTCGAGCGTCACCTGGGCCGCCGGCCGCACGGGTTCTGGCTCCCTGAATGCGCCTACCGGCCGCGGTGCCACTGGGGGGAGCCGCCGGAGATACGAGGCGGCAGCCCGCCGCGCTTCCGCCTCGGGATCGAGGAGATGCTCGCGGACGAGGGCGTCGCGTTCTTCATCGTTGACACGCATATGCTCGGCCGAGGCGGCTGGCCACTGCCCGTCGATCTCGCGCCCGGCGGCGACGGAAGGCTGTTCGGACGGATCACGAGACGGCCCGAGCACGATGAGGGCCGGTGGCCTAAGTCGCAGCACTCAGCCTACTTCGTGGGTGACCGCTTCGAAGACCACTCGGCGATCGCGTGCCTTGTCCGCGACGATGCGGTGTGCAGGCAGGTCTGGAGCGCGGACCTGGGCTACCCCGGCGACCCGGACTACCTTGAGTTCCACAAGCGCCGGTTCCCCGGTCGCCACAGGTACTGGCGCATTACCGCGCGCGACGCCGACCTCGGCCACAAGTGGGCCTATGAGCCCGAATGGGCAGAGAGCAAGGCGCCGCAGCACGCGGCCCACTTCCTGGAGACCATCAAGGGGACCCTTCACCAGCAGTCGCGCGAGTACCGCCGCCCGGTTCTGTGCGCGGCATTCGACACCGAGCTCTTCGGCCACTGGTGGCATGAGGGGCCGCGGTGGCTGGGAACGCTCCTCCGGTACGCGAACGCGGACCCGGCCGTCGACGTCGTCACCGTGAGCCAGTATCTGACGGAATCGCCCCCGAGCTCCGCCATAGTGCTGCCGGAGGGCTCCTGGGGGCGGAACGGGACGCACGAGGTGTGGCTCAACCGCGAGACTGCTTGGGTTTGGCGCCACATCTACGACGCCGAGATGGACATGGTCGCCCTCGTCCGCGAGTGGGGCGACACCGTCGATCCACGGCTGAGGGAGTTGATCGGCCAGGCCGGGCGTGAGCTCCTGCTCCTCCAGGCGTCGGACCTGCCGTTCCTGGTCTCGACCAAGAGCGCGGTCGAGGCGGCCGCGTGGCGCGTGAACGCTCACTTCACGGACTACAAGAAGGTCGCGGACCTCGTCCGCAGGTACGGGATGCACGTCCCGATAACGGACGAGGAGTGGACCGCCTTCCGCGAGGTGTCGCAGCGCAACCGGCTGTTCCCCGACTGCGGGCCCGAGTGGTGGCGCCCCTGACGGTCTGGCCTGTCACCTGTGGCGCGGGCGTGTCGCCTGCGTGGTCGTCGTTCACATGCCTGCCAACGCGCGCGAAGGGTCGGCGGCCAGCTCGTCAGCGAGCCGCAGGAGCTCCGCGGCGCGGTCACGGCTGAGGAAGCCGCCGGCCACCGCCCGCTCGAGGTCGTCCTGGTCGATGACCTGGGGCCTCGCGCCCGGGACGATGAAGACGTCGAGCAGCAGGTCGCGATAGGAAGCGCGGTCCGCCCCGACGCGCACGCCCTCGGCGAGGTGGATGACCGAGCACAGGTGTTCCCCGGTGGGACTCTCGATTCGCCACGCCGCGAACGGCGCACCCTCACAGTAGCGCGCCAGGGTCCGCGACCCGACCGGTACGGACACGTCCTTCACCATCCCCGGGCGCCGCGTCGTGTACTCGAGGAGGACGCTGTCGTCGTCTCCCTCGACGAGCCGGCAGTGGAAGAACGAGGGCTCGGTGAAGACGTGGTGGCGCACCTCGGTGAAGATGCGGCCGCGCGGCCCCGCGGCAACGATCCGACGCGCCTCGGCAAGAAGCTCTGCGGCGCCTGTGGCGTCGAGGCCGGGCAGGTTCAGGCCGACCGGAAGCTCGACTGACGGAGACGCGAACGCCAAGCCGGCCCACGCGCGCTCCGGTTCGCCCTGGAGCTCGCAGAGTACCCCGACAGGCCAGGGGTCCGGGTATGGCCGCTCGCCCACGGCCCTCGCGAGCGCATCCACCGGTGCCTCGCCCGGCGCCAGCGCCTCGGCAGCGCAGTCGCCCGGCAGCAGCGCCACGACGGACCGCACTCGAACGCCCTTCGGCGGCCAGTCGCCAGGGGTGAAGGCGAGAGGGGATCGGCAGTTGGGGCAGGAAACCGGGGTGTGGTTGTCCAGAGCTGGCCACCTTGGCGAGCGCCCCGTTGGCCCGCCCGCCTAATGGTATCATGAACCGGCTCAGACCAACCGGAGGAGCTTTGCTTTGCGCCTCGGCTGTGCCCTCGTCGCGATCACGCTGGCCCTGGCACGTTGCGCCTCGGCCGAGATCGCTCTGTCCATCACCGAGACGCGCGCGCGGTCGGCGATCCTCGGTGTCGACGAGGCCACCGCCGCCGGGGTGAAGGCCGACGGCGCGTGGACGCCCACCGGGCCGCCCGCCGGCAGGCAACGGGTGGGGATACTTGAGGGCGACGCCTCGGACGGGAGCCACTCCGCTTCGCTCGCGAGCTACGACTCCGGGCCGGCTTCGTGGGCAGGTATCGCGCAGGACCTTCGTCGGCCGCTCGAGGGCGGCAAGGCGTATGACTTCAGCCTCCAGGCCCACGGCACCGTCGGGGCCGACGGCGAGGCGACGGCCGTGGTCGAGGGGCGCGCGGCGGCCGCCGATCCCTGGCAGCCGCTCATCACGGTCGTACTGGATGCGCGCGCGGCGTGGCTCGAGTACGGCGGTCAGTTCCGGGTGGACCAGCCCCCGGCGGAGGTTCGCGTCTCACTCACCGTCCGCGGGAAGGGCACGCTCCTCGCCGACTCCGTGCGGCTGGCCCGAGTAGGCTCTGACGACAACCTCGTCGTGGATCCGAGCTTCGAGGGCGTGTCCTACTGGCGCGCCATGTTCCGGACCGACGGCTCGGAGGAGTGGGCCACCGACGGGGCCGCGGTCCACGAGCCCACTCACGCGCTGCTGTCACTGCGTCCCGCGACGGCCTACGAGGTGTACGCCGAGCTCCTGGCCACCTCGGGCGAGGTGCTCGAACACAGTCTGCCTCTGCGCCTATCGACCCTTCAGGAATGGACGCGCCCGGTGGGCGACTGGACCGCGGAGGAGGCGCGCCAGCTTCGCGGCCCCGGGCTTACCGCGCCAAGCCTCGTCTCGGCGGGCGGGAGAGCTATGCTCGTAGCGGCGCACGGCGGCGGGATCTACGTTCACCCCGTCGAGCGCGACGGCACCCTTGGAGACCCGACCCCGCTAGTGCCGGCGGTGCGTGTGGCAAGCGGCTGGGCCGAGGTAAAGCGCATCCGAGCGTGCGTCAGTGGCAACGTGCTGTATGCCGCCTACGGCATCACCCTCGGCCCGCAGGCCGCCGACCGCCACCTGCGCGTCGCTGCGCTGAACCTGCGCTCCGGCGCCGTTGTGGGCCCGGTGTCCGTGGCTCCGGGGGATCCCACGAAGCTCGTGGACGACGGCGCGGTCACCGGAGCGCTCGGCAAGCTGTGGGTGGTGTTCGCGGAGACCGATCCGTCGGCCGCCCCGGCAACGACCCGCATGGTCCTGCGGCCGCTTGACCCAATGACCCTCGGGCCCGCCGGCGAGGACGTGCCCGTGCCGGACGCACCCTCGGCGTACCTCGAGTGCCCGTCCGTAGCGGCGCTCGGCGGGGGGCTGGTCGTGTTCTTCTCCGATCGCGGCCACCTGGCGGGAGCCCAGGGCGTCAGGGCGGCGGGGGTTGAGCCGCTCTTCGCGCAGTCCTATGACGGCGCCAGGTTCTCCGGCCCGGTCGTGGTCTCGAGCGAGGGCCTGAACCGCGACGCCTCTGCGGTGGAGGCGAGCGGGCGGCTCGCGGCGGTCTGGCAGTTCAGCGGGCCCTACGCAGGGACGGCGCTCGGACCCGACTCGTGTAGCGATGTCGGTCTCGCATGGCTCGGGACCGACCTGGGGGTCGCCGGGCCCTACTCCTGCGTCGGGGACCAGACGCTGAACGCGTCCCCGTCCGTCGCGGCGGTCGGAGAGCGGCTGCTCGTCGTCTGCCGCAAGTGGGAACACGCCCTCGACCTGCCGGGCGACCCCGCCGCCGACCTGGGCCTGTGGGCGACGTGGCTGGCCGCCGCAACACCGAACGGATAGGAAGCACGGTCAGATGAAACTCTCGCAGTGGGCGGAAGTCGGTCGGCGGATGGTCGCCCGCCAGCTCAGCAAGTTCCACCCTCGCGTGTTCCGCTACGGACCGACGTTGCGTTCCGCGGCCGTGCTGCTGCTCTGGGCGACGGTGGGGTTCGTTATTCCCGCGGCGAGGGGAGTGGTCCACTCGGAGGGGTTCCGGGGCCTGGTGCCCCACATTCTGTGGGCGACCGCGCTGCTGTCGCCCCTGCTGTACATCGCCGCTCAGGACCTGACGTGGTCCAGCAGCGGCGCCATCGTTTGTGGCGAAAGCAGCATCCGCTACAGGCCTCCCTACGGGCGGGGGTGGGCGGTCGACTGGGTAGATGTGGAGTCATTCGTGGTCGAGGGCCCGCCGTCGGGCGCCGGATGCCGGTGGGCAATGGTCATCGCGGCCGACGGGCGACGCCACAAGCTGCGCGGCACCGGGCTCGGCCGCCGGAGAGCCTTCGTGTGCGCCGTCATCGAACAGGCGGGCCTGGGCGAGCCCCAGCTCGCGAGGTTCAGACACAAGGGCGGGAAGCGGTCGATCGTGACGCTGTACGCGCGGGAGGACGACGACGTCGCCGATGGTGACGCACAATGAGGATTGACGCCGACAGCGTGCAGGCGGCCCTTGACGACCCCATCGCCGAAGCCGCCCTACTGGCCGGCGAACCGTCCTACGACGCCTTACGCCAGGCCCTGCCGGAGCTTGTGGGCTACGTGCCCATCGCGAACGAGGCCGTGGCGGACAAGCTGGTGATGGACGAGAGCGGCCGCGTCGGGCGCCTGGGTGACTACGGCGCGAACGGCCTCGCGCAGGTCCTGTTCAACCCCGGCGAGCAACTCGGCGAAGGCGTTCGCGTGGAGTCGGCGTCGCTGCTCGACGGCTGGCTGCCCGTCGTTGTGGGCAAGCTCACCGGCGGAGGCGAACTGCTGGCATTCAGGGCTGCGACAACGGACGGGTCTGCGATGGTTCGTGTGGTGCGGAGGGGCGAGCGGCGCCACTGGGCACTCGACCCGCTCCGGGAGGTGCCGTCCGCGACCTTCGATAAGGCACTCGCCAACGCGACTGAGCGATGGCGCGCCGATCTCTCGTCCGCCGCGCGCGTCGAGCTGCCCGAGTCCGTTCTCGTGGACGCGTCCCTGGCCGCTATCGCGAGGACGACCAGCACATTCGAGGGCTACCACCCCAAGTACGGGCTGGGTGCCTACTTGCACCCGATGCACGACGGCTTCCCGCCGACCTTCATCTTCATGCTGCGGGTCTGCCTGGAGTGGGGCCTGATCCAGCGCGCCGAGGGCTACCTGTCGCACTGGTTCGAGCGGTTCGTGCGTCCGGACGGCACATTCGACTACTACGGGCCGGCTGTCTCGGAGTACGGCCAGGTGCTCGACGGCGTGGCGCGCTTTGTGAGGTACACCGGCGACCGGGGGTGGCTGGAAGGTCATCTGCCTCAGGTGCGAGCCATCGCCGACCACCTGCTCTCCCTCAGGCGCGAATCGCTGGCACAACCAGCCGGGTCCCAGACGCGAGGGCTGCTGTTCGGATCGCCCGAGGCGGACACTTGGGACCAGAAGGAGTACCACTTCTCCGGCACGGCCTGGGCGTGGCGCGGGCTTCTGGAACTCGGTCGGTTGCTCGGAGGGGACACCGGAAGTGAACTTCTGCGAGGGTGCCGCTCGCTTCAGCGGGACCTGCTGGCCGCGGCGAGAGCCGCCCTGCTGCCCGGCGATCCGCCGTTCCTACCGCCCTATCCGGGCATCCATCGTCCATTCGAGCGCATGACGGCCGGCACGCTGGAGTCCTACACGAACTACCGGTACTGGCCCGAGCTTCTCTCGGCCGGCGCGCTCGATCCCGATCTTGCCGACGCGGTAATGGAGTTCCGCAGACGTCGCGGCGGGGAGCTCGCCGGCACCACCAGGTTCGCCGATCGCCTCGACGACTGGCCGCTGGCGCATCACGCGTGGGGACTGCTGCAGGCGGACCGGGCGGACCGGTACGTCCTGACTCTGTACGGTCACCTCGCGCTGCAGCAGACGCCGGGCACCTACTGCGCGTACGAGCAGGTGAGCATCGCCGGCGACCCTCGCCGGCTGGTCGCGGACTACTGCGTTCCGGCGCAGCTCACCGTGCCGCTTATGGTCAGATGGATGCTCCTGCACGACGATCCGGACACGGACCGGCTGTGGCTGGCGAGGGCGCTGCCGCGTCGGTGGCTCGCGCCGGGGCAGCGCGTTCGCGTCACGGGAGCGCCCACGCGCTATGGCCCGGTGTCGTACAGCATCGAGGCCGATGGGCGCCGCTGCCGCGCGGTCCTGGAGCTGGCGGGCCCAGTGCGGGAGGTGGCTCTGCGCCTGCGCCGCCCAGCGGGAGGCGTCCTCGCTCGCGTCACTGCTGAGGGAGCCAGCGCCACCACGATGAGCGATGGTGAGACCGTGCTGCTCAGGCCAACGAAGGCGATTGTCACGCTGGAGGCCGAGTAGCACCCGACTTCGGAGGTGGGCCGGATGACCGCTCTGCTCCTCGGTGTGTGTACGTTGCCGCTCGCCGCGCCGCTCAACCTGCTCACAGACCTCGGCCGGTGGTCCGGCGGGCCCGATCGGCCGACCACGGAGATGGAGATCGCCCGCGAGAACGGAGTCCTCTCGGCCGCCGTCACAGCGGACGGCGGCGATGAGGACTACCCTAAGCTCAGACTGAGCTTCGACCCGCCGCTCGACCTCCGCGAGTACGCCCGGCTCGAGGCGAAGGCGCGCGTCACCTGCGACGATCCTTCGGTCACCGAGAAGACGATCGCGTTCGTCTTCTACGATGAGCTCACCAGGCGCGAGGACCTGCCGGGCCGCCCTATGACGCAGCAGGCCGTCAGCCGTCGGGTGCCCGTCGGACGGTGGGTGAACCTCCCGGAATGGCTCGTTGGCATCAAGCGCTCGCAGGTCAGCGGCCTCGACCTGTACATCTACGAGCTGCCGCCCGCGAACGCGCATAGGTACACCTGGGAGTTCTCGAAGCTGCAGCTCATCGCCGCCGAGGGGCCTGTTGGAGTGTTCGATGGGCAGTTCCTCGACCGGGGGCGCTTCACTGGAAGCACGGGCGAGCCGCTGGCCTCAGTGCGTACCGAGGACGGCCTCAGACTCACGCTCAGCGGCGCAGGCTCGATCGCGTCAGTGTCCGTCGGGGGCAACGATGTGGGCGAAGGATCGGCCGATGCGCCGTGCGGTCTCTTAGTGCGAGACTCAGCCACAGACGAGCCACCGGTTCCCGCCCGAGGCGAGGTGGAGCAGCTCGGCGACGAGATCAGGCAGAGCGCGAGCCTGGATGAGCTCGGACTGACGGTCGACGCGACCTACCGCTCCGCCGGACAGTACCTGGAGGTGGCCGGGCGCGTGTCTGACACGTCCGGTAGAGATCGCGCCGTTACGGTGTACCTGGCGCTGCCCGTCAGCGACGCGCCCTGGCAGTGGTGGGACGGCATGTCCCGGTCACGAGCCCCATCCGGCGACGAGGACGAGCTCGCCTACCTCGAGACCGCGATGGACTACGGCCTGAACGGCGCGCATTCGAAGTACCCGCTCGGGGCCGTCACGCTACCGAACGCGGGCCTGACGCTCGCTGTGCGGATGGATGAGCCGGTCGTCCACCGCATCGTCTACAACGCCGGGCTGCACCGTTTCTTCATCGCCGTCGACTTCGGCCTGATGCCGGAGACCCGGGTCGACGGCACGGCGCTCTCTTCGGCCCCATTCCGGTTCCTGGTCTACCGGCACGATCCCGAGTGGGGCTTCAGGTCCGCCCTGCAGCGCTACTACGACTTCTTCCCGGGCTTCTTCGGAAAGCGCGCGAAGCGTGAGGGCGGCTGGTACGTGTGGGGCAACGTGGCGGACACGCCCGGGGCGCTCGACGAGGGGTTCGCCTTCCACTGGGGCCCGAGTGGCGCCGATGCGGTGAAGTACGACAACGCGAACGGCCTCCTTGCGCTGCTGTACATCGAAGCCGAGTTCTACCAGCAGACGATGGGTGACCGGACGGAGGCCCCGACGCTCCCGGAGTGTCTGGCGCGCCTTGAGAAGGTCACCGAAGGCGACGCCGACGAGGTGGCCGCCGTCTCGAAGCTCGGCTACGCGAGCAGCTACGCGCCCGGGCTCTGGGTGAGGGAGCACTCGCTCGGGGAGCTCCTCACGACCGTGTCCGGCGCGGCCTCGGCGTCGGTGTTCCACGACCCGCAAGGGGCGCCGTACGGCTCGATCGGCCAGTTCCCCTGGATGGGTGAGAGCAAGTGGGGCGTTATCTTCCCCTGCAACTTAGATCCCGACATCCCGGGCGGCAAGGGCCGGTTCGCGAGTGATGTGTACCTCGCGTCCGGCGTCCGCGAGATCGAGGAGGCCGGAGCGCACTACGACGGGATCGCGCTCGATTCGCTCGGCGGATACGGGCAGCTATCGCGCGTCAGCTACCGCCGGGAGCACTTCAAGTACGCGAGCATCCCCCTAAGCTTCTCCGCGCGCGACCGCAAGCCCGTGCAGCTCGCCGCGTTCGCCACGCTGGAGTGGGTGCGAGCGCTCGCCGAGGAGATGCACGGTCGCGGGATGGTGTTGATGGCGAACTGCTCGTGGGGCTCCACACCCGGATGGCTGACGTTCTGCGCGCCGTACCTCGACATCTTTGGAGCGGAGGCCACCCAGTTCGCCGACCCGGACTTCATCCGCGCCATCGCCTATCGCAGGCCCTGCACCGACCTGCCTTACACCCCTCGGCCGGACTGGGAGGTCGCGTGGCATCAGCTCCACTGCGTCTACCCCGGAGCCGGCAACGACCCTGCGGCTATGAAGGGCGTCGCGCCAACGCTGCAAGAGCTGGCGGCCGCAGGCTGGGAGCCCGTCACCGGCGCCCGCGTGACCCCCGACACGGTGCGGGTCGAGCGGTACGGCAGTGGGGATCAGACCTGCTACGTCCTGCACAACCCGACCGATGAGGCCATCAGCGCGGCGCTCCACGTGCCGGACGGTACAGGTGCGCCCGTAAGAATCGAGCTGGCACCAAAGGCAACGACCGTGGTGCGGCTGCCGACCGGGATGGCTGGGACGCGCTAACGGGTGCGACCTCATCCGGTCGACAGGCATGTCGTAGGGCGCGACCGGCAGGTCGCCCGCCAGAGCCGCGTAGCGGCGACACGTCTTAGGGGCGACGCTGATCCTGAGCCGCGAAGCGGCGACACGTAGCAGCCTGGGGCGCAAGCCCCAGGTTGGCAGACGCCCTTTCGCCGGAGTCCCGAGGGGACGGCACAGGCTGCCACGACGCAATGCCGTCCTTCCAGGACTCATTCGCGTGCTCCCGCCTGACCCAGGGCTGCGGCCGCGGTGCGACAGAGGCGGGCGACCTGCCGGTCGCGCCATACGACGTGGTGCCGCTTCGCGGCTCCAAGACGCTGCTCTCCTCGTGGCGTCCCTCACCCGTCGCGTCGTTTCGCGCCGCGTCGACCTCTCCCGGGGGGAGAGGTGTCAGAGGCCGCTACCCCTTCCTCTCCCGTTCGTCCGAGAGGTTAGGGCCGCGGCTGCGGGAAGGCTCCGCGCATGGCGACGGTGCTGCGAGTTGGTCACAGGGCGCCACGGTGCACTGTGTTAGGACCGGGCACGCGCGCTGTACTCTGGCTGCAGGGCTGCGCGCGACGCTGCCCTGGTTGCATCGCGCCTGAGCTGTGGCCTCCCGACGGCGGGCGCGAGGAACCTATCGCCGATCTTGCCGACTGGTTCCTGGGCCTCGAGGGAGTCGATGGGCTGACTATCTCCGGCGGCGAGCCGATGGAGCAGGCCGGCGGGCTCTCGCAGTTTGTGAGGCTGATCCGCCGCGAGCGTCCCGCAGCCTCCGTCATCTGCTTCACCGGCTACGCCATCGAGGAGCTGCTCGAGGGCACGTCCGAGCAGCAGTCCCTGCTCGGGCTTGTGGACGTGCTGATCGATGGCCCGTACGTCGAAGAGCGTCCCACCGACCTTCCGCTCCGGGGCAGCGCGAACCAGCGGCTATGGCTCCTGTCGCGCCGCCACGCGGAGGCCGAGTTCGTTCCCGCCGGCGTCGAGGTGGTCGTCGAACCCGACGGGTTCTACCTCATGGGCATCCCGCCGCCCGGGTTTCGCGGGCGACTGGAAGGGCTGTTGCTCGACAAGGGCGTATGTCTCTCACAGCGAGCGGGTGGTGTTGCAGATGAGCGGAGTACCTAAGTTCGTGAGCCCCATGCTCGTCGAGGCGGCCGTCGTGCTTGTCGTCGGCGCGGTGGATGCGGCTGCCGAGATCGCGCGCCAGCGGCGCGAGGCAGCCGAGGCCGAGGCCCGCGAGCGGAGCAGGCAGCGCATCGAGGAGTTGGAGCGTCTTCACCAAGAGGGAGCCGCCCGCGCCGAGCAGGCGGGCCGCCAGCGCGAGCACGATGCGATGGACCGCCGCCGGCGCGTGCTCCGGATCCTCTCCGAAGCGGGCATGAAGGCTCCCTCCCCTCAGTCCGACCTCAGCGCGCTGATCGAGCGCGAGCGACACCTCGCCGACCTCGACGCGCGGCTTGCGGGATTGCGGGCGGACGATCTCGTCATGCGCTGGTGCCCGGAGCAGGTCACCGCGGCGGCAGCGGAGCTGGAGCGGCTGCGCAGCGGCGCGGGCTCGGCCGAGGCGGTGGACGCGATCCTCGCGCAGCTTAGCGGGCTCCCGCGGAAGGCGCGCGACGCCCAGGAAGTAGAGGAGCGCCGCCGCTACATCGCGTCGGGCATAGCCGAGTCGATGCGAGAGATGGGCTTCGTCGTGTCCGAGCCGTCCCTGGAGTACCCGGGCATGGCCCAGTCGGCGCTGGTGTTCGAGGGCGTGCGTGCGAGCGGCGGGCAGGTGGCGGTGTCGGTGCCCGTCGAGGGCGACGTGTGGTACGCCGTCAACGGATACCCGATGAGGCTCGAGGCGGCCACTAGCGGCGGCGAGGCGACTACCTGCGACGAGGCCGAGCGCGAGATCCTCGCTATGCATGACGTGCTTAAGGACCGCTTCGGCGTTCAGATGGGGCCGATCGGCTGGCAGGGCAAAGACCCGGCACGTCTGGTGCGCTACGCGGACGACCTGCCGACAGGCCTCAGTGCCGACCGGGCCGCCGGAGGGAGGTCCTGACGGTGAAGGTGGACGCGGAGCAATCGTCTCGTTGGATGGTCGACTGTGTGAAGGCGCTCGATCGCTGCAAGCAGCCACTGCTTCACGGCAACGTGGCCGACCAGTTCCTGCTGAACGGCTCATACACTACAGCGCTGGAGTTCCTTCGGACCTACCTGCGCGAGGCCGGCTACGCCATCGTCGGCCAGTACGACGTCGCGGACGGGCTCGTGTTCGCCGAGCCTGACATGCGTCGGACCTTTGAACGGATCGTCGCCGGTCGCCTGCTGGGGCCTGGCGCCCAACAACAGCAGCCTCCTACGCGGGAGCAAGAGCCCGAACAGGCCGGTCAAGCTCCGCCTCTCCCCCCTGCGCAGCCACAGGCTGCCGGGCAGCCCGGCGGGATCCCGGCCCCGAATGTGCCGCCTCCGCTGCCAGGGCCCGCCCCGGCGCAGAGCGCGCCGCCCACGCAGCCCGGCGCGTTTTCATCCCCGAACGCTCCCGCTCCCCGCAGCGTGCCGGGCCGAGGACAGGCCGCACCCCGGGCGTTTCTGCAGGACCCGCAGGAGGCCGTCAGCCAGATGCGCGTTGTGCTCGGCCAGTCGGAGGCGCCGGCGGCGTTCGTGATACGCTTCGCCGACAAGCTCACCACCAGTCCCGAGAACCAGCCCATCTCCGAGAGGCAGTGCCTCGTCTCACTGGCTGCGGCGATCGAATCCGCCGCCTTCATCGCTCAAGGGCCGCTTGCCGGACGGCGCAACGCCCTTATCTTGGTCGCCCCGCAGCTCGGAGCGGTGCCCCCGTGGCTATACAAGGACAGCCCGTTTGTGACCCTGGTGCCGGTCGCGCGTCCGAGCACGGAGGAGCGCCAGCACTTCGCGCGGTGCTTCCTCCGCAACTTCCACGGGGGCGGCGACGTAGCCCCTGAGCAAGTCGAGGCCCTGGCCAGGCTGTTCGCGGACTTGACCGACGGGCTGTCTGCGTGGGACCTGGACGCCGTGCGACGGACGTCGCTCGCCGAGGGCATCCCCATCTCGGAGACTCGCGAGCTCGTGGCCTACTTCAAGCACGGCCAGCGCGAGGATCCGTGGGAGAAGCTCGACGCCGAGATGATCCGCCAGGCGGCGGACAGGCTGAGTAAGCGCGTCATAGGGCAGCCGGCCGCCGTGGACGCTATTGTGAACATGCTGGTCTCCGCGAAGGTCGGCGTGACGATGTCGCCGGTGACGGCGGCCGCGGGCAAGCCGAAAGGCGTGTTCTTCTTCGTGGGGCCGACAGGTGTCGGCAAGACGGAGCTTGCGAAGGCGCTCTCGGAGGCGATCTTCGGCGATGACAGCGCTTTCGCACGGTTCGATATGAGCGAGTACGCGGAGCAGCACGCCGCGGAGAAACTGACGGGCTCGCCGCCGGGCTTCGTGGGCTACGAGGAGGGCGGCCACCTCACCAACCGCGTGCGCGAGCACCCGTTCAGCCTGTTGCTGTTCGATGAGATCGAGAAGGCCCACCCGAAGATCATGGACAAGTTCCTGCAGATCCTCGAGGACGGGCGACTCACGGACGGGCAAGGGCAGACCGCCTACTTCAACCAGACGGTCATCATCTTCACGAGCAACCTCGGGTCCGCGACGCTGGCGCCCGACCTCGATGCCACCGCGCTGACGTATGACCAGGTGAGGGATCACTTCCTCGACGCGGTGCGCGAGCACTTCACGAAGCCCCCGCGTATGGACGGGACCGGCGGGATCGGGCGGCCGGAGCTCATGAACCGGCTCGGCGAGGGAGTCGTGGTGTTCGACATACTCCGCGCGGAGCACGTGCGCGGCATCGGCGGCAAGTTCCTGGCGCTCCTCGCCGCTAGCGCGGAGGCGAAGTACGAGCTGCAGGTTGAGTACGATGACACGGTGGACGCCTGGCTGCTGGAAGCGATGCGCCAGGGCGATAATCTGCTCTTCGGCGGTCGGCGCGTGAAGACGCTGATCGAGTCTGAGGTCGAGAAGCCACTCAACCGGTGGCTGTTCTTCAACTCGCCCGCGGCCGGCACGAAGCTGGCCGTCGGGGTCGCCGGCGACCCACCGGCACTGGCGGTCAACGGGGCAAGCGCGCGATGAAGATCAGGCTGGAGTGGGATCGCCCCGTCAGGCCGCCCGCCGCGGCGCGGATGACCGCCGTGCTGCTGGTGGGCGTGATGCCTGAGACCGTGAGTGTATCGGGGCACGATGCGTGCGTGCTTCTCGACACGTCGAAGTCGATGGCCGGAGACAAGCTGCAACGCGCACTGGAGGCCTGTCGGCTGGCCGCGCAGTCGCTCGGGCCGGACGACCGCCTCGCCGTCTGCACCTTCGCCAGCAACGTGAGCACACTCGTGCCACTGACATCGACGGGCGGCGTCTTGGAGGCGGCGCTCGCCGTCGCGCTGGAGAATGTGCAAGCGGGAGGCTGCACGCTAACCTACGCGGCGTTGCTGCACGCGCAGTCCGTTCTCGCGGAACGAACCGACGCGTCGCGGCCGGCGACCGTCCTTCTCATAACCGATGGCCACCCGACCGACAATCGCGGGCGGCCAATGACCGACATGTCGCCTCTTGTGGAGGTGGCGGACTCCCTGGCTTCGCGGGCGCTGACACTGACGCCGATCGGACTCGGCTCAGGCAACGACTTCAACACCGGGGTACTGGAGTCGCTCGCGGATCACGGGCGAGGAGCGTTCTGTCACGCGGAGGACCCCGCGGGGCTGTCCGCGCTGCTGGAAGAGCGCCTCCGCCGCGCGGGTCAGGTGGCCTGCGCGTCCGCGTCGATGACGGTGGAACCCACCGGCTGCGGTGCGACTGTGGAGGGCGCCTGCCGGATCGCGCCGGAGTACGCCGAGCTGCCGGTGCCTCAGGGCGCGGCCGTCCTGGCGCTCGGCCAGTTGCCTGCGGAACCCGAGTCGGTGTTCCTGCTGCGCATCGGCACAGGCGGGCGCTTCGGTGCGGAGGGGCCCGAGCCCGTCGCGCGCATCGCCGTACGCGCAACGGACGACAGCGCCTCCGCTGACGCGGCGCTCGACTTCTCGAACACCCCGCGCGAGCAGCAACGCGTCAACGAGGAGGCGAACCGGCTCCGACTGGCCTGGGATCTCGCCCGGTACCAGCAGATGGTCAACGCGTCGGATGACGCGGGCCGCACGGGCGATCTGCTCGCGCAGATCCGCAATACGGGAGAGCTCATCGGCAGCCAGGCCGTGGTGGACGACGCTTCCGCCCGGCTGCACGAGCTCCGTGCCACGGGCGCGCTGTCGGGCAACGCGAACGCGCGGGCCACATCCATGCTGCGCGCCACCGGGGAGCTGCTGTCCCACGCTGGGGCGGTCGCGGAGCCGACCGGCGCGGAACCTGAGAGGGTGACGGAAGTGGTGACATCGCCTGAATCGAACTCGGGCTCAGGGGGCGGGATCGGCTTCGGCGGCGGGCAAGAACAGCCCCGGCGCGAACAGGAGGAGGCCGCGACCGTCCAGCCGGCAAGCCAGGGCGGCGCCCTGGCACCGGACTCGGCGCGCCTGGTCGTCCGACGCGGCGCGCGACCGGGCGCGGCCTACGCGCTCAGTGCGCCTGAGGCGCACATCGGCCGCACGGCCCCCGGCATCACCGTCGACATCGACCTCAGTGACCAGGAGACCGGCGACAGGTACACCGTGTCGCGCCGCCACGCGCTCGTGACCTGGGACGGCGGCCGTTGCCTCATTCGGGACCAGGGAAGCAAGGCCGGCACCGTCGTGAACGGCCGACCCATCACGGCGCCCTCCGGGAACGTACCCGCGGAGGTCGTTGAACTCCATCCCGGCGATAGAGTGATCCTCGGCTGCTTGGAGCTCGAGGTGACCGCGGGTGGATAGAGCGCCGGAGACAGGCTGCGGAAGGTCCGGCGCGCTCGAGTACGCCTGGGTCTGCCGCACCGGGCCCACGCGCGATGGTAACGAGGACGACCTGGGCATTGTGGAGCTGGCGCGGGGGCGGCTCCTCGCCGTGGTGGCCGATGGGATGGGCGGGCACAACGACGGCGAGGTGGCGTCGCGGCTGGCCGTCGAGACGGTGCTCGCCTGCGATCGGGACGCGCTGTCGGGGCCGTTCTCGGTCGCGACCTATGATGCCGTTCTGGCGGCGGTCCTGGTCGCCGACGAGAGGATCGGAGACCTGGTGACCGGTGTGCAGCACAATCCGGGCTGCACCGTGGTTGTGGCGGTCGTTGACGAGTCCGCCGGGGTCCTCCACGTGCACGCCGGCGACTGTCGGCTGTACCAGATGCGCGGCGGCGAGGTAGCGTACCGGACCGTCGACCACTCGCTCGCCGAGACGGCCTTCAGGGACGGGCTCATCACCGAGGACCGGATGCTGGTTCACCCGATGGCGGGCGTGGTGACGTCGTGCCTCGGCGGCGACAGCGACAGCCAGCCCGAGGTCGAGCCGAGGTGGCTCGAGGGCACCGACCCCGGCGAGCAGCCCGCGATCCTGAGCGTGCCGCCCGGTGACGTGCTGCTCCTTTGCTCCGACGGCGTGAGCGGCGTAGCGCCGAGAACCACGATCGCGAACGCTGCCGGCGCCTCCTCGAACCCGGCGGAGCTCGTGGCGGCGCTTGAGGAATGCGTCCTCGGTCTTGGGGCGCCGGACAACTACACAGCACTCGCGATCCGCGTGAGGACGGAGTAGGGAGGCGAGCACCGTGCTCCTAGGGCGTGGACTGTCCGGTGAGAGGGTAGCCGATCGCTACGTTCTCGACGAGTTCCTTGGCGAGGGCGGGTTCGGTGTTGTCTACTCCGCGCGGGAGGTCGTCGGCGACGACTACATCGGCCAGGTCGCGGTGAAGATCTGCCCACCGCCTGACGAGAACGCGAAACGGCAGCTCGTTCGCGAGGTACAGGCGATGGCGCAGCTTGCCCATCCATCGCTCGTCGGCTACAGGCTCTGCGGGGTCGTGCCACAGGGCGCGCTGGAAGGCTCGTTCTTCATCGTCATGGAGCTCTGCGATCGCAGCCTCAGGGTCGAGCTTGTCGAGCGCGGCGCACTTCCCCCGGCAGACGTCTCAACCTGCTTCGGCTCTGTCGCCGAGGGCGTCGCCCACATGCACGAGGTCGGTGCCGTGCACCGGGACATCAAGCCGGAGAACATCCTCCGGGCCGCGGGCCGCTGGAAGCTCGGCGACATGGGCCTCGCGCGCGCGGCGGGATCGTCGATGACGACGGCCTCCCGCCAGATCGGCACCCTCGTCTACATGTCACCGGAGATGATCGACGGGCAGATCGGCGCCGCGTCGGATGTCTACGCTCTGGGCGTGTCAGCGGTGGAGTGCCTGACGGGGCACTTGCCGTTCAGCGATACCGCCACGACCAAGATCATGCGGCAGATCCTCACGACGGGACCCGACATCCCCACGGGGCTCCCGGCCCCGTGGGACAGCCTCGCGCCCTGGATGCTCTCGCTCTCGCCCAAGGACCGCCCGAGCGCGCGGCAGGTGTACGACGCCCTCCGTGGGATGCCCTACGTTAGCGCGGAGCCCGCGGCCGAGCAGCGGCCCGCCGCCCCGACGGGTGCCGTTCCCTCCGCGGTGGCTCCCGTCGACCTGCAGTTCGCGGCGGCGTGCGACATGGCCCTCGCGGACGGCGTGCTGGCCGCTGAGGAGAAGGAGTACCTGAAGACCCTGTCTGAGCGGCTCGGGCTCCAGGCTGATGCCGCCAACCACCTCTTCGCCGAGGCCGTCGACCGGCGCGCGAAGCGCCCCCTTACGGACACGGGGGAGCAGAAGCTGGCGCTCGGCAACGCGCAGCGCCAGGAGGCGTGCCGCGCCATCGCGGAGTTGTACAAGATCAGCGAGCTGCGCGTTCGGAACGCGCTCGAGCATGTGAAGTGGGACGTGGACCTGGCCATAGCGCGGCTGGAAGCGGAGACGGAGCAGGATCGCAGGGCCTTCGCGCTCATGGAGGTCGCCAGGCGGTCGGTTGTGCCGGACGCGCGAGCCAAGGCGGCGCTCGAGCAGGTCGGCTGGGACGCGGAGGCTGCGGTCACCTTCATCTCCGCGGCCGACGAGCGCACTCGCGAAGCAGCCCGCCAAGCAGCGGCGCAGCGCGCGGCCGAACGCAAGGAGCACGTCGCCCAGGTGGCGCGCGTGGCCGGCGGAGTCGTCGCCGGCGCGGCGGCCGTGGGCCTTATCGTCGCGGTTGGCGGGCTGGCGCTGGGGCGGGACTGATGTCCACTACCTGCCCGCAGGCATAGCCCCAGCCTGTGGCGCAGGCGTCTCGCCTGCGAAAGTGCATGTGGTGCTTCGTACCGAACTCAGCTCACACACGCGTGGCCCGGCCGGCCGCGGTCATCGCCGCGCTGTGAGCTGGCCATGAGCAGGGTCGCTAGTGACCGGCACGGTTCCCCGCACAGCGGAGAAGCTCCGGCACCCCCACCTACGCGCGGAGGGAGCGGTCTACTTCGTCACGTTCACGACCAGGCTGCGTACGCCACTGGGGCCATCCGAGCGCTCCGTAGCACTGTCAAGCTGTGTTTTTTTGGCACGGTAGGCGCTGTTCGGTGCTCGCGGCCGTCGTGATGCCTGATCACGTGCACTTGCTGGTCCAGCCGTTCGAGGGCGTATCGCTGTCCAAGTTGCTCTACAGCATCAAGAACCACTCGGCGCATCAGATAACCATAGCGAGGGGCCAAGGAGGGTCAGTATGGCTCGACGAGAGCATGGACCGCATCGTGGCGCGACCCTACAGAGCTTGAGGCCATACTGGCCTACATGTGGCAGAACCCGGTGAGGCGGGGACTCGTCGAGTCCGGCGACGAGTGGCAGTGGCGGTACCGGTGGGACGACGGCTGAGGCTTCGTGGAGGCCGGTCCGGGCCGCCGGAGGTCGCACGCGGGGCCCCCGCGCCACAGGTCGAGGGGTCGGCCTCGCAGGCGGGACGCCTGCGCCACAGCGGGCGCCGACTACGCCTCCGCCTTCAGCATCCCCGACCGGGCCGTCTTGGGCGAGTGGGCGCCACACGAGTCCGTCTCGGTCACCTTGCGTGTGACGCGTGCATCTGCCTGGCGGGCTTGCCTATCTGAGCACAGGCCTTACCGGCCTTGCCTGTTCCCTGCCAGCACCGCGACCGCCCCCGGGAAGTACGTGACGCCTGCCGCCGTTCGCACCTCGAGCACGCGGGGGCCCACCGGCGCGTCGGCTGCAGCGCTGACCACGAGGGAAAGCCGCTCGCCATTCGGGTCAGTCTGCGTGCCCGACACCGACAGCCCGGGGCCCAGGAAGCGAGCGTTGAGCCCGTCCGCAAGCGCGCCGGGGCCGACTATGTTGACGCCCGCTGCGAAGGTCATCGTTGCGTCCTCGCCTTGCCGGATGCGCGCGGGGGACGACCAGGCATTGGCGTCGGCCTGCCATCGCCAGCACGCCGTCCGGCCCAGTACGGGCGAGCTGTCACTCAGCGGGCCGACTGCAATACTGATGCCGCCGATGCTGCCGCCCGCCGGTACCTCGATCGGGGTATCTGTTATCTCCGGCCCGAAGTCCGTGCGGAGGAAGCTCGCCTTCCCGCTCGCGGCGCCGAAGATCCCGGACAGGTAAGGCATCCCTTGGGCCGGCGCGCCGAAGGGCTCGACGAGAAGGGCGTACTTGCCCGGTGGAACGACTACCAGAAACTCGCCCGAGCTCAGGCTGTAGCGATCGGGCATCCCATCGGGACGAAGCGTGGCAAGCCCCGTGATGGTGCTGCTGTGCGCGACGCCCGTGTCCGCCTCGACCGCGACTACGCTGGCCCCGGCAAGCGGCTTCCCGTCTTTGTCGAAGACCGTGCCCGCGATCCTGCCGTGTGAGGCCAGGAACTCCGGCTCCGGGTACAGCGTGGAGATCCCGGTGGTGTCGTCCTCGCTCAAGCGCTCGTTGGTGAAGGCCCTGCCCATCGTGGCGTAGGCGTACATCGTGGTCTGGCCGAGACCAGAGTGGTCGAGGCCCAGCATGTGCCCGATCTCGTGGACGAGGATGCCGCGGAAGCTGAGCGAGTCGGGCGGACTCCCGGCTTCCTGGAGCGCGGTCGCGGCCCCCGGGAACCACGTGACGTCGCAGTCGACCGTCTGGCCTGGCCTCGAGGCGGTGAACAGGCCGCCGAGCTCCGCGACCGGGCCTTCGCGCTCGGAGTACCACGCCGCCGGGAACACGGCGCCCGCGAAGCCCTCGGGCATCTTGTAGCTCGGCGTGAACGTCACCACATTGCGCCCATCGAATGCATCGGTCTCGTCCGTGGGCCCGGCGTAGTGGAACCGCACCGCGCAACCGGGCACGTCCTCCCACGTCGCGAACGCGCGTTGCACGGCGCTCAGTACGGCCTCCGTGCTCGCGAACGGCTCCACGCCCTCGGGGAACCGGGGGTTGACGTAGTACTCGATGGCTCCGTCGGGGTAGGCCGCCAGATCCCAGTGAGCGACGTAGCCCTCGGTTCCGCCGTGGCGAATCGAGTTGATGCCGACCGAGGGGTCGTGGACAAGCGGGGTGTACGCTCTGGCTGCGATCGCCGCGCAGCAGAGCGTCAGACCCACAAGCGACGCGCGGATCATGCTGTTGCCACAACCCCTTTCGCTACCGGCGCTCCATTCGCCGCCGTGACGCCGGAATCCAGCAGGCCGCCTCAAGTTCGCGGCCTTTCTGCCGATAGAATCAGCGTCAGGAGCGGGAAATGTGGGCCCTGACCGAGGGGTGGGTGTTGCTCGGCCTCGGATCACGGATGACCCGAGGATTACATGGGAAACCCGAGGAGTCTGACCCCACGAAGTTTGTCTGTCCCCCAGTAGGCCGGCGGGCGACGGGCTCGGTCGGGCTCCCTCGAAGGCCACGGAGGGCGAGTTTCCCCCATTCCGGAGGAGGCTGTCCGCGAGGGCGGCCTCCTCCGTAGGTTTTTGCGCCAGGAAGACGGCGCACCTGAACGGAACCCCTGCCTGGCGATGGAATCGTGACCTTCAGCGGAGCACTGTCTCACTGTACACAATGGCGCCGGCGCCACCTGGCCTTGGCCCTTGCGCTGCTTGCCCTCGCCGCCCCCGCATCCGCCGACACACTCGTGGTGGGGGCCGCGAACCAGGACGGCTCTGCGTGGAGATCGCTCGGGGCGGCCCGGTACGTGTCGGTTGACGGGCTCGCGCGCGAGCTCGGCGATGTCGGCCACGTGATCGTCGTGCCGAGGCGCTCCACGGCGCTGCCGGATCTCGAGCCCGTTCTCCGCGAGGCGCTAACGCGCCGGTCCACACTGGTGTTTCCCGAGGGCGTGCTGCCTGTGGGTGCGGATGGGGAGGGCGTGCTCGGAATCCGTGACCGGCCTCTGCCGCCCTGGATGGGCCTGGTGTGGTCGGTCGGTACCGTGGCCGGTTGGCTAGCCACGGCCGATGGGGCCCATTGCGTCGCACCCGGGTCCGGCCTCCGCGACGACGCACGCTGGGACCCGGTTCTGCTGGCCGGGTCGACGACGGAGGCCCCGGAAGCCGTCGCCGGCTTTGGCCTGCGGTATCACTCGGGCCCGCGCGCGGGGTCGCGGGTGATCGTACTCGGCGCGTGGCGGGAGCCCGGCGTTGGGGCGCTGGCACCGGCGCTTGTGCGCCGGAGCGAGGAGCCCTTCATCGTTGACGCCAGGCCGGACTACCCCATCGTCCGGCACGGTGAGTCGCTGCGGATACCGGTCACAGCTCGCGCGGCGCTCAGTGATCGGCGGTCATACGCGTTCGCCGCCGAGCTGACCTCCGCGTCCGGCAGGCTCCTGGGTAGCGTCGGGCCCGTTGCCGCGGCGCGTGGGCGGACGGAAGGCGGGCTCGACGAGCTTTCGACCATGCTGCGGATCCCGGAACGGGCGCGCTGGCCCGCACCCAGGCTGACCGTGACGGTGCGCCTTCTGGACACAGACGGGCGCCCGGTCGCCGCTGAAGTCTCGTCGGTCCCGGTGTGGGACCTGACCGGCGCGAGGCGCGCCCGGGGGGCGTCCGTAACCGCACGGCGCGTCGTGACGGTTCGGGGAGCGGCGCCGGTGGTGTCGGTCGATGCGGGCCGCCCGTGGGCCGGACTGGCCGGGGGGTCGGCCGACCCCGCCGACTTGGAGGCCTGGCGCGCCAGCTTCCGCGCGTTGGCCGACGCGGGCGCGGGCACCGTTCGGATGACGTCGTCGTCGGGGGCCGACGCGACAGGCCCGGAGGCCGCCTTCAGGCTCGACGCGGCGCGGGCACTGTTGGCGCTTGACGAGGGCCTGACTCCCGAGATCGCTATGCCGCCCGATACGCCCCGGCTCGACGAGCTGGCCGCGATCCAGGGCCTGCTCGTGTCGGCCGAAGACAACGCCGGCTTCACCGAGCTGTCGCGGCGCTGGCCGGTGGACCGGGTAGTGCCTCCCCCAAGGCCTCTCTCCCCCGGGGCGGCGCTGCCGACCGACCTGGAGGCCGCGGCGGCGGCCGGACAGGGAGCCACCAGAGTGAACGGCCCGGCCGCTCCTTCGGTCGGTGAGTCCGTCCTGCTCGCGCTCCGCGGCTGTGCCGGGCGGCTCGTCAGAGGCGACTCCTTCGGGCCGGAGCCGTACACGTTCCGCCGCGCGCTGTGCGCGAACACGCTCCTGCGACTGCTTCAGCCGGCCGCACCGGCGCCGCGCGTCGCGCTGGCGGCGCCCGACTCCGATCGCTTGGCGGCGCTGGCGCTGGGGCTCCCCGTGGACTGGGGCCCGGCACCGGCGTCATCCGCCTCGTTCCTGCCAGCGGAGGCACGGGTGCTTGTCGTCGACGGAGTCGGTGCCCGCTCCGTCTCGTTCGACAACGAGGTCTTGGATCGCGTGGAGCTTGGGGGCCTGGGGTTGCTGTCGCTAGAGGCGTGGCCGCCCACGTACAAGCCGCAGGCCGGCCAGACCGTGGTACAGGCCGGGTTCGGCGAGTACGCACGACTGGGCAAGGGCTGGGTGGCACGCGTTCAGCCAGACCGCGGCTCAGTGCGCAGTGCCCTCGACTGGGCGGGCATTCCCGCCGTGGCGGCTCAGGAGCTGCCCGGCTGCCGCTTCATGCGCGCGGGCGCGCCGGGCGGAGAGGCCGTGGCCGCCGTGCCGGTCGAGGGCGAGGGGGGCGACGTCGATCTCATGGTCCGGGGCCATAAGGTCTCCGCGGCCTGCCGCCCGGGCCTCCCGGCCCTGGCAGCGGCAACTGACAGGGGCGTGTGGCTGGTGGCGTCAGCCGGCTCTGTGGCGGTGGACGGGCGGACTGTGTCGGACGGCGCCGCGGAGGGGTGGATCGCGATCGCGTCGCTGGACGAGGCGCCGATCGAGGCCGCCCGCGAGTTTCTGGTGTTTGCTGAGATTCAGGGGGCCGCCACTGCGGAGCTGTCGCCGTGGCCAGGGCGGAAACCCACCGGGCTCAAGGCCTGGTGCGGCCTGCCGAGCGATGGACAGCTCAGGGAGCTGTCAGAGCGCTGGTGCAAGGTCGCGGACGGGTCAGCCGAGGTGCTGATCGACCCCGGCATGTCGCTTGCGCCGATCGTGGTTGCGCCCAAGGGGCGGCTCGAGCAGGCGATCGAGCGAGTGCGGCGGCTGATCTGGGGCTGACCCTCACCAGGCAGGGATAACCAGCGTCCCGTTCTCGTTGCGCGCGGCAACCCCGGCATTGTCCAACGCATCCAGCGCCGCGGAGGTCACGTCCAGCGCTCTGTAGGCGCCTGTGAGCGTAGTAGCCGGGCCCGGGGTATCCGGCGCCGAGACCGGAACGCCCTCATCGCGCGCGAGCCAGCCGAGCAGATCGCCCAGGCCGGCACGGTTCAGAGAGAGGACCACTTCGCCCCCGGACCCTTGCCAGAGGCTGACGTTCTCCCAGCCCAGCGGGAGTGCCACCGGCGCGCCGACAACGCTGTCGTCCGCCACGGCACGCGCGATCCGGTCCGCCGTGGCCTGAACGCGATAGCCGGCGGTGGCGCGCTTCACGTAGGCCTCGGTCCTCATGCGGAGGGCGTCGAGGAGATCGGCCACGATCGTCTTTCCGGCCTCGTACTTCACGCGGGTGACGCGGTAGGCCTCATCGGCGGACCTGATCGCATCATCGGCAAGCCGGAGCTGGTCCAGCGCGACCTGGTACTGCACGACCAGGGCGCTGAGATCGCGGTCGATGTCGATGAGTATCTGGCGGCGCATCTCAGTCATCTTGTCGATCATCCCGCGCGCCTCAGCCTTGAGAGCGGACGTTCGCCCCCCCGTGCCAATGGGGATGCTCATCGAGAGCCCGCCGATCCACCCGGGCGCGAGACGCGCGGAGCCCATGGCGTCGGCAGTGCCGCCCGCGAACGCATGGACTTCCGGCCTCCCAGTGCCCTCCGCAGCCTCGAGCATCCCCCCGGCTGCCAGCACCCGCTCGTCGGCGGCCTTCACGGTCGGGCGCGATGCGGACGCGGCGGCTACTAGCTGTTCGCGGGTGGACTCCATCGCCGGGACGCCCAGCGGCTCCTCCAGGGCGAGCGGTGTCGTCTGGTCGAGGGTAAGCATCGCGCGCAGGTCGACGAGCGCCATCTCCACCTCGCCGTGCGCCTCGCGCTGCATCGCCTTGGCGTCAGACAGCGCCGCTTCCTGGCGCAGGACGTCGACCTCGGCGATCCGGCCCACCTCGCGCTGCTGCTTGGCGACACGCACTTGCTCATCGAGGGCGACCACTTCCTGGTCAGCGATCTGGGCCAGCGCCTGCGCGAGCAGCGCTTGTCGGTACGCGAGCTTCGCGGAGAGCCCGACCTCAAGCTCCTGCTCCAGGCGGTCGGACTCGGAGGCCGTCGCATTGTGCTCGGCCTCCTCCTCCATACCCTCGAGCCGGTGCCCGGTGTACAGCGGGTAGTCGAACCGCAGGGCGGCCCGCCCGCCGGGCATTCCGGGTGTCGGGTACATATCATCCGGCATGATCCCGCCGGGTGAGCCGACCATGAACATCCCGTTGCCGACGGAACCGAAGAGGTTGGCGCTCCAGACGAGCCGCTGCTCCGCCCGGGCGACGCGCGTCCGAGCCCACGCGATGGCGACGTCCGCCTTCGCCGAGCCGAGCATAGGGCTGTGTTCGATTGCCATCGCGGCCGCCGAGACCGACGTAAGCACGACAGGCTGCGGGGCAGCCGCGGGCGCCGCGGATGTCTGCAGCAGAGCGATGGCGAGCAGCGAGCACGGGCTCATGTGCGCCACCTCCTCGGGGTGGCCGAGACGGCTACGAGGTCTTGCCGGCGCCCTTCGGTGCCGGGGCCTTGACGGAGTCCATGTACTGCTCCGGGTCCTTCTCGAACTTCGGCGGACAGTCGGCGCAGCAGAAGTAGTAGGTCCTCCCCTTGTAGTCGACCTTCGGAGCCGTGGCCAGGTCCGCGATGGCGTCGTGCGTCACCGGGCAGATGTACTTCCCCTCTAGGTTCTTGGCGTTGCCTATCTTGGTCTCATCGACCTTGGCAGGCTTAGCCCCGTCGATCTTGGCCGGCTTGCCCTCGTCCTCGGGCATGTACTTGGCGGGAGCGGCCTTGAACTTGTCCACATCGGCCTGGCTGCACAGGTAGACGGTCTTGCCGCCCTCCTGCACGCTGAGGGCGGTCGCCGGGTCGTCGATCACCATGTCGCAGACGGGGCAGAGGTACTTGCCGTCGGCGTTCTTGAGGTTGGCGACCTCGGCCTTGCTCTCAGTCGTGGCCCCGGCGAGCTTCTCTTCCGCCGGCGCGGGGGCCTTGGCTTTGGCCGGGCCTCCGGCGGCGGACGGTAGCGGCGACGGCGAGGGCTCGGGTGTCTTCTGGCAGCCGGCAACGACGACGACGCCAACGCAGAACGCGAACAGAACGCAAATGCCTAGGGCTTTCATGCAACGTGCCTCCTTGACAGTCTGAAGTCCCGCGAGCTTGTCGCGGGGTCACCTGCTCCCAGTGGGACTCCCGCCACGGCCGGTGAGGTCGCGCGGGGGTGGCGGCTCGGACTCGCCGGGGACAAGCCGCGCGAGCTCGAGGCCGCAGATCTCGCATCTCTCGCCGGGCCCGTACAGCTTCCCGGGATGCCGGGGGCAGTACCACTCTCTCTTTGCCTGTGCCTTGTTCTGGTCGGACCGTGTCATCGGGACGAGGTTCATTCCGCACTTGGGGCACTTGCCCGGGCTGTCGGAGATGACCTCTGGGTGCATCGGGCAGGTGTACTGGACCTCTGTCTTCGGCCGCTCGATGAGGGCCATCCCACATATTGGGCACTTGCCGGGGTGGTCCGATACCACCTGTGGGTGCATCGAGCAGGTGTACTCCACATCCGAAGCGGCGGCTGCCTGAGGGGTCTCCTTGTGGCAGCCAACGGCCAGGGTCGCGACGGCGACGGCTAGTAGGACAACGGCGATCAGCGCGGTCAGGCGCGCCGTGGGCCAAGGCGATGGTGCCAGCCATGCCCGTCCGCCCTCACCCCGCCCTCGCTCCGCTCGGGCACCCCTCTCCCCGGGGAGAGGGTCCGGGGGTGATGGCAGCGCAGTCCGGTCAACGCGCGTCGTGTCACCCTCCGCGCGCGCAAGCGGCGCGTTGTGCGTCATTCGCTTCCCTCCTCTCCTGAGGCGGCCTGTCTGCGGAGCAGCCGCCTGAAGAACGCCCTCACCGACTCCTCCGCCGTGTCGGCGTACGCGAAGCATACCGGCACGAACAGCAGGCAAAGCACGAGGTCGGACGCGAAGCCGCCCATAACCGCGACCGCCATGGGTTGATACGCGTCCACCCCGGCGGCCGGGTGGAGCGCGACCGGCGCGAGCGCGGCGATCGCTGTGGCGCTTGTCATGAGGATAGGCGTGAGGCGCACCGGGCCGGTGTGCAGGATGGCCTCGTTGGTGTTCATGCCCTGCTGCCTGTCGTGGAGCATCATGTCGACGAGCAGCGTGGCGATCGTGACGTCCTGGCCCGCGAGGATGACGAAGGCGAACACCGACACGCTCGACAAGGTCATGTGCGACAGCTTGAGAGCGAGGAACGCGCCGGTGATCACCAACGGGACCGACAGGATATGCACCACCGGGTAGCGGATCGATCGGAACTGAGCGATGAGCATCAGGAGCATGATGACGATGCCGGCCATCAGCCCGTTGTTGATCCGCTTCAGGCTGCTCATCATCTCGGACATCTCGCCGCGGGCGAACGTGCCGTAGCCCGGCTCGATGCCGAGCTGCACCCTAGCCTTGCCCTGGAGCTCCATCCCGAGGGCCATCTCGTCCTTGTCGCCCCTGTGGTAGTAACCGCTGACCGAGATGCAGCGCCGCATCATATCGTGCTCGATGACGGTGGGCCCGGGCCGCCTTTCGAGGGTCACGAGGTTGAGGAGCGGCACCCCCTGGCCCGTCATGCCCTTAACCTTGGCGAGAGCCAGGTCCGTCTCCGTGCCGCGCTGGCCCTCCTCGTACCGGACTTGGATAGTGTTCTGCCGGACGTTCGGGCGACGGTAGAACTCGGTCGTGAGGCCGCCGTTGACGGCGTAGTAGCACTGCCTGGCGATGTCCATCGGAGACAGGCCGAGCTCGGCGGCCTTGGCGCGGTCCACGTTGACGTGGATCTGAGGAAGCGTCATGGACCAGCTCGTGCCTGGCTGGTAGAGCCCGTCAACTCCTCGGGCGATCTTGAGCAGCCCGTCGCCGTACTCCGCGAGCTTGCCCAGATCCGGGCCGTAGATCCCGATGTCAACCGGCGCGCGCGCGGTCGCCATTACGTCCGAGCCCATGGCCTTGAAGCTCACGCGGCGCATGCCTGAGATCTCGCGCTCGGCCCGGTCATGCACCTCGTCCATCATCGTCCAGATGTCGACCTTGCGCTCATCCATGTCGGAGAAGGTCACGAGCAGGGCTGCTGAGTTGACCAGGCCCATCGAGTAGCCGGTGTAATGTGTCCCCCCCGGCTCCATGCCGACCTGGGTCGAGACGCGCTTCACCGCCCCGCCGTGCTTGTTCCCCACGTCCATGAGGATCTGCTCTAGTTGGGTAGTGGCCTCCTCGGTCCGCTCGAACGACGTGCCGGGCTCCATCTCGAGGAACCCGATGCTGCTCCCGACATCCGACAACGGCATCATCTCGTACCCGAGCGACGGATAGATGAAGATACCGGCGATGATCGTGCAGACGCCGATCGCGAGCACCACGGGGCGCCAGCGAAGCGACCACCGAAGGGCGCGTCCATAGAGCGCGGACACACGGTCGAGGCCGCGACCGAACGGGCGAAGCGCGTAGCGCTCCAGCGCGTTCGGCCGTCTACTCGGGTTGCGCGCGTGCAGGAGTCGGGCACACAACACGGGCGTGAGGGTGAAGCTGATGAAGCACGAGGTGATCATGGCGAAGACGATGGGCCACGTCAGTCCCACGAACATCTCCTGCGTGACCCCGCCGCAGAACAGCATCGGTAGGAGCCCCAGGATCATCATCGTGGTCGTGACCAGGACCGGCCGGCGCACCTCCATCACGCCCTCGACGGCCGCGTCCTCGGGCGGCTTTCCCATGTTGAGGTGTCTTCGCACGGCGTGGATGTCGATGATCGAGTCATCCACAAGGCGACCGATCGCGATGACGAGGCCGATGAGCGATGAGCTGTTAAGGCTCATGCCCATCGGCACCAACAACAGGATCGACCAGCCTAGCGTCAATGGGATCGTCGTCAACGAGATAACTGTCCCCCGGACGTCCCCAAGGAAGAACAGGATCACGAGGCCCGTTAGGAGCACCGCCAACCCTAGCTCCTCGAACATATGGCGCAGGATGACGGTGACGAAGTGGCCGTAGTCCCAGGCTTCCTCGAAGCGCACGCCGGGATACGACGCCTCGATGTCACGCAGCGCCTTGCGCAGTCCCGCGATGACCTTGGGCGAGCTCGCGTCGGGCTCCTGGATGACATTGAGGGAGATGCCGGGCTGTCCGTTGTAGTGGTAGGCCGACCGCCTCTCCTCGTAGGTGTCCAGCACGCGCGCGACGTCGCGGATGTACACCACCCGATCACCCACCGCCGTGAGCGGGTAGTCGAGCACCTCGTTCGCCGTCTCGGCGTTGGAGTCGACGCGGACGATGCTCTCGTTCTCGCCCTGAGTGAGGCGCCCGGCCGGGTGGCTCACGTTGTTCATGTCGATCGCGTTCTGCACGTCGAGGATGGAAAGACCGTAGGCGCCGAGCTTGTCGCGGTCGACCACGATCTGCATCTGACGCTTGTAGCCGCCAAAGACGAACACCGACTCGACGTGGTCAACGGTCTTGATGCGGTTGACAACGGTATTGTCGAGGAACTCGCGCAGCCGGACATGGTCCCAGTTCGGCGCCTCGACATTGAGCGTGAGGACCGGCATGTTCAGCGGGTCGACGAGGAGCACGTAGGGCGGCTTGAAGTTGGCCGGGTCGTACGGCAGGTCGGCCAGCGAGGTGTTGACCATCTGCTGGACGTCGAAGAGCGCCTTCTTCATGTCGCGGCGGTCGTACTGGAACTGGACCGTCACGAGGGCCATGCCGTCCTGGCTGAAGGAGCGGATGTACCTCACATTGCGGAGGTCAACCATCCGCTCCTCGATCGGTTTGGTGACGTACAGCTCCATCTCCTCGGCGCTGAGTCCGTGGTACTTCGCGACCACGCCGACGAGTGGCTGCTCCACGTAGGGCATCATGCGGATCGGCAGCCGGTAGAAGATCGCCCAGAGGATCAGGAGCGTGAGGCTGGCGTAGAACGCCAGCACCGCGTAAGGGTTCTTCACGCACCACCTGACGAAGCTCATGCCTGTCCTCTATCGGGGCCGCGGCTCCGACGCCTACATCGCCATGCCTTCCATGCCGCCGGAACTACCGGGAGCGGCTTGGCTCGGCGTATCTAGTGAAGTTGAGACCGCTTGGCCGTCGGACACGAGCGACGCATTGCGGACCACGACCGTCTCGCCGTCATCGACGCCGGTGACGATCTCCGTCATAGTCCCGTTGTCGATCCCGACCGTCAGCTCGCGCTGGTGGGCAACGCCCTCCGTGACCACATAGGCCACCGGGACTTCGTTCACTCGCTGGACTGCGGCGGACGGGATGACGAGAGCGTTGTCGTGGCGCTCGAGCACTAGGTCAACCTTGGCGAAGCTGTTCTTCTTCAGACCCAGCCCAGCGTTGTCGAGCACGATCTCGACCGTGCCTGTGCGGGTCTCCTCATCCTGGTTCGGAAACACCGTCGACACTGTCGCCGTTACCACGTTGGCGGGGTCGTCGCCGATCCGGACGTACGCGGTGTCGCCCGGTTGGACCCGAGCGAGGTGCTCCTCGGCGACCTTCACCTGCACGCGCACGGCGTCATACGTCGCGATGCTCATGACGGTCATGCCCGGGTCGACGAGGGTGCCGGGGTCGACCTCGCGCTTCGTGCACGTGCCTGAGGTCTGCGCGCGAATCGTTGTGTAGTCCGCGACAGTCTGCTCTCCGAGGTACTCCTGGTAGGCGCCCGCCGCCATGCTCGCGGCCTGGCGCTCCATCGCTTGTGCCTCCAGAACCATCTTGTGAGCCCGGTCGGCCATCGCCTCGGCCTCGCGCGCCATAGCGCGGGCTTCCTGCAGCTTCGCGTTTGCCTGGTCAACTCGGGACCTGGCGGCATCGACCGCCGCCTTCTCGCCGCTGAGGTCGGCCTCCGCCATCGCCTGCTTGCCCTTCGCGGCCTCGACTTCCGCGGCGGCCTCATCCACGCTGTGGCGAGCCGCCTCGACATCGGACGCGGCCATCTTCGCTTCCGACTCCATCTTGCCGATGTCAACATCGGACTCGCGGAGCATCGACGCTGCTTCCTTCTCCATCGCGTCGGCCTCGGAGGCCATCGACTCGGCCTCGCGCAGATCGGCTTGGGTGGCCTTGAGCTTGGCCGCCGCGGCGTCCCTCATGCCCCGCGACATGTCCGTCTCGCGCTTGGACATGTCCCACTCTTCGTCGGAGATGGCCCCTTGCTTGTGGAGGTCGTCGTCGCGGCGGAACACGCCCTCCTTGAACGTGACGTCGGCCTCGGCTGAGCGCAGATCGGCTTCCTGCTCACCGACCATCGCGGTCGCCGCGTCGCGTTTCGCTGCGGCCTGCGTGCGCTTCGCGCGGGCCGCCTCCAGCCTCGATTGCGCTGCCGACTTGCGCGCAGTGGCCGCGTCGACCGACGCCCGCGCGCTGTCCAGGGCGGATTGCCTTCCCTCGAGCATAGACTTCTCTCTATCGACCATGGCTTGCGCCCTGGACACCATCGCTTGTGCCTCGCGGAGGCCGCCGCTCCTTGCATCGTAGTCCGCCTGAGCCATCTCGAGCATGTGCTGGGCCTCGGTGACCATGGCGCCCGACTCGTCAACAACAGCGCGCGCGGCATCGAGCTTGGCCCCATTGCCGCGAAGCTCGGCACGCGCCGCCTCCACCGACTGGCGGGCTCCGCGCGCTCCCTCGGACGCGGAGGTCCATCCCGCCTGCGCGGCCTTGGCGCGGGCGGTAAGCTCGGTGTCGTCGAGCACCGCGACGACCTGGCCCGCCTTCACCGAGTCGCCGTCATCGACGTAGACAGCCTTGAGCCACCCCTCGACACGCGGGTGAACGGTCTCCTCGTAGAGCGGAAGGACGGTCCCCGTATAGGTGACCACCTGCTCGATCTCGCCGCGCGAAGCCGCCGCCGTGCTCACGAGGACGTTGCCCTGGCGAGTGACGCTGGTCTGTGGGTCGTCCTCGTGCACCATCGCATGGCCGATGCGAGGGAAGTGTCCGCCGAGGATAGGGACGATGACGCCGCCGACGATCAGTATCAGGCCGCCTACCACGGCGGCGACGCCGATCCACCAAGTCCGTGGGATCGCCGGGAGACCTCCCGGGGAGGCGGGCCCCGATGCGGGCATTGGGGGAGGGCCGGGCTCGTCTGGCATGTGACGCCTACCCTTCCGGCGCAAAGCGAGCCAGTGTTAGTGGCGGTACTGCGGCGACGCAGTGACTCGGACCTGCACAGAAGGCCGCCTTAGGTGCTCCCCAGTCGCAGAACGCCCGACCCGCCCCGAACCCTCGCCGGCCCATCTTGGGTCCCCTCACCGCGTTCCGGGATCGACCACCGCGCCTCGCTCGCCGAGCACCGCCCATGACCTAGCTTGTGCCGAGTCGAGCTCCAGGGCGCCCGCGAATGGCACGCGCTGGTACTCCTTCCAGCGCCCGTCGACGACCTCGCCGAAGGACGCCTCCGGGCCCGTGGCAGACGGAACGGCGACCCGGCCCGGGCTGCCCATCGGCAGCAGGAGCGTCCGTCGCGACCCGCGCAAGTCGCCTCTCAGGGACCTTAGTGCGATCGTTCCGTCGGCTGAGAACAGCTTGGTCCCGGCGACAGTGACCGCCCGACCTTCTGCTCCCACGACTTGTCCCGCCGGGCCGAAGATGACCGCGCCGCCCGAGTGAGGAGCCAGGTCGATCGTGACCGGCTCCGGCAGGTCGGTCACCGTGACCGTCATGTCGGCATCCGACGTGTTGAGCAGGAGTTGCGCGAGCGCGCCGTCCTGGCCGCGTACGCGGTGCGAGTGGACCTCAGGCACGTCCGGGGTCAGTCTGTGCCTGCCGACCCCCTCTTGGTCAAGGAACGCCGCGAGCACCCGCCAGGGATCGCCGTGCAGCTCCAGGGGGTCAACAAAGTAGAGCACGCGGCCCTGCCCCAGAGCGTTGAGCACCGCGACCGGCGCCCCGCCGGCTGTGGCGAGCGTGGCCGCCGTGGTGGGCTCCACTTCGATGCACGGGCCCCTGAGATCGGACTCGGCGCACGCGTGCGCGAGCGCGGAGTCGGTAGCCGGCAGCACAGCCCCATCGGACGCCGCGTACTGGATGTCCGGGTAGCGCTCCTTCACGAACCGTACCCCGCAGAGCTCCTCCAGGCGCGCCGTCTTCGTCCGATGCCGCCTCTCGTCGTACGACAGGTCGCCCGATACGTACACCAGGCCGCCGCGCCTGACGAACTCGCGAACGCGTTCGTAGGTCTCATCGCTCGGGCAGTAGGGCACCGGCCAGACAAGCACCCGCGCGGACGCCGGCAGCGTGTGCAGCGTGTCCTCCGACACGGTGCCGAACTCCACGTGCAGCGCCACTAGCGATCGCAGGCTGCGCATCATCGCGTCGTTCACGCGGTCGACGGGTGCGCCGAAGCGATGCGATGAGGGGATCACGAAGAACACCTCGGGCGGCTCATATACCGGCCTGATGGCTTGGAACAGCATTGCGACGTCGCGGTAAGGGTAGAAGCGCGGCCGCGCGGCGCCGTCGGCGAACAGAAGCCCGCACGGGAAGATGTCCTCGATAGGGTCCTGCCAGTGCCAGCTCGCCGCGAAGGCGCCGCCCAGCCCGAAGCATGTGTGCAGGAAGTAAGAGAACCTAGAGGCTGCCTTGTCTTCGGTCTCGTAAACGAAGTGCGCCTCCAGGCCGGGGTGGCTGGTCGCGCCGAACTCGCCGGTGGTGGGCGCCTTGCCGACAGTCCGCATATCGACTTGGGCGAGCTCCGGCCCGTAGTTCTCGATCGGCCCGTAGTAGTGCCGGTTCGCGAAGTCCAGGTCGCGGCTCGCCTCCACAGGGTCCCAGGTCGTCGCTGTGTCGCCGAAGCCCTGGAGGTAGCCGACCGATACGAGCCTCGGCCCGACGGAGTGAGCGGCGTCCATCGTGGCGCGCGCCCAGTCGCGCATCCGTCCCGACATGAAGCGATGCGTGTCGATGGCGCGGAGGCTGCCCCAGGGGCCGGGCATGGGGCCGATCTTGACTTCATCGAGCGAAGCCTCTGCCAGCTCATAACCCCAGGCCTCGCGCAGGGCATCGTACGAACCGTACCGCCGCAGCAGGTACTCGCGGAACTGCGCGCTGTCGGCCGCGCCTTCGCCGATCCGCATCGACGGCTCGTTGACGACGTCCAGGAACCAGCCGGGATAGTCCGCGTACCGTTCGGCCGCGGTACGTGCGACCTCGGCACGCCGAGCTACCTCGACGGGGTCGGTAGTGGGCCAGGAGACGCCCGAGTAGAACAGGTGCACACCGTGGGCGGCCGCCAGCGCGACGATCGCGTCGCGGTACCGCCAGGCCTGCTCAGTGTCGCCTCCGGGGACGTTCATGAAGCTGCGCGCGATGCTCAGTCCGCTGTCGGCCATCCGCGCGAGCTGCCTATCCCATCGGAGCGGGTCGGTGCCCGTGGTCGTCGCATTGCCCCAGTAGAGCTGCGAGCCGACAAGGAACTCCGGGCCGCTGCCACGGTCGAAGTAGCAGTCGGAGTAGCGCAGCGCTGGGCCGCCGCCAGCTGGGTGCTCGGGCACCACGACGACGCCGCTTTCGAGGAGGTCGAGAACGCGCTCACCGTCGAGCGCTTGCCAGCGCATCACGACCAGGGCGGGCGAACCCGTGGAAAGCGCCGTAGCGTCGAGCGCGACAGATGCCGAAGTGCGCGGCCCGACCGAGACGATTTTCTCGGCATGGCCCGATTCCTGACCGTCGCGCAGGAGCGTGAGGCGGACCGTGAGCAAGCGCTCGCGGCGGGCGAGGTTCGCCACGCGCACTGCGGGCGCTAGCTCCTCGCCCGGCCGCGCCGCCGCATACTGCGTCCTCGCGTCGAACACGAACGCGCCATCGGTGACGCGGTCGAGCACCGACCGAAAGAGCGCAACGCCTTCCACGCTGCCACGCGCGAAGAGGTCTCGGTCCGACACTCCGGAGTAGGCCCAACTCGAGCCCGGGTACTCGCCCGCGAAGTTGTGCATGATCGCGAACGCGGTGCCCCTCACGCGACCGTACCGGTCGACGGCGTTCAGGAGCGGCTCCCAGCGCGCCTTGAGCGGCGCGCCCGCGCTTCCTTGCGCCGTCTGCCCGGTTGCGGAGCAGCCTGAGACCGGTCCATCGATCCGCAGGCCCGCCGGGGCGACGGACTGAAGCGGCTCCGCCACCATCGTCGCCACGTCGGTCATGTCGGCGGATGCGTCGCAGATGGATATCGCGTCCAGCGGCGGCTCGAGGAACGTCGCGGGGTTGATGCCGCCGTACCGGCTGTTGAGGTGCAGGCTGGCGTACTGCGGAAACGGAATGTCGCTGGAGTGGATGCCCTCAACGTAGGCCGCATACCGTTCCCCGCCGCGCAGGAACTCCTCTGTGAGGCCGAAGCTCACGTAGGAGGCGTTCTCGGGGTGGAACCTGTCGTCCGGGCCGCCGCGCCCCTTGGACGGGTTGTCCTTCCAGTATTCCAGCCGGGCATACGGCACGGCGTAGAGCTTCCACTCCGTGGAGAGCTTCAGCTTCTGGCGCCAGCGGGCACCGTCGCGCTCGACCCACTCGAACGTCACCCAGGTCCCGTCCCTGTCGGCGCGCGCGTAGAAGGCGGTCAGCAACGAATCCGCCGGCAGCTCGGTGGTCTGAGGCGAGGTCAGGGTCACCCACCCGCGCAGGGCATCGGTCGCGAGCTTCAGGCACTCGCCATCACGCCCCGGGGCCGTCGGCGCGGGCCCAACGGGCACCTCGCGACCGCCTGTCTGCCAGCCGGCGTGCACGTCCGAGAGGTCGGCCAGCGGCGTCAGAGTGGCCGGGTCAGGCTCGATATCGGTCGCGTCCAGCCACCGGCCGTCCTGCCGGACCAGCAGCCGATCCAGCGGATAGCCTCCGACGGAGATCAGGCTCCCGCCTTCGCGGAGGAATGCCTTGAGCGCGTCGGCAGCAGGAGCGGGGAACGAGGAGCCGTACGGCAGGACGAGGACATCGAAGCGCGAGTACCTCAGCGCCTCGGAGTCAGCGACCTCGTCGGCCGTCAGGAACGCGCAATCATACCCGGCCGCCTCGGCGAGCTCACGAAGGTACGCGGGGTCTGACGGCGTTCCGGTGGCCGGAAGGTCGTCACTGAGGATCGCCACAGACGAGCCCCTGTCGGTCACGTCGGCCTCCGGTCCCTCGCTCTGCCAGTCCGCCGGCTCCGTGCCGGCCACGACCTGTGCGCGATCGAAGACCGCGCTTCCGTGCCCATGAAGGACAAGGCACATCTCAACGCGCTCCGCGTCGCGCGGGACAGTGAAACGCTGCGCGATCCGTGTCCAGTCCGTCGTGCCGGTGAGCTTCACGTCTGAGTCGGTGAAGCTGATGCGCTGGCCGGTCGGGGCGTAGTAGTTGGCCCCCAAGTACGCGCCTGCGCCGTCGCGCACATCATCCGTGCGCACGAACGCGCTGAGAACGTACTGGCCGCCGGGCAGCGCTCCGGACAGCGTCTGGGAGCAGGCGTACCACGTCACGTCCGCGTCGGGCCCGGCGGCGATGAGCTGAGCGGCGCCGCCGTCGACGCCCCGGCCGCGCGCGACGCTTATCTCCACTCCCGGCGCGAGCCTGCCCGCGCGCCAGCCGTCCGCGGCGCCGTCAGGGACGAAGGCACGCTCGAAGTCGGAGTTGCGGACGAGGCTCGTTGGGCCCGCCTGACCCAGCCCGGCCGCGAGTGAGACAAGGCTGAGTGCCGCGCTGTACCAGGTCATCGTGTGTCCTCCACGGTCCCGCCGGGACAGCTCTCACTTGTGCGGGTAGACTCTGTCGCCCCGGGCAATCGCCGCTCTGACCTCTTCCTCAAGCCGCGCCTGGTCTTGGTACTTCCGCTCGCGCGCGAGCTCAATGCCGGCGAGTGTGAAGCCGGGGCTGTCGGGCCTGGGCGACCGCGCAAGCTGCTCCGCGCCGGCCCGGATGATGGCAATGCACTCGCGGTACTCGGACGACTCCGGCGACGAAAAGCGCGCGAGGATCGGGCTCAGCTCCGGCCGGTCGAAGCTGAGAAGCGGCTCCTCCTCGGCGTCCCGCTGGCCGAACGTGAATGCCGCGCCCGAAAGCTCCCGCAGCCGCTGAAGCTGGGCCTCGGTCAGGGGCGACCTGCCGTACAGATTGTCGGGGTAGTTCGTCGCGTAGGAGGGATAGTAGGGCGCGTTGATGTCGACCCAGGTTACCAGCCGGTCGAAGCTCTCCGGGTCGAGCCCAACGCCGTAGTGGCCGTTCCGGATCGTCTCGATCAGCCTGCTCGCGTGCGATCCCCAAGAGTAGGGCTGCTGCGTCTCCGCAGGTCCCGCGCCGATCGCGCCGGTGTAGCCCTTCCGCCAGAGGTCCGTGTACGACGCGCAGAACGACAGCGTGCGGTCGCCGGCCAGGACGAGCTTCCCGGCGCCCGAGCCTCCGTAGTCGTGGCACGAGAGGCAGTAGCGGTCAAGCACCGGCTGCACCTCGGTGCGGTAGCTGAACTCGCGCGCCGGGCCGTGCCAGCCCGTGAGCTCGCCGGGCTCGCGGGTCACTGCGAGTGCGGGCGCCTGGGGCACGGACTGCCCCCGGTCCTCGTGACAGCCGATGCAGCCCTGGACCTCGCCGGGGCGGGCAATGGTGCCGCTGCGCATCGACTGGACCATCATCCCGTTTCCATCGAGAAGCTGGAAGTAGACGAATCTGTCCGCCGGCACGCGGAAGTAGGCCGAACCGTCCGGCTCGACAGGCACCGTGCCGAGGATGCGCTTGTTGTTGAAGTCGTGCCAGCCCATAGCTGGGGCTTCCTGGCCCTGGCCGTTCCACGCTTGGGCTGACCAGAAGCGCTTCTCGGGCGACTCGACCACGCGTAGGTACTTCACCGACCCCACAGGCACGCGATCCATTCCCGTGCCTATGTACACGTTGCTCACGTAGAAGGTCCCATCCTGCTCCCCAAGGCGGACCTTGTCGGGGATCACCGGCGGAGTCGCACGCGGAGCGAGCGGCATCGGGTCAAAACAGCCCGGCCCCTCGACGTGGAGCAGGATCTCGTTGCCGAACGAGTCGAGCAGATAGATCCCCATCCGCTCTCCCTCGCCGGTCATCCGCGAGCACAGGTAGTAGTCCTCATCGAGCGGGTAGGGGTCCTCGTACTTGGGCGACACTCGAGTGAATGTGTCGAAGTCGCCGACCATCACAAGGTCGATCGCGCTCGCCGGCCAAGTGCGCACAACAGGCGGCTTGCCGTCGAAGCCCAACCGGTGGTCGACGATGGCGAGCGCACCCCACGGCCGGTCGTGACACGACCCGAATGTGCATATCGCGCGGTAGGACGCGGGCAGGATGTGGGGATCGAGCACCGCGCCCGGCGAGCGGGTGTTGTTGCCCCAGTAGAGCGCGTGCTCGGTGCCGTCCGGGTTGCAGGCCCAGAGCCCCTGTGCGTCGCCGAAGTTCCGGTCGACATACTCCCATCGGTCGTAGACGACCCGCCCGTCGGGGAGAACGTCCCCGTGGCCCTCGAACAGCGTGCTCTTTCCGATCTGCGTCGGGTTCGCGCCGTCGGGGTCCATGCGGAACAGGTTGCCCATGATGTGCCGGTTGCACATACAGTACTTCGGCTCACGCGTCGACGTGAATGCTATCTGCCCGCTTGGCAGATAGACGGGGTCGATGTCCGTCAGGCCCGCGCCGAAGGTAAGCTGGCGGAGGCCTGTGCCGTCACCACTCACCTCGTAGATGTGGTAGTCGTCCTGGGGGTTCCGGCGCATGGCGAACACAACGCGTGTGCCGTCGAACGATACGTCCGGGTCCCGAGCGATGCCCTCCGGGACATCCACGAGCGTACGCTCCTCGCCGGAGACAAAGTCGAGCGTCTTGAGTGCGCCGCCGCCGCGAAAGCTCGCAGTGTTGATCTCTCCGGTCTGGAACATGGTCTCGGTGTTGTGATGGTCGGGGAGGTACTGCGGGCGCACCACGTAGACGAGCGGACGGCCGCTGACCAGCGGGTTGGCGACCAGCGCCTCGCGCTGAAGAGCCTCGGCATCGGCGAGCAAGCCGTCGTCCCCCGAGGCCAGAACCTTGGCCCGGTCCTCGATCTCGGAGAGCCGGCGCAGGAACTCCGCTCCGCGGGGGCAGCGTTCGCCGTAGGTGCGCGTCATGTGCTCGACCGAGGCGCGCAGAGCCGGAAGCATCTCGCGAAGCGGGCCCAGCACGCGCTCACGCGCCGCGGCCGCCCTGCGCCCTCCGGTCGCCGCCTCGTCGACATGTCCGGTCACGGTGCAGTCGTCGAACGTGACATGCCCCCAGCCACCGGTGTTGTGGTCGACGATGCGGATGAACACGCGCCGGCCAACCCAGGCTGAAGCGTCCCATTCGACGCGCTGCATGGTCTCGTCGTCGACCCCCCGGGCGCGGAGCGCCTCGGTGCCGTCCTCCGTGCACAGGGCGACATAGGTGTCGTCCCTCGCGCCGCCACCGACGAGGAAGCTGATGTCCGGCCCGTCGAGCGTGAGCACGGGCGACTCCACGATGCCGGTCATGCTATCGTCGCCCGTATAGTTGGCGCGCTCGATCGTGGATAGGTAGTACTTGCCGCTCTTGTTGTACACCTCGCCGGTGTTGCGGAACGTCGCCCGGTCGCACACGAGGAGATCGAACCTGCCCTCGACGACGGCCCACCCTTCCAGCGTCCCGCTCTCGAAGTCCCAGTGGATGGTGTCCGGCGCGACGTGCGCCAGGCAAGCGACGAGGGCGACAGCAACCACGCGCAGACCTCCTTCGCCCGCCGGCCGCGAGCACCTTCGCTGGGGGCGGGGTGGGGGCCTGCGAGGACCGTGGCGCAGGCGTCGCCGCCTGCGAGTCAACACAAACAACCGGCCGCCAGTTGCGTCATACTAACAGCGCAGGTGTTCACGGGGTTGGGCAGGCTCGGGCAGTGCCCGTCACGTACCAGAAGGGGGAACACGCATGTCCACCCGCACAACACCTGTGTTCGTACTGCTCGCCTCTTGTCTGCTCATCGCTCCCAGTGTCTGGGCCGGTGGGCCTACGTACGACGAGGCTTGCCGACTGAGAGACGAGGCTCGCAGACTGACATCTGATTGGACGCAGAGCCCGCTGACTGCTATCTGCGAAGCGGCCGATGCTCTCGACGCCGCAGGGTCGCGTCACGAGGCGATCGCGCTTCTCTTGCAGCCAGCGGAGTGGATGAGGTACGGCGCGTGGGCGAACGATGAGGCGGGTGTGGTCCTTCTGGTCGACCGGCTGCTCGTCTACGCCGACATGCTGAGCGACACGAGGCTCCGGGTCACCGCGCTACAGGTGCGAGGCCACTCGCTTGCGGCAAACGGCGACGTACAGCGAGGACTGGCGGCAGTTAGGCAGGCGGTGGCCGAGGCGACTCGCATGGGCGCTCCCGTGCTGCGCGCCGAGGTGGTGCAGAGCTTCTTGGAGCTGTGGCACCAGGTGCGAGCAGGCGCCGCCGACCTTGATGTGGGATCTGACATCAGAGACGCGCTGAGCGATCTGCAGTCCCAGCCGGCGGGAGGGCGGACGGCGGCGCGCGCGGCCGCCATCCTGGCGCTTGCACCCCTGGCCGCCGCGCACGGTGAGAAGCCGGCCGCCGCGACCGCGCTGCGCAGCCTCCTGTCGGAGTGCATAACAGCGCGCGACCACGACACCGTTGCGAGCGTGCTCTCGGCGCTGGCCGCACAGCTCGGCAAGGCGGGCACACCGGAGCTGGACGAGGCGATCGCCGAGGCGCGCAAGTGCCTCGCACACTTGGGGGCGCCTCTCGACGGGCTGCAGATCGTCGAGGTACTGCTGCGACAATGTGGCGTGCCGGCCCAGGAGTTGGCACCTGACTCTCAGAGGATGCTCGAAGCACTCACCGACGCGAGCTACAACGACACGATCTGCAGAGTGCACCTCGTTGCCGCGTCCGTCGCCGACGCCCGGGGCGACGAGCGTGCGCTGTCCAGCCACGTGTACGAGGCCGCGCACGCGGCCCCTATAGGACTGCAGCACCGCGATTGGTCATGGACGTTGGAGAAGGTCACCACCTGGGCAGAGACGTGTGGATCGCCCGAGGCTGCCATCGACGCCCTACTGCGCTGCCAAGGAGAGCTCCCTGTCAACTTCCTGGAGCAGCGCTGGCAGTTGGCCGAGGAACTCGCGAAGCTAAGGGCTGCGGCGCGGGGCGACGAGTTCCCAAGCCCGGCCGACCTTCAGCCACTGCGCGAGCTCCTGGCGTACGTGCCACTCGACAACGCACAGAACGTGAGGCGCTGGATCGACCTGGCCAAAGCCTACACGAACGCAGGAGACGCGGCCACCGCCGCATCGCTGCTGGCAGATGTCTCGGGCGCAGCGGAGCGCGTCGGCGACTGGTCTGACTCGAGGCTGACGACTGATGCCGCCCTCGCACTGATCCGAGCCCGCACGGCGACAGGCTCAGACGAGGCGGCGGCCCACGTCGCCGCATGCCTCGTGGCCGACGTGCGCGCGAAGGGGCTCATGGTGGACGAGGCAGTCCTGAGCGGGGGCGCCCTTGAGAATGCCGGTCGCGCCCAGGAGGCACAGGCGCTGTACCGCGAGGCGGTTGAGACCTTCGGCGCGAAGCGCTACGGGTCATCGACCGAACTCCTGACCGAGGCGCTGGTGTGGAGCCTGCTGGAGCAGGGCAGGGCCGAAGAGGCTGCCGCGCTGCTCCCGCCGGTGGACCTGGGGCCGGATGGGTCGGTGCTGAATCGGCATCGCCTATGGCCTCTCCAAGCGGTCTGTGCGCTGGCCCGAGACGATCTCCGCACCGCACGGACACTCACCAAGGACCAGCCGCGCGGCACTGATCTCCTCGAGCGGCTGCTCCTGCCGCTGCCGGACGGCGAGAACACGCTCTCTGCGGGCACACTGCGAAGAGCACGCTTCAGAGCACAGACTGCGGTAGGTCTTCTCGGCGCCACAGATGCGAAGCCCGAGGTGCTTGGTCGTGCCTATCTCGAGTTGGGCCGGATCGCGGTGGGCCTGCACGAGTACGCCGCCGCGCTCGGTGGCCTTGACCATGCGCAGCGGCTTCTTGGTAGTGCGGGTCCTGACACGACGCGACCGCTCTTCGCGCTGCTTGCCAAGGCCCACGAGGAGCTCGGCCATGCCGGTGCAGCGGCCGAGTATCGGGACCTGGCGGAGCCACCCAAGCAGGCCCAGCGACAGCGTGGCGGGTAGCGCCCAGGCCGCAGCCCGTCCGTCGTTACGCCCTTCGGGCTACCCGGGATGAGCGGGTCGTTGGTGGTCTACTCCTCCACCCTCAGCACCTCGGTGCGATGAGCCGGCATGTCGAGCGTGATCTCGCTGCCCGTGCGCCCCTCGCCGGTGCGGGCGTTGCGCACGCGTGCGGGCTGGGGCAGGCGGATAGTCCTCAGGCCCGCGGCGCCCGAGTGGATCGCGACCCATCCCGCGTCGGCGTAGAAGCAGTCGTCGGTGTCCACGTAGACGTGCACCCCGGCGTCGAGGTAGACCTGGCGCAGGATGCTCGGCGGGAGCGTCGGCAGGCACGAGTAGAAGGCTGTGCTGTCGCCCACGGTCGCCTTCGCGAGCCCGGGCAGGCCGCCAGGCTCCGTCCGCAAGAGCACGTCGCCCTCCTCCGGCACGAACACCGGGCCGAGCGGAATGGCCGGGTTCGCGGGCTCAGGCACGGCGCGAATGCGTTCCGCGTAGCGCCCGGCCCCGGACTCCGGGCTGAGCCGCAGCGTCGCCTGCTCCGGCGACTCCCGAAGGCGCATCCCCACCAGCTCCGACACCTCGTCCTGAGTCGCCAGTCTGCGCTCGTCCGGACGGCAGTACCCGGCCGCCCACTGCCACAGCGCCGACACTCCAGGCCGGCGAGTGCGGCGCAGGACCGCCCCGCGAGTTCCGGCGTCGAGGGCGTACGCGTCGAGGAACACGTACATCCTGTACTGAGGCAGGCTCTCGTCGCGGATGTCATCGAGTAGATAGAGATCGAACGGCGCGCCCGCTCGGCAGAGGTTGAGCACCGGCTCGAGAGTGAGGTACTGAACGAGGCCGGGATCGGGCTTTACGTAGTAGAAGCTCGCGGGGTCGATGAACACCGCCACCTCGGCGTGCGACGGCGCTCGCTGCTCCTCATGGCCGTCCGCCAGCCCGGCCATCTTCGCGATCTCGCCGGGAATGCGCGGGCCCGACAGCCAGCCGAGGTCCATGTCGAACCACGACACACCGGCGCGCTTGCACAGTACATGGGCAAACTCCCGCCAGAGGACATCCACCGACTCCTCTTCCGTCGCGCAGCGGCCAAAGCCCGCGCTCGGGTCGCTGAGGTAAGTGCGATAGTCCGCCTCGCTCAGCCAGACCTTCCCGTGGCGCTCCACCGAGTCGATCGCACCCATGAACGCCGACACCTGACCGGCGTCGCGTTCGGTGTATGTTGGCGGGCTCATGAGGAAGTCGATGTCGGGCGACGCGAGGACCTTCGCGATGCCGCAGTGCCCCGACTCCGCCTGGTGGTACTGGTGCTGAGTGAGGTAGCCGTAGTAGGTCCCCACCAGCACTCGCCGACCCGACGCCTCCTTCGCGACGCGCGCGAAGTGGAGGATGGCGTCAGCGTCCAGTTCGTTCAGGAACGCGAGGTAGTCGATCACGTCGGCATCGGCGACAGGATCGCGCAGCATCCCGAGCGACGCGCCCCGGCGGCGCTCGGCGGATGGCGGCACGGCGGCCTCGATGGACAGGTCCTGCCGTCCCCAGGCCGCGCGGAGAGCGTCGTCCGCGCCGTACCGCTTCGCGAGCCAGTCGCGCCATGCGGCGATACCGACGTCGCTGTAGTCCGTGAGCTTGTCATCCCACACGCCCCAGGTCTGCCACTCTGCGGTGTAGCCCGAGCAGACGATGAGGCCGACGATGCGGTCGGCGTAAGGCTGCTGCGAGAGATGCCGCACCAGAGCGGCGAGGTCCTCACCGATCTCCTGCCGCCAGCGCCTGGAGGCGAACGACTGAAGCCCCTTGCTGCTGTCGTCGAAGGCGCATAGCTCCTCCGGGTGTGCCGTCTGCCACCAGGTCGGCGGGGTTACGTACACGTGAGGCAGGAACAGCGCGTCCGGGGCCGCCTGCAGCATCCGCGCGAAGTACAGGTCGAACTCGGCGTAGTCGTGGCCGCCGTCCTCGAGGCGCCCCAGAGATCCGCTCACGCTTGTGCCGAACCAGTCGGAGAACACGCGCACACCGGCCTTGGCCATCGCGACGTGCCGAGGCTCTCTACTCCGGTCGAGCTCCGTGAGCGGGTCCATCCCGCAGAAGCAGAAGAGCGGCGTCGGTGTCCCGTTGACGAACACGGCGGGCGAGCCACCCAGCTCACGCACCTCACAGCGTGGGAAGCCGACCGGATCGATCGGGGGCGAGACGATCCGCACGCGTGCGGCGGCGGGCTCAGTTGCCGCGTCGGAAGGCGTCGCCTCGAGTACGCCGACGCACAGGTCTGCCTCCATGTCGATGAACGGCAGCGTGGGGAGGCTGAACCTGGCGTCGGCGCGACCTTCGCGAGCCTGGATGGTCGTGTGGGCTTCCCCGACCAGGTCGGTCGCGGTCTGCAGCCGAGCGTACGCCGTGAGAGCGCGCACGGCCGCCTCGGCCGGAACGTCGAGGGTCAGCTCGACCTCGACCGGCTTGCCCGCAGCCACCTCCTCGGGCGCCGATGCGGCGACCCGAATCCCCGCAGACCTCTCCTCCGGTTCGACCCGCGTCTTGGCCGCCTCGCCAGACAGCGCCACCCGGTCGAGGATGATCCACCGACTCGCTTCGTTGCCGGGGTCGATCCTCAGTGAGATGACCCGGCCGTCGGGCCCGCCCCACTTCCTTGCAGCCGGTTGGTCGGTCTCGCGCCAGTTGTTCGACGGTAGATCGACGGTGTAGATGCACCAGCCGGCTACGATCGGGAGTGTGCCGCCGAGGCACCAGTAGCCGGCGGCCGTCTTGTAGTAGGTGTCGAGGAGGTCGGCGGTCGTGGACGAGTAGAGGCGAATGATGAGGGTGCGGTACTCGGCCGCGTCGGCGCCGCCTTCGGGAAGTTGCAGGAAGACATAGGGGTCCCACCGCGTGAGACCGCTCAGACAACCGTCGGCCATGCCCGCGCCGACCACTCCGCTAAGGCTGACGACCTCGTCGGGCGTATCGAAGTCCCAGCGGATGTCGGGCGCCTGGCCGAGCGCGCAGACTGCGAGGGACGAGCTGATGGCGGCCAGAGCGATCACGGCGCATCGCCTCCACTCGCGCTACTTCGACAGCCGACAGGCGGGACGCCTGCCCCGCAGGTTGCGACCGTCCGGCGGCGGCGACACCGTTGCCGCTGAGGTGGACCCGCAGGCCTCGCTTGGCCTCCGGCGAACCGGACCACACGAGAGGTGGTCCATCATGACGCTCCGCACCGCGCTCCGACCGATCCTCTGCACCGTTCCGCTTCTCGTCCTCTCGGCCTCCTGCGCCATCGCTCAGGAAGCGCGCCTCGTCAACGGCTTTGAGTCGGCGGACGAGCTGCCCGCGTGGGAGTTCGTCGCCGGCACGCCTCGACTCGTCACCGAGGGGGTCGCCCAGGGGCAGCGTGCCATTGAGATCACCTTCGACCCGGCCGGCGAGTACTACCCGGCCTCCATGTTCTGGAACCGGGTCATTCGCGACTGGTCGATCTACGACGCGCTCGTGGTCGATGTGCTCAACCCCAACGACTTCCCGATCGAGGGGAGCGTCCTCATCGCGGACCAGGCGTGGCTCGACAAGAACCGCTCCTACTGGAACCGGCATAACGGGGGCACTACCTTCGCGCCCGGAAAGGGAACGTGGACTATCCCCGTCCGCGGCCTGTACCGCGGCGAGGCCGGCAGCCGGAACAACGACATCAAGACCGACATTGACCCGTCGAGCATCGTCCGGCTTGACCTCAACTTCGGCTCCAAGGGCCGGACGGGCCGCGTCATCATCGACAACATCCGCTTCATCAAGGTCGCCCGCGTCGAGGGTGTGGCGGCCTTCGACTTCGGCCCGCCGAGCCAGGCCGTGATGCCGGGCTGGACGCCTGTGAGCCACGAGACGAACTACACCGCCGAGCGCGGCTACGGCTGGGGCCCGCAGGGCGGCGCGCCGTGGGATGGCGCCGACCGCGACACCACGTTCGGCCCCATGCTCACGCGCGACTTCTGCGAGGCGAGCGGCTACAACTTCCACGTCGACGCTCCGGCGGGCACCTACGATGTGCGGGTCATCTTCGAGAACTGCGGCTACTGGGGCGGCGAGCAGGCGATGCAGACAAGGCGCGCTGTCAGCGTCGACGGGAAGGAGGTCTGGAGCGAGGATCGCCCGGACGGCGCCGCGACCCCGCTCTACCGCTTCGAGGATGTCGAGCCCGTGAACGTCGACATCTGGGACACCTACATGGCGCCCGAGATCACGAAGATCGTGACCTTCCAGGCCGACGCGGGCGCCGAAGGGCTGACGCTCCGCTTCGACTCCGACGCGCCGTTCGGGTGCCGCCTCTCGGCCCTGGCCATCACCAGGCAGGGCGACCAGGCGGCCTCCCAGTGGGTCGACGGCCAGGTGGCGGCTGTGGAGGATGAGTTCCGCGCGAAGGCCGTCTGTCTCAACGCCAAGCCGACCTCCGTCTTGGTTGGCGACGACCGGAGCAAGCTCGGCATGATCGCCTGGGCGGCACACATCGAGGATGAGGTGACGCCCTGGTCCGTTCCGGCCACCGTCCCGACCGTCGACGGCCTTCGACTGGCGGCCGATGCGGTTCGCGGTGAGTATGAGCCCTTGTGCCTCGTAGTCAGGCCCGTGCGGGACCTGGGCACGTGCCGCGTCCGGCTCGACGCGCCGGCGGGCTTCCCCGAGGCGACGCTCAGCGTGGTGCGCTACAACACGAGCCGCGGCTTCGGCACCATCGCCTACAGCATCAAGCCGCACACGCTGAGGCCGGTCGATGAGATCGCTCTCCCGGCCGACATCGCGCGCGAGTTCGTCGTCACCGTTCGCACGGCTGCGGACACGAAGGCCGGCACGTACGACGCGAAGCTCACGCTCCTAGATGCGTCAGGCGCCGATCTGCTCAGCGTCCCGGTCTCCGTCACCGTGCACGACGTTGTCCTCGACCGCAAGACGACCTATGAGATGGGCTTCTTCGGACTCGAGCCGCCCGACCGGATGCTCACGGGTGACGCCTGGTCGCGGGCTCTCGACGAGACGCTCACGCTGCTTGCTGAGCACGGGATGAACGGCCTGTCGGGCGGGCCGAGCTTCCGGCTGACAGGCTGGCAGAACGGGCAGCCGCAAGTGGACTTCGGTGGCTGCGACAGCTTCTTCGAGCTGTGCAAGAACCACGGCTTTGAGGGCCCCATCAACGGCTATGGGGGCTGTCGCTTCGAGGGCACGAGCGACGGCTACCAGGCGGGCGACACGGCGAAGAAGGTCGCACAGGACAGCGGGCTCGACTACGAGACGGCCCTCATGCGCGCCTGGGAGGTCGTCGACGCGCACGCACGAGCCGCCGGCTGGCCGACGATCTACTACGCGATGTGCGACGAGACGCGCGTTCGCGAGACGGCCGAACGCGAGCTTGAGTTCATGAAGCTGATGGCGAATGTCAGCGCGCGCTTCCCGCGGACCGTGCGCACGAGCGGATCGTACAGCGTCGACTTTGGCACTCGCCCCACTGATGAGGAGGACCTGACGACCTGGCACCAGCGGTTCTTCGGGGCGCTCGACATCAGCAGCCTGAACCTGCACGACGAGAGCGTGATGGCGGAGGCGCGGAAGCTCGGCAAGGAGGTCCACATCTACAACCAGGGCACCTCGCGCTACTCGTTCGGGCTCTACCAGTGGAGCGAGCTTGAGAAGGGCGTGCGCGCGCGCTGGCAGTGGCACCTCAACGTCCTGCACGGGTACCAGTTCTTCGACCTCGACGGCCGCGAGCCCGACACGGCCATGATCTGCTACGGGCGCAAGGGCATCTACCCAACGATCGAGTTCGAGCGCTGCCGCGAGGGCGCGGAGGACTTCTACCTGATGCAGACGCTTGCCAACCTCGTGGCAGCGAACAAGCAGTCGGGCGCCAAGCCCGCCGAGACCGCGCGCGCCGCCGACCTACTCGCCAAGCTCACCGCCGGCATCGCGATCGACCAGCGCGACCCCCCGCCCGGCTACGACCCCTACGCCGCAAAGCTCGCGCTGATCGGGGCGATCGGGGAGGTGAGGTGAGGGGTTCCGGGAGCGCCGGCAGGTACCCGTAGGGGCGACGCGCGCGTCGCGCGCAAGCCGCGAAGCGGCGGCATTCGGAGGGGCCGCATGGGGCGGCGCGGAGCGCCGGGGCCCCATCCGGCCCGCGGGCGGTGCAGGACTGTCCGCCGATCGGCCGAAGCGCACCCCCATGACGCCTGATGAGTTCCAGCGGAAGTGGCAGGGCCACGCGCTAACAGAGCGCCAAGCCTATCAGCTTCACTTCTGCGACCTGTGCGAGCTCATCGGGCACCCGAAGCCGTCCCCTGACGCCACGAAGAGCGGATCGTTCTGCTTCGAGAAACACGTCTCCAAGCAGTGGGGCGGGGACGGCTTCGCGGATGTCTGGAAGCGCGACTTCTTCGGGTGGGAGTACAAGGGCCTCCACGCCGATCTCGACAAGGCGCTGCAGCAGCTTGTCAGGTACCGCCGGGACCTTGAGAACCCTCCTCTGCTGGTCGTCTGCGACACCGACGTCATCCAGATCCACACGGACTTCGACCGCACGGCGAACACGGTCTACGCGGTCAGCACTGCTGGCCTGGTGGAACCCGAGCAGCTCGACATCGTCCGCCGGGTGTTCCACGACCCCTCCTCTCTGCGTCCGGGCCGCACGCCCGACCAGGTGACGCAGGAGGTGGCCGCCCGGATCGGCGAGGTCGCCACGACCATGCGCGACCGTGGGCTTGAGCCCCATCATGCCGCCCACTTCCTCATGAGACTCGTCTTCACCATGTTCGCCGAGGACATCGGGCTCCTGAGGCGGGGGCTCATTTCGGAGATCCTGGAGAGCACGCGAGACGACCCCGAGACCCTCGAGAACGTGCTCCGCCAGCTCTTCGGCGCGATGGCCACCGGCGGGAGGCTGCTCGTCGAGAAGATCGATCACTTCGACGGCGGCCTGTTCGAGGACGACGCGACAGTCCGCCTGGACCCAGACGAGATCGCCGCACTCGCGGCGATCGCTCGCGACGACTGGAGCCAGGTGGAGCCCGCCCTCTTCGGCACACTGTTCGAGCGCGGCCTCGACCCGTCGCGGCGCGCCCAGCTCGGCGCTCACTACACGTCGAAGGAAGACATCCTGCTGGTGATCGAGCCGGTCCTCATGAAGCCCCTTCGGGAGGAGTGGGCCCGGATCCGAGCCGACTGCGACGCCCTCGCCAAGAAGGCGGAGTCGGCCAAGACCACGGCTGCCCGCCAGAAGCACCGAACCGAGATCGGCCGGCGGGTCCGGGAGTTCATGGGGCACCTTGCATCGGTAAAGGTCCTCGACCCGGCTTGCGGGAGCGGGAACTTCCTCTACGTCGCCCTGAACGCGCTCAAGGACCTGGAGCTGGAGGTCATCCAGGCCACCGCCGACTGGAGCGCCGAAGCCCCCTTCCCGGCCGTTGACCCGGGGCAGCTCTATGGGCTGGAGATTGACACGTACGCGGTGGAGCTGGCCCAGCTCACGGTGTGGATCGGGTACCTTCAGTGGTGCCAACGCCATGGCTTCCTCGGCTCCGACCGCCCGCTTCTCAGGAAGCACGACAACATCAAGCAGATGGACGCCATCCTTCCACCTCTCCCGCCGGGAGAGGTCGGCCCTGAGCGGAGCAAAGGGTCGGGTGAGGGCCGCCACGAGGTGTCACTGCCCCCCTGGCCGGAAGCCGATGTGATCGTGGGAAACCCGCCGTTTCTGGGTGACAAGAAGCTTCGCGCCGAGCTCGGCGACGAGTACGTCCAGTGGCTGTTCAGAACGTACAGCGGGCTCGTCCCCCACGGCGCGGATCTGTGCTGCTACTGGTTCGAGCGCGCCCGAGCGCAGATCAGCGCTGGCCGCGCCAAACGTGCGGGCCTCTTGGCCACGAACTCCATACGGCAGGGCAAGAACCGGGCGGTGCTCGACCAGATCGCGGCCGACGGCGGCATGTTCATGGCCTGGTCAGATCGCGAGTGGATTCTCGACGGCGCCGCAGTTCGCATCTCCATAATCGGATTCGACAAAGGCACGGAGACCGGACGAGCGCTCGACGGGCGACCCGTGCGCCGGATCAACGCTGACCTCACTTCCACTGTGGACCTGACACAGGCGAAACGGCTGAAGGCCGGTTCCGGGATCGCCCTTCTTGGCAACTGCAAGGGTGGGCCGTTCGACATCACAGCGGAACAGGCGCAGCAGCTTCTGGCACTACCGACCAACCCGAATGGACGCCCCAACTCCGATGTGGTTCGACCGTACGTCAACGGAATGGACCTCATGCGCCGAAGTCGCGGGGCGTGGATCATCGACCTCCATGGGCTCAGCGTGCGAGAGGCGTCCCTCTATGAGGGGCCATTCGAGTATGTGCGTGCGACCGTCCATCCTGTCAGGGCCCGGAACCGCGACAGGTGGCTTCGCCAGAACTGGTGGTTGCCTCAGAGGGCCCGTCCCGAGATGCGGAAGGCGATAGCCGGAAGACGGCGCTTCATTGTGACCGCAGCCTCATCACGTCACAGAGTGTTCCACTGGGTAGACGCGCGTGTCTTGCCGGATCACCAGCTTGTGGTGTTCGCGCGCGAGGAGGACTGGTTCTTCGGTGTCCTCCACTCTCGCGCGCACACCAGGTGGAGCCTCAAGACGTGTTCCTGGCTAGGCTCGGGGAACGATCCGCGGTACACGCCTACGCTGTGCTTCGAGACCTTTCCCTTCCCATGCCCGACCGATGAGCAACGCCAGGCCATCTCGGCTGCGGCGAAGGCGCTCACAGACATGCGGCAGTCGGCGCTGGACAACGATACAGCCCTGACCATGACGGCTCTCTACAACAAGCGGGCGACCTGGCTCGACAGCTTGCACAAGGACCTGGACCAGGCAGTCCTTGCGGCGTACGGCTGGCCCGAGGACATTACCGATGAGGTGCTGCTCGAACGCCTCCTCGCGCTCAACCTTGAGCGTGCTGAAGAGGAGGCGAAGGGGGTCGTGAGGAGGCCGTGACAGGAGTCGCGGGGTGGCGCCAAAGAGGATGGCGTGCACCCCCGGTGAACCGCCTGACGGGAGAACGCACCGGAGGAGATGCCCATGACGCGTGCCGAGTTCGAAGCGCTTCGCGACTGCCCTGACAAGCGCATCGAGGCCGACATTCGGTTCGTCGAGCAGCGCCCAACGCGACCCCTTCGCATCGCTGAGGACCTGCGTGTGTCCAACCCCGATGGGGTGGACTTGCGGCTCACTATCACGTACAACCCGCTGACGGGCTCCAAGTCCGTCAACGTGCATGTGCCAGGCGTCGGCCCCGTATGCCGGCTCGAGGCAGACAGCCGGCTCCACCCTCCGGCAGGGCGTAGTCACAAACAGGCACTGGTGACGGAGGACTGCCCGCGGCGGAACCTGCCCGACGAGGTCGGCGATCGTCCCGCTCTTGATGGCTCTTCCGTAGAGCGGCTCTTCCGTGTGTTCTGCAAGATGGCGAACATCACACACGTGGGGTCGTTCTGCTCTCCAGATGAGGGGAGGTAGCACATTGGCTGCGCTGTCGACCGACGAGGTACTGCAGTCCTGCCGGGGCGCTTCGATCGCGCGGGCCGTGGACAACCTGCCAAGCGGGCTTGTCAGGATCGAGACGGACCTCATGTACCCGGACGGGTCCTGTGTTGACGTGTTCCTGGATGAGCAGTCTTGCTTGCTCCCCGAGGATCGACTGCTGCTCACCGACGCGGGACAGACTACGGCTTGGCTGCTGAACATCCCCATGAAGCCGTGGCTGTCGGCCAAACGTAAGGGCTTCCTCGAGGATGTGCTGCGGGTCCTGGAGGTGCATCAGGACGGTGGGCAGCTTGAGTACCGGGTCGCGAGCGTGGAAACGCTCGGTTGCGGCGTATTGCGCCTGGCCCAGGCCTGCGTGAGGGTCGCGGACCTGATGTTCACCAAACGCGCTGGCCTCGAGGTCGCCTTCACGGACGAGGTCGAGGAGGTCATCGCGGCCACCGATCTGCCCTACGAGCCTGGTGTTGAGCTGCCGGGCAAGTACGACAAGCGTGTGCGGCTGGACTTCCTCGTGCACGGCCCACGGAAGAGCAGCGGAGTCTTGGCCCTGTCTTCAGCCAACCGCTCTACCGCCCACACGTCCGCCAACGAGTACTTTCGACGCTGGCACGACCTGGCCAGCCCAACCGATATCCAGCGCCTCACCGTCTGGGACGATCGCTACAACGTATACCGTGACGACGACCTCTCCGCGCTCAGCGAGGCCTCCGTTGTGATCCCGCTGTCCGATAGGTCGCTCTTCCTGTCGGCCATAGCGGCGTGACGTCGCTCCATCTGTCGCCTCTGCCGAGTCGCGGGATGGACAGCGAGGCTTACGGGCGCTTCGCTTCTGGAAACACGACGTCCTGAGGAGCACCGACAGCGTCCTGGAGGCCATCTTCAAAGCGTTGTTCGGGGCGGCCCTCACCCCGGCCCCCTTCGACGGGGCTCAGGACAGGCTCTCCCGGGGGGAGAGGGAGCAGTGCCGCTAGGGCAAGGAGACCAGTAGTGCCACCCATCCCCATCGCCCTTGCCGGCTACGGCCTCGGCGGGCGTGTGTTCCATGCGCCGATCATCCGAGCGACCGATGGGTTGCGCATCGCGTCAGTGTTCAGCCCGTCGCCGGAGACGCGTGCGCGCGCCGAGGCCGATCTCGGCGTGACGACGTGCGCCACCTACGACGAGCTGCTGGCCGGCGACATCGAGCTTGTGGTGATAGTCACCCCGCACGACACGCATGCCGACCTCGCCGTACGCGCGCTCGAGGGCGGGAAGCACGTCGTCGTCGACAAGGTCATGTGCCTCACGCTCGATGAGGCCGATCGGATGATCGACGCAGCCCGGGCTGCCGGCCGCGTCCTGACCGTCTACCAGAACCGCCGTTGGGACGGGGACTTCCTCACCGTGAGGAAGCTGCTCGATGAAGGCGCCCTCGGGGAGCCGGTCGTCATCGAGGCACGTTGGGTACGAGCGGACGTGTCGCGGCGCGCATCGTGGAGGCTCCAGCGGGCGCGCGGAGGTGGCATGTGGCTCGACCTCGGCGCGCACATGGTGGACCAGCTCATGCTCCTCTTCGGGCCGGTCGCGAGCGTGTTCTGCACCCAGGACTTCACGGAGCCCGACCTCGACGTCGCCACACTGACGGAATGCCTGCTCACGTTCCGGTCGGGCGTGACGGGGCTGATCGAGACCGGTGCACTGACTCCCATCGAGCGGCCACGTTGGCTGGTGCGCGGCACCGAGGCGTGCTATGAGAAGTACGGCTCAGACCCCCAGGAGGCGCGGCTCCGCGAGGGCATCGTCGGCTGGCCGGAGGTCGACCCCGGGCCGGTAGGTCGGCTGGCGCGCGTCGACGACGGCTCGGCCGCCCAAGTGCCCACGGTGCCCGGCGACTGGGGCGCCTTCTACGGGAACGTTCGCGACGCGATCCGTGGCGAAGCTCACGTCGCCGTCAAACCTACCGAATGTCGCGCCGCGCTGGAGGTGCTCCTCGCCGCCGAGCAGTCGGCGCGAGCCGGGGAGGTCGTGCACCTGTAGGGGCGCGGATAGGAGAGACAATGGGCTTCAGCCCATTGGTCCGAACTGCGATGGGCTGAAGCCCACTGTCTTGAGGACAACCGTCACACCCCGACCTCGATAACCGTCAGCGACCACGCAGGGAACTCCACCCACGTCTCCAGCTCGACCTCCATGGATGACTCGGTCGGCTTCACATGATCTGGCCGCGCCTCGTCGTTGACCGCGAACGGGCCCTCGGCCGCCAGCGTGTAGCGCGTCGCTGTTGCGTGCCCACGTAGGTGCGCGCTGAGGTCGAGAGCCGTCTCCACGGGATTGCCGCCCTCGTTGACCACGGTGACCGTGAGCTTACGGCCGTCGTCGGAGAGGGTCGCCATCGCGTCGAGCAGGGCTCCGAACTCGGGCCCGCGCAGCTCGGCGCCGTCGTCGCTCACTACCTTCAGGGGTCGCGTGCCGCAATGCCTGCTTAGGAGCTGCATCGTGTAGTAGGCCGGCGTGACCCACAGGCCGCGCGGGCTCGTCTGGATGTTGCCGCAGCACCAGCCGTTCATGAGGCCCGAGCGGTTCGCCATCGCGACCAGGTCGCTGTTGCGCTGGAATGTGTGCAACACGCGGGCGCAGTAGAGCGCGTTCGACTGTGTCGCCATCATCGCCCTGGCCGGGCCCCAGTCGCCCGCGGTGCCGTTCCACTCAGTTACGCCAATCCGGATGTTCCGGCCGGGCGCCAGGCGCCGAAGGTGCTCGCGCTGCGCCCGAATGTCGGCCACCATCCACGGGATGGAGGTGGAGTAGTAGTGCGGACATACGTAGCGTACCAGGTCCTTTGTCCCCTCGATGACACCGTCAGAGGGGAAGGCGGTCAGCAGCTCAATCGTGGGATCGGCGGCCAGCATCGCGCGGCAGTAGTCGGGCAAGCGCTGCTCGTACTCCTCGCCGGCCTGCTCGTTGCCGACCTGCCACAGCTTCACGCCGTAAGGCTCGGGATGACCGTTGGCGGCTCGCCTGGAGCCCCACTCGCTGTCCGCGGGCCCGTTGCAGTACTCCACCTCGGCCGCCGCATCAGCCGCCGAGCCGACGTTGTAGCTCGCGCACACGAGCGGCTCCGCGTCGACGAGCTCGCAGAACTGCAAGAACTCGTCGATCCCGACGTCGTTGGGCTCCATCCTGCCCCAAGGCCAGTTGGGGAACGGAACGCGCTTGTCCGGATCGCCGATGCCCTTTGTCCAGTCGTACGCGATCACGGCCGACCCGCCAAAGCGTAGGCAGTTCGGCTTCAGCGCGCGCACGGAATCGACCACGTCGCGGCGCCAGCCCTTGATGTTGTCATCCGGCACCAGGGTCACTTGGTCCACCCAGACCGTTCCCCTGGAGGCGACGCGGATGCTTAGCTCAGCGTCATCGTCGTCGGTGTCGGGCTCAAGGACCGCGGTGTGCTTACGCCACTCGCCGGTCACCCCCGTGAAGTCGGTCACGGCATAGGCGGACACGAACGGGCCATAGTCGTGGCCGAGCGTCGCACGGATCGGCCCGTCGAGGTCCTCCTGGCGAAGGTAGAAGGAAAGCGTGTACTTCCCGCCTTTCCGCAGGCACAGCCCCCTCTGGCGGATGCCGATCCCAAGGCCCGGTGACGTGGGGACGCTGAGGCGGTAGCACCAACCGCCGTTGAACGCGCCCTCGTTCACCCGATCGACCGCGCCGTCGCCGCCGAGCCCGGTCGGGATCCACGGGCGGTCGTAGACGTCCTTGTCCGTCTGCCAGTAGCACCACTCGGACGGGGGCAGGATGCCCTCGAAGCTGACGTCATCGAGCATCTGCGCGCGCATGCCCTGCACGTGATGGTCGAGGAACTCCACGAAGTTGCCGTAGATCCACGGTGAGATGGGCGCGGGACTCTCCGGCTCGTCCGTTACCTTCACGGTCGCGCCGGCCGCCTCGCCAGCCGACACCGGCTCGACCTCAAGACCGTCGAACCAGGCCGTACCGGTGCCCTGACCGAAGCCCACCAAGAAGACCGCGACCCGCATGACCCCGCTCGTCGGAGCGCGCACCACAATCGACTCGTGGCGCCACGGGGTGTCGCCATCGCGGTTCGGCGTGCACGAGTAGGGCATCGGACCATCGCACGCGCAGAAGGCGCCGTGGATGCTCGTGTCCGCGGACAGCCCCTCGGTGCGCACCCAGCCGGAGAGCCTGTACCAGCCGCTCGGAGTGACGCTGAGGTCCTGGTAGACAGCGGTATCGGATGGCTTGTCGGAAGAGATGCGGAGCGAAGTGCCCGCGAGCGCGGGGGCCGGATCGTCCAGGGTCACCGATGGCTGAGCCCCGTAGACGGCGATGTGCCACCCCGAGGGGCTCCCGTCGTCTCCGAGCGGGACCTGATCGAAGCTGTCGTTGAACAGAAGGGGGGCCTGCGAACCCGGAACGGCACAGAGCGCCGGCGCGATGGCGACTGGCACGAGCGCGTGGTACAGCGGGAACAGCGTCGACAACACGGGTCACCTCGTCAGTTGCATAGCTTGCGGGAGCGGGTCAGGCCCCAACGGACCTGCGGCCGTACGCGGACGCCACCGCCTGAAGCAGAGCGAACGCGTAAGGGTAGTCGACCGGACGGTCGGGGTTGATGCTAAGGCGATGGAGCAACGCCGCGGTCGTCTGCATCGCCAAGGACTGTGCCTCGTACGGGTTGGCGTAACCCAGGTCAGGCAGCCTGGCGAGCAGCCTAAGCACATACTCGTACTCCTCTTGCTTGAGCGCGCCGATCCTCGTGGTTATGGCCGCCCGCAGCTCATCG
>Ga0315282_10000846_pt1 | contig 59901 bp, 53 predicted proteins | sample YL17G07_20_MG_FD_203693 | JGI IMG/M metagenome (GOLD analysis project Ga0315282, IMG submission 203693) | Sediment microbial communities from Yellowstone Lake, YNP, Wyoming, USA - YL17G07_20 | ecosystem: Environmental > Aquatic > Freshwater > Lake > Sediment | place: USA: Wyoming | collected...
CCATTTTAGCGACCAACTGGGGCAGAACAAGCGCAACATTTGCTATGGGAGATGCTAATAAAGACGGAGTCGTCAGTATCTATGATTTATCTATTTTAGCGGGGGAGTGGGGACAGACGGTTACACCATCTAATATTTATCCAAGTCTCGTATTAACAAGCGCCGACATTACTGCGATTCGTGCTCGGATCACTGCTGGACAGGAACCTGAAGCATCAGCTTGGAAACACTTCAGCGATTATTATCTCAATGGTCCGATGCGCGATGCACCCCAAGTTTTTGCCGGTCCGGCAAGCGATGCTAATGATTGGGATCACGTCTTCGATACTCTTAATCAGGACGGAAGCAAGGCACGCAATCTTGCCATCGCCTACGCCATCACCAATGACCAAAAATATGCCGTCAAAGTCCATGAATACCTCGTCGCTTGGGCCAAGGGCAACACGCCGACCACACAGTATGACTTCGATCATGGCGATCCAAACCATGATCACGGTGCTGTGGGTTATCACCAGTCATATGGCTCCTTTTCGTTTGCTTACGCCTACGACCTAACCTATAACTCGGGTGTTTACACGGACACTGATCGAACCGCCGTCACGAGTTGGTTCACAAGGTTCGTCGACGCAATCCAGACCGCGAATGACCGCATCGCCAGCGACTGGTGGATCTCACAACCTAACAGAACAATGCCTTATGAATGGAACCGGATTAATGACCCTACTATCAGATATTATTACAGGCGTGATACTTATGTCGGTGGTGATGCTGTTGCACTCAGCCAGACGGCACGCTTTGCGATGGCACATATGATTGGTTATACAGCCGCTGAAAATGGTATTCTCAATGACAACACAAACGTCCTTAGCCTACAGAATATGCTCACCTCGGCTTTGACGCCGAGGAACGACGGTGACGGTGTGCCCGGTCATCCCAATCCGGTGCCCCATGTCTATATTTATGCAGCGAACTCACCCGGCGGCGGCATGCTCGATTATATGACTTATAACGTGCGTGCGCTTGATATCCTCGTCACGATGGCTGAACATACCGGGTGGGACACGGCCAAGGTGGCTGCCGCTCGCCAGAAGCTTCATGCTTCGTGGTCCTACTTCGCCCGTTACTTCGGTCCTGGTGCCGAGGCTAACCCCAATCCGACGGACGTTATTAATTATACTGCTTGTTTGCCACGTTTCGCGCTTGCCTACCACGAATTCGGCGACCAGAAGTTCTTGGACGTTCTTAATTCCGGAGCACGTAGCGATTACTCCGAACCACAACTCATCGGACCGGTTACATTGACCCACTCGATTGTTGAGCATTAGGTAGATAGTTGCATTACAGGACCTCGATATTTATAAAACTGCTTAAAAACTAAGCTATAATTTAGCAAGTTGTTCGAAATTATCATTATTTAAGGATTGTCTATTCTGTATATATTGCACTTGCTTTCTATTTAAAGAAATCTGCTTTGGCATTATTTACATTGAAGGCTGTTCCATTCACGGGTTGGTTCTTTTGTAACTGGTACACTTTAGCCATAAACATTGGCAATAGTTAAAATGTCGTCTACTGTAGCCAGCTATATTCGTGATTAAGGCTTAATAAATCCCTCTTTGTTTCAGGTAGTTTATTATGATATTATTAACCCAATAAAACGGAAAAAAGAATGGCAGAAAATAAAAACAAGAACTCAAAATACAACCCTGGAATACACTACAGTTATTGTTACAGCTCCATAAACTAAAGAGTGCTATGAAAAAGATAAAATTAGTTTTAAAAATAATTTTGTTGTCAGCTTTATTTGCTTTTGTATCATATATTTTCTATAAAATAGATTTCTCAAAAATAAAATCATTTTGGGATTTAGTAAACCAGGGCTATCCGGAAACAAAAAAAGTAATATTAAGTAGTGAAATTTTTAATAAAATTCCGATGGCTCCAGTTTTTATTATTTGGGGAACGATCGGCACAATAGCTTACCTTTTTTATTACAGCTTAGAACTTTTTTATAATAACATACGAAATTGGATTGTTATAAAATATTTTTATACACATCCTCGAACACGACAGGCCGGGAATAAAAAATTTATTATTAGAAGAATAATAATTCATATAGGAGTAATAGCCGTTTATCTTTTATTTGTATTATCAGTTATATTAGTCGCAGTACCGGTTGGATCTTTGTTTTTCTCAAAGTTTAATTATCTTAGCCAAATGATAAATAATAATTATATTCAGTTTACGGCTAGGTTTATACTTTCTACTTTATTCTGGACCCTGTTTTTTGGTTTTTACTCTGGTCTCATCTATTTAGCAAACATGATAATGAAAGATGAAACAATAGAACATGAACATGGTTTTGAGGATCTTGAGGGGTTAAAATAAATCTTTTTATAAATAAAGTAGATTCTAACATCATCTACGGTGCGGTACCAGTAAAGAATTGATTAAGGAGCAGTTATTTGCTATAAACATATAGTTATGGGCCCGTAGCTCAGCGGTAGAGCAGTTGCCTCTTAAGCAATTGGTCGTGGGTTCGAATCCCACCGGGCCCTCCAATTTCCATACATTGATTTGCAATTAAAAAGAAAATCTCGCGACATAGTTTTATATGAAGTGGGAAATGTTCTTTTCGACCTATTTCAACTTGTCAACCAATAAAATATGATATAATAAATTCTCATCAATAGCGTTTTTAAACGCAGAAAGGGGCAAATGAAAGACAAAGGAACATTGGGAACAATTATATTAATTGTTGTTGCTATCGTTATTTTGGTAGCAATATATGCTTGGGGTAGGACTGAGAAAAAGGAAAATACTGAGTCTGAACAAGTTCAAAGTACAGAGGAACAGACGCAGGAGTCTGGAGATGCTGGCAAGATTGGGCCGAACGAGACCACCATTACAGCAAAAAATTTTGATGCAGAGGTAATTAATGGCAGTAAGGGAAAATTAGTTGTCGTTGACGCCTATGCTCCTTGGTGTCCGCACTGTCAAAAAATGGGCCCAATTGTTACTGCCTTGGCGGATGAATATGTAGGTAAAGCTAAATTTGGTAAAATGAATGCCGATAACCAGGATTCAAATCAAAAAGAAAATTTTGATTTTGCCGTCGCCAAAGGTTTAGATGGTTATCCCACTTTTTGGTTTTATAAAGACGGAAAGATTGTTACCAGCTTTAGCGGTGAAAAGGAAAAAGCCGACCTCAAAGCAGAAATTGAAAAATATTTATAACTAAACTGTTTAAAAAGAGACCCGTCAGGGTCTCTTTTATTTCTTATCTTTTTTATAAAATTTTATTAACTCTTTAACTTTATTAGAAACTTCTAGTGGTGTAAGTTCAGCCTTGACCAAGTATTCGGTTGCCCCGAGTTCGTAAATTTTCTCGGCCACTGTTTCGTTTGCTACATTAGTTAAGATAATAGTAATAACATTTTTAAAAGCCGGCGTAGTTTTGATATATTTTAGGACTTCCAGACCGTCTATTTTGGGCATCATTATATCTAAAATAGCCACATCGGGAATAAATTCCTTTAAGGTCTCGATAGCCTTTTCCCCGTCTTCAGCTATGCGAACATCAAAGCCCTCAAGAGTAAACTTGCGGCTGTACATATCGACCAGTTGCAAATCATCTTCGGCTAATAAAATTTTAATGGCCACAGCAAACTCGTCTTATAAGTTAATTGTATAATGAAAGGAAGTCCTGTCAAGCAGGGATTTTACTCAAGGGTAGGTTTAGATTTATAATGTAATAAAGACAAGAGAGAATAAGAATGGTTCAGAAAAAAGAGTTATGGCTACCGGTTAACCTCGCTGATTTATTTTATACCTCGGCAGAGCGTTTTGCTGATAATGAGGCTTTAAAATACAAGGTTGGCCATCATTATGAGAGGTTAACTTACTTTGAACTAAGGCAGGAAGTTATTAAGCTGGCAATCGCTCTTGGAAAACTTGGCCTTAAAACTGGTGATAAAGCTATTTTATTTTCAGAAAATCGGCCTGAGTGGGTCATAACTGATTTAGCCTTGATTTCTCTAGGAGTAGTCAACATACCTGTCCACAGTGTCCTATCACCGTTCCAATTGGAAACAATTATCAAGGAAATCAAACCAGAGGTGATATTTTTTTCAGATCATGAGCTGGGAACAAAGTTTTTGGATATTGCTGGGACAATTGCTAAAATTGCCTACCTCATTTCTTTTGAAAAGCTAGACATGGAAGATTTTCATCACCTGGTTTACTTCAAAGACCTAGTTGATGGATCAAGCATTTCTGGTCGAGGGGAAGCGGAATTGCTAGAATTAGCTTTGAGAGTCAAACCAGAATCAGTCGCTACCATCATCTACACTTCTGGGACAACCGGTCATTTTAAGGGTGTCCAATTGACTCATAAGAATATCCTCTCAAACGTTTTGGCTGTTATAAATTGTGTTTGGGTTTATCCAGAGGACCGGTTCTTTTCTATATTGCCGCTTTCTCATATTTTTGAAAGAACAATCGGTTATTATATTCCCCTCTATGCTGGAGCAAGCGTTGGTTATGTTACCGATTTGAAGAATGTCTCCCAAGAAATTAAAGAACGACAGCCGACGATTGTTATTGCCGTACCGCGTCTTTTTGAGAAAATCTATGAAAAGATTTTGGATAATGTCGAAAAAAGCATATTCAAAAAAATTATTTTCCGTTTTGCTTTCAGTCTGAAAAAAGATGGCCAGCATAAAACCTTAGAAAAATTTTTCGAAAATCTCGTTTTTACCAAAGTTCGGGCTGAATTTGGCGGAGAAATTCGTTTCTTTGTTTCCGGCGGAGCGGCTCTGCCAGCTAAACTTGGCCGGTTCTTTGAGCAAGTTGGTTTAATTATTCTTGAGGGTTACGGTTTGACCGAAACTGCCCCGGTCATTTCCTGTAACCGATTAAAAGATTATTCCTTTGGTACAGTTGGCCCGGTTTTAGAAGGTGTTGAGGTTAAATTTAGTTCCTCGGGAGAAATTGTGGTCAAGGGACCAAGCGTCACCCCGGGCTATATTCGAAAAGAAGATACCAAAGAAGCTTTTACTCATGACGGCTGGTTTAAAACTGGCGATTATGGTTATTTTGATCGCAAGGGCTTTCTGGTTTTAACCGGGCGCAAAAAAGACTTGATCGTTTTGTCAACCGGTAAAAAGGTAGCCCCGACCCTTGTCGAAGAGCAATTGGAGTTCAGTCTCTATATTGATCAAGCTTTTGTTTTCGGCGATGCCAGAAAACATATTGGAGCAATCATCGTACCGAATTTTGAAAAAATGAAGGAGAAATTTGGCCTTAAGGGGCTACACCATTTGGCTAAAGACGATAAAGTTAGGGAATTTTTAAATGAAGAAATTAAAGAACTGCTGAAAAATTATGCTTCCTATGAAAAAATATATAAATTTATCATTCAGCCAGAACCCTTTTCGATTGAGAATGGCGAACTAACTCCCAAGCTTGGACTTCGCCGCCATGTAATTTATGAGCGAAATTTAGAAGAAATTGAGAAACTCTATCAGAAGTAAAAAACTGCCTTGCATCACGCTAGGTATTGTTGTATGCTTATAATGTCCTTGGGAAAAACAGCGATCCCACCAGAAACCGAAGGAGCTACGCAATGTTAACAGAAGGTGGGTAGCAACCCGAGGATGTTCTCATAAACTGTCTTGATAGGTGAAGATGGAACTCTCTTAAGAGAATCAGATGAGTTCCAGTACTGCTTTGTCTGTCGAGACCGTCCGTGTGGGCTGTCCTACGCCTGCTTGTCGAGCACTGCCTGGATAAGGTGTGTTTGGATAAGTAAGGAAGCTGGCAGGAAGAACGGAAGCTTAAGGAGCCCGTCGGGTTCCATGGAGGTTGATCTCTCTCGGGAGATCGCAAGTTTGGGGCTTAGCCTCCGCAGCGACTGGCGTTTCAGCTGAAGCCAGATTTGTTGCGGCAAGTCTACCAAAGCCTCCCCATCTAAGCCTTCCGACTCCGTCAGAGTAGCAGCTTGCACACATAACAGCCGGGGAGCCACGAGTGGTCTTTGTTCCTGTGGCTCCCCGGCGCCACTCAAAAAAACAGCCCCGAAAGGGGTTTTTAAAATTCTTTTAGGTTATAATGGAATTATGCCGAAAAAAGATCAGCAGGTTATCGAGAGATTAAAGGATCGCCAGAAAGATCGGAAAGACAAAAACAAAATAGGTCTAATCATCGAAGGCGGCGGCATGCGGGGAGTTTTTGCTGGCGGAGTCATGATTGGCCTAGAAAAACTTGGTTTGACTGAGGCCTTTGATTATATCTACGCCTCTTCTTCAGGAAGTTGCGCCGGTGCTTATTTTTTATCCAAACAAACAAGCATCGGGACATCAATATATTATGAGGATCTTACAGGATATAGGTTTATAAAGCCCTGGAAATTGCGAAGCGCTGCTGATATTGATTATTTATGTGATGTCATCTTTAGACACAAAAAGAAACTAGACACGAAAAAAATAAAAAAAAGTAAAACAATTTTTAAGATTTTTGTAGCGGATGCAGATAGTGGAGAATGTACTTTTTATACTAACAAAGATAAAGTTGATTTGATTGATGTTATCAAAGCTTCTTGTGCCTTGCCTCTCTATTACAATAAATCAGTAACTATTGGCGAAAAAGAACATATGGATGGTCATATAGGTAAATCTTTACCGATCGAAGACGCCATTACTGATGGCTGTACAGACTTATTAGTTGTCACAATCGTTCCTGAATATTATCGGTCGATAGAGGACACCGCATTGGTCAAGTGGTTTAAAAAAATACTATTGTCAAATCTTTCTCTTAGATACAAAGAGAAATATAGCAACAAGGAAAAGTTAGACAACTATAACGAAAGTCTGGATGTCATTTTTGGTCGTATCAAAGTTCACCGTCCGATGAACATCTATACTATTTCTCCAGATTATTTATTAGACCAATTTGAGACTCGCCGCGGGACATTAAAAAGGGCTGTTAACCATGGAATTTTTAAAGCCCTGGAAGCTTTTTCTATAGAAAAGAAATAAACTTAGGCTTATAATATTTTTCGTATGACTGCTGTTATTGAGATCAAAAACCTGAAAAAATACTTTGGCTCGGTCAAAGCCGTTGACGGCATCTCTTTTGAAATTCAGAAAGGCGAAGTCTTTGGCTTTCTCGGTCCGAATGGTGCTGGTAAAACAACGACTATTCGCTGCCTGATGGACTTTATTAGGCCAACCGAGGGCACAATTACCATTTTTGGTAAAGATGCTCAAAAAGATTCAGTCTTTCTCAAAGGCAAAATCGGTTTTTTGCCGGGCAATGTTAAGCTGTATAACAAATGGACGGGCATTGAACATATTAAATTTATCGAGAGTATCCGCGGAAAGTCAGAGTTCGCTCAAAACCTGATTAGTAAATTAGACTTTGATCCAGAGATCAAATTTCACCAGCTTTCTAGTGGAAACAGGCAGAAACTGGGCCTTATTTTAGCGTTGATGAACGAACCGGAAATTCTGGTTATGGACGAACCAACGCTCGGTCTAGATCCCTTATTGCAAAATACTATTTACGAAGTTCTAAACGACCTCAAGAAAAAGGGCACAACTATTTTTGTCTCCTCTCACAATTTAGCCGAAGTTGAAAAAATTTGCGATCGTGTCGGGATTATTAAAGAAGGTAAAATGATTGCTGTCGAAACGCTCAAAGAGTTAGGAACGAAGAAACTTCATCAAATTGAGGTCAGAATTGACGGTAACTTTACCAAAAAAGATTTCCAATTTAATGGAGTAAACTCAATTGAAGAGATTCCAAGTGGTCTACTAATGACTGTTGAAGGCGACCTAAATCCGATTTTGCGCAAATTGGCCAAATACGATATTGTTGATATCGAGATAAGCCATGCCAATCTAGAAGAAGTTTTCCTAAAATTTTATAAGAGGTGATTATGTTTCCAATATTTTGGCGATTTATTAGAGATAAAAAATACATTTTTGTTGGTTATCTTATCGGTTCGGTCGCTTTTTTGGAAATGTATGTGGCCTTGTTCCCATCATTTAGTAAGATCGCTCAAGAAAAAATTAATCTTTTAATGCAAAGCTATCCAAAAGAGATCTGGACAGTTATGGGTCTTGATCCGGCCAAACTTTCTTTTGGTCATATTGAATCATTTGTGGCCACGGAGCAATATAGTTTTATTTGGCCAATCCTCTTAATTATTTTAGCTATCAGTCTGGCAAATGCGGCGATTGTTTCTGATATTGAAAAAGGGACCATCGAATTAATTTTAGCTCAACCAATTTCTCGTTTAAAAATATATCTTTCCCGCTATTTGGCCGGAGCCACTATCCTAACGGTTTTTGTTTTTAGTTCGGTTTATGCCATCATCCCGCTAACAAAGATCCATCATGTACTAATACATTATCAGAATAATTTAACTATCGCTATTTCCGGACTTTTATTATCTTTGTCGATATATAGCATCGCTATGTTTGCCTCGAGTATTTTTTCTGACAAAGGGAAGGTTTCATTTTTAATTGCCGGTCTGGTTATTTTAACCTATGTCTTGAACATTCTTGCTGGGTTAAAAGATGCCTTAAAAGATCTTAAATATGTTTCCTTTTTTCATTATTACAGTGCCATGGCAAATTTTGTCGATAACCAGTTTATTGCTTATTCTTTTTGGTTTTTTATGGGATTGATTTTAGTTTTTTCACTACTCGGGGCTCTTTGGTTTAATCGGCGGGATATTATCGTCTAATTGAAAAACAAACCTAGTCATGCTAATATAAAGCCAATAATTAATAATTTATTGGCAGTTTAATAGTTACTGGTTAAGTAGTTCCATAGCTAAAAAACAAAAAGATTATTACTAGATACTATTTAACAATTAAACTAATAACTGTTTTTGGAGAAATTATGGATGAGCATCTCGGTATGTCAGAAAAAGAAATTATCGAGCACCGTTTAAAAAAACTTAAGAAAATCAAAGCTAAGGGAATTAATCCGTACCCGGCAAAAACCGCTCGGAATTATACTTGTGGCGATGTTTTAAGTGAACAGAGAGCTTTGATTAAGTCTGGGCAAAAAGTTATTGTCGCCGGCCGATTGATAGCTACGCGCGGTCATGGCAAGCTCGTTTTTTCCGACATAATTGATCAGTCCGGTAAAATTCAGATCGCCTTTAAGGCTGATGTTTTGGCTCGAAGTTTTGAAATGATTGAGTTTTTCGATGTTGGTGATTTTGTCGAAATCAGTGGCCCGGTATTTGTCACTAAAGTTGGTGAAACGACTATCAAAGCTGAAAAGGTCAAAATTCTGAGCAAGAGTTTACGACCCCTACCTGACAAATGGCATGGCCTGCAAGATGAGGAGATGCGCTACCGCAAACGCTACCTGGATTTTATTATGAACCCCCAGTTGCGTGAGCTTTTTGTTAAAAAGGCCAAATTTTGGCAATCGATCCGCAATTTTATGCTCGGGAAAGGCTTTCTCGAAGTGGAAACACCGGTCTTGGAAAATACAGCTGGTGGGGCTGATGCCAATCCTTTCATTACCCACCATGATTATTTAGATATCGATGTTTATTTACGCATCTCGATGGGTGAACTCTGGCAAAAACGATTAATGATTGCTGGTTTTGATAAAACATTTGAGCTTGGCCGACAATTCCGTAACGAAGGGGTTAGTCGGGAACATTTGCAAGATTATACTCAAATGGAATTTTATTGGGCTTATGCTAATTATGAAGATTCCATGATCTTAGTGGAAGAGATGTATAAAAGAGTAGCTAAAGATGTCTTTGGTACATATAAATTTAAAATGGCCGGTTTTGATGTTGATTTGGGTAAAAAATGGGATCGGATTGATTACACAGAGGCCATCAACAAGGCCCACAAAATCGATGTTTTAAATATGTCTGAAACAGAACTCAAAAAATTGCTTAAAGACAAAAAAATTGACTTTCGTTCCATTGACCGCAAAGGCCGTTTGATTGATCTTCTTTGGAAGCAAATTCGCCGCGAGGTAGCTGGTCCGGCTTTTCTAATAAATCATCCGGTTGAGGTTTCGCCACTAGCCAAAAGAAAAGAAGATGATCCAAGACTGACAGAACGGTATCAAGTGTTAATTGCCGGTTCAGAACAAGGAAATGGTTATTCTGAATTAAATGATCCGCAAGATCAGGCAGAGAGATTTACTGAACAAGCTAAAATGCGTGAAGAAGGCGATATCGAAGCCCAAATGGATGATCAGGAATTTGTCGAAGCTCTAGAATATGGTATGCCGCCGACAACTGGCTTTGGTGTCTCAGAACGACTTTTTGCCTTTATGGCTGATAAACCGGTCCGTGAATGTGTTATGTTCCCACTTTTGAAGCCGGAAAAACCTCAAGGTAAAGTTAAAAGAGTCCGAAAAAACAGACTCAAATAGCAAGAAATAAATTTACAACCTTGACTTATGGTCAAGGCTGTATTAAATTATGGCCAGCTACGAAGTGGTAATAGGCGCAAACGTCCTTTGACAACGCGAAAGTGAGGATCAGATGTCTTTTTGGCATAAACATAAGACAGTGATCCTCAAAGGATTGCTGAAACTGGCTTTGGTTATCATCTTTGGTATTTGCCTGATGAACCTGCTTGCACCCGTGACGTGCAAAGTAAACGAGGGTAATCTGACCTATCAACTCGATCCCAATCTTCTCCATGGAGGAAATGTCGAGTCCTCACTCGGACCGGCCGGAATGCTGAAGCTGAAGATGTTCAAAACACCGGTAAATCTGAGGATGGATTTGGTCCTAAGCAAGGATCTGACCAACCATCAAAGTATAGCCAAAACCTGGGAAGACGGCACGATTAGCTTCAAGTCCAATGCTTTGGCTGCCTTCTACGATTTTCTTGTCTGGCGATTCATCTGGGTAGCTCTGATGGGCGTATCAGTCGGGATAATCCTGACCAACGGTGGTGACCGCTGGTTGCGGCGATTTATCCGCAATGGATTGATGCTTGGGCCCCTGACCTTTGTACTAATCGCTGGTTGCTTTGTCGGGTGGTCATATTTGACGCTTGATCGTACGCCTGAGGTTAGGTTTACCGGCATGGCGTCAGAACTACCAAAAGTACTGGCTCTAGTCAAGACAATAGGGAGCGATTACCCAGTCAGAAAGAATGTCTTCCAGAACGTGGTCGATGGCATGGTGAATGTTTCTTACCAGGTTGACCACCAAGCGACCTTCGATCCGACAGAACCCAGAACTCGTATCCTGGTAGCTAGCGACATCCACGACAACATCTTGGGAACACAGATAGCGAGCGAGCTTCTCAACAACAAAGAACTTGGACCCTTCTCTGCTGTCCTTTTGACCGGTGATATCACTACCTTTGGGACAAAAGAAGAAGCCCAATCCTTTGACAACCAGATGAAAGTGCGGAAAATTCCCGTCTATCTGGTTGGTGGGAATCATGAGAGTAGACCGGCGATGGACGCTTTTAAAGAAATGGGATATATCGTCCTTGAGGGAGCGGTCATTAAAATCGATGATCTTTCGGTAATGGGGGACAGTGATCCATTGGCTGAAAGCTATCTGATCGATTCAGACGTCACCGCTCTGGAGACAAGGTCTGATGATATGACTGACTTGTGGAATAGTTACTCTATAAAGCCACAAGTTGTCGCCGTCCACGATGTCAAGCAGGCCGAAGGTGTTATCCAGACGGCGAAAAAAGCCAAGGAGCATCTGACCGTCATATTCGGCCATAACCACAAAGTCAGTGTCAAAACTGACGGAACGGTTGACCTGATTGGCGCTGGGACAGGCGGAGCATCCGGCTTTGACGAGATCGGAAGAAACCCCGATAGTCCCTATACCTATCAAATCCTCGATTTCTCAAGAGGGGTAGATCCGAAACTACTTTCGGTGACAACCTTAAGCTTCGAGGGGCTGAACGGTAAATTAACGACCGAGTACACACCTATAAACTAGGGGAGCGTAAAAACCTCCCCTTTAACTTTTTATAGCATTTTTCTAATTTCTTTTTCGAGTTTTGAGTTAATATCACCCAAAAATGCAAATTTAAGGGATGATTCTGATAGATACTTATTGGAGAGTTTATAAAAATCAGCCTTTGTCATTTTTTTACAGATTTTATTTTCTTCTTCTAGGGTAGTTATTTTTTTCTTATAAAATTTTTGAAGTGTTATATATTTGCCGAACCGTTCAGCCCTTTCTTCCAAAAATAAATTATTGGAAATAAAGGTATTTTTTCCTCTCTGAATAAAATTATCGGTAATGTTATTTTTCATTAGATCTATTGATTCAAAAATATCTTCTATTACTTTTTTAACCCCCTCTTTACTAGTGCCAATATTACAGAGAATTGCGCCTTCATTCTCATAACGGATCCAGTCAAAAATTGGAGCATATGCTAAATTATGTTTTTCTCGAATAAGATTATATATAATATAACGCCAGACTTGAGACCAAATATTAATCTCATTTTTGGAGGGTGAAATATAACCCGGGGTTAATAATCCAAATCCAACGTGGACTTGAGATAGCAATTTTTTCTCAATTTTAATTTTCGCTAATTTTTTTCTATTAGTCAGGTTTTTATCTTGCTCTTCTCCATCTTTGGCTTGCCCGAAATGCTTGTTAATAATAGGGAGTAATTGCTTCTCGTTTTTTGATGAACAAACCATCAAAATCATATTTCGAGGATTATAAAATTTACTAAAATATTGTTTTAAAAGCTTTTGGTTGATTTTATTCAAACTTGTTTCTGTTCCTAGAGTATCAAGACCCAACATCTCATTCTTCAAAACCATTGAGGGTAAAAGCCAAGTGGTAGTATATCGGTTGCTAATATCCCGAGATCTATGTAATTCTTCCGTAATAATTTTTCTTTCTTCATTAATAATTACTTCCGAGAGCAACGGCCTTTGTGTCATTTCGTATAGAATTTCGCAGGCCTTTTCGAAATATTGATCTATAATTTTTATCTTAAATTCTGTATATTCAGCCCCTGTTCTGGCATTTAAATAACCCCCGAGAGACCGTATCTCATCTCTTAATATTTCCTTATCGGGATATTTTTGACTACCGCCAAATGCCACATGCTCCAAAAAATGAGAAACCCCATTTGTTTCTGGAGTCTCAAAGGCTCGGCCAGCTCGAACATTTACCTGAACCCAAGTAGATTTTAAATAGGGGAAGTGAAAAATAAAAACCCTTAACCCATTTTTGAGAGTATACTCTTTCCAATTTTGCATTTGAGTTCTCCTTTTGGCTTATTATAGCCGTTTTGCTAGAAAAATGCCATAATGTTGTTATGAAAATAATTGATCTGACAGACTCATATATAAAAAATATTTTAGAAGAGAATGTGTCAATCCGAAGGTTCAATAATATTTTAGATGCCTATGCTCAAGCGGATGTAGTTATATCGCCTGAAAGATTTTGTTCCTATGGGCTGGCTGTATCCGAGTCTCTTTCATTAGGTATACCAACTTTTATGGCGCCAATTCCAACCTATCTTGAAATAGGTTTTGGTTACAAACATGCTATTTTCCCAGATAAAAATGAACCTGAGTATTTTGCCCAAAAGATTATAGAATTTTTATCGGAAAAAAGAAATTTTAATTCCGATACAAAAAAATTTAGAGACCAAAATTCTTTTGAAAAATGTTCTGGATAGTATTTGAACTTGTACAAGGACCTTCTTAAAGCGAAGAGAGAAGAAATTCTAATTCCACAAGGGCATTTTTAATCAATTGAATTTTTTCTGTGACCGAATTATTAATTGAGTTAAGTTCTTCAATATCTTCTTTCTCTTTTCTTTGTGTTAACAAATCACTAGTTTCCTTTATTAGTTTGATATTCCTGATTATCATGAAAGGAATTATTGATTTTTTCTCTACATCGGATAACTTCACATTTTTCTTGTATTCATTCAAGAAAGCGCTTAGCGGCTTCAACTCTACTCCATACGTTTTCGAAATAAAAATATGGGTTATTAGAACTGCCAAATCCCAGGTTATAAAATCAATATGGCAATCTCCAAGGTCAATAAATGATAAAACTTTGGTTTTACCTGAATTAACAAAGACATTCTGTCGAGTAAGATCAGAATGGATAACGGTCTTTCTCATCTCAGAAAAGCCATCTATTGACTTAATTTTCTTGTTTGAGTTATCAAGTTCCTGTTTTGTTTTGGAATCCAAGTTTGTATTCTCAGTTACATAATCGTCTTTAGCCGGGATTGCATCCAAAAATTCTTTATTTTTTAAGTGGTATTTTGAAAGCTTTTTAGCTAAATCTACAGCAAGCGATTCTTTTATCTGTCCCGAAACTGAAACGCCCGGTATATGTTCCCACAAAATAAGCAATTTGTCATTGGCTCTTGTGATTGGAGATTGATTGATGTTCAAAATAGGTTGAGGTGTCAAATCCAAAAAGAATTTTGCCGCTTCAGCCTCCTTTAAGGCTTCAGTCTCCAAAGCATACCACTTGACTACAGTTATTCGGTCACTCGTCTTTACAAGGGAGGTTTTTTTATTAAGCCCACCACTTACTTTTTCTATTTTTGGACTTTTTAACTTATAAAATTTTTCTAAAATAGTTTTTTTCATTCTTGATCCTTAAAACATTATTTTAACCGAAAATAGCAAAATTTGGAACTTATTACTGGCTTTCCAAATTCTACTCTCAAACCTACTTGTGAAGCTGGACTTGGGTGGTATGAATTGGGATAGGTTGAATACCGAAGTTGTTCGGGGGGTGGGGAAGGCCGCCTTATTTAATATTCGAATCTAATCGTGCTATAAAAATAAAACAAAAATAGACTAATATTATTTTAGCAATTTTTGTTGAGGATTCTTTTTCTCAATATAAATTCTGACTAATCTTACTAATTCCTTCGCGGTTTTGATTTCAGACCTAATTTCAGTTTTTGAACTGTCAAAAATTGCTTGATATTCAAATTCATTTCTGGCTTTTCGAAGTTTATCAAATTTCTTTATAACAATTTTGGCTTCATCCCCGAGGGATCTTCTAATTGCTTCGACAACACCCCTGTGTTGCTGAAAACTCCCGGGCCGATATCCTTGAGATCGGATCAAGGCATTGGAAGCATGAAACATCGACTTATATGCCAAATCCATTGCCGTGGGAAGGTCATCGTTTAGTTGTTTTTCGGCTTTTTCAATATCAATTATCGCTCTTGATATCAATCGATTTATTTGGTCAAAACCAATTGATTTTTCTTTCTTTAAGCTTTTATTGTCTAAGAGATCAGAGTAATTAGGTTCTTTATAATTCATTTGAATTTCCCTTTAAAAAGATTTTAGGTTTTTCTATCAGATTTAAAATGAAACTATCTTTTTCTTTCTTTTTCTTTTGCCATTCCTTATTACTATACTGATGATAATTAATTTCTCGCCCAAGTGATTTTTCTAAATCATTAATCCTGCTGATAAAATTGTCTTCGTCAAATTTACCGACGACCATCAAGTCTATATCGGAAGCAGTGTGGTGAGCATGGTTGGCAAAAGATCCATAGATAAAAGCAGTTTTGATGTCTGGATATTTGGCAATAATTTCTGTCAGGGCCCCTTCGACACCAATTGTTTTAAAAATAATTCTCTCAACCTCTTCGAATAATGGAAAATCTTTGTTTAAGTAAAAGTATTTTTGATTGCCTTTTTGCTCTGCTAAAAAATAACCAGAATTACACAAGCTTTTTAATTCTCTTGATAGATTTGTCGGATCAACGCCTAAAATTCTAGCTATTTCCCGCAAAAAAAGCTTAGAATCTGGATTTGTGAAAAAATAGAGAAGTAATTTTTGACGCAATTTTGAATTCAAGTTTAACATTGTGGTGTCCATTTACCACAATTGTAGTAATTATATACTACAATGTCAACAGCTTATTTATTATTCAAATCTAATCGTGCTATAATTCAGATGCTATCCGACGTCACCTAACGGAGTTTATCCACCCTTGGCGGACAGGATTAAAGAAGAAAAACAAAAAAGAAAACTCCTTGTAACGGTGTAATATAGTGAAAAAGTTTTCAAATTGAATTAAAATACGTTTATGGGAAAAAATAGGCTGAAAATTACTTTTAGGCCATTATCTTCTGATGATCTTCAATATAGAGTTAAATGGTTGAATAACCCCCATGTTAATCGTAATTTTGGGGGAGACGGCATTCACAAAGTTACAAATATTAAAAAACAACAAACATGGTTTTCTAGATATCTAGAAGATAAAAACCAAAAACATTTTGTTATTTTGGTCAACAACACTCCGGTTGGTCAAGTGGGTCTCTCTGAGGTTAGCAAGGGAAATAAACATGCCGAAGTTTTCATAATAATTGGTAACGATAAATATAGGGGGATAGGTATTTCCCAAACTGCTCTTCAGTTTATAACAAACTATGGATTTAACCGTTTGAAATTGCATAAAATTTTTCTAGAAGTAAATGCACTTAACGAACAAGCAATCAAAGCTTACGAGAAATTTGGTTTTAAACACGAAGGCGTGCTTAAGGAACATCTATTTTATAATAATAAATATATAGATTTACTGTATATGTCTATTATTAAGTAGTTTTTGTTTTATATTTTAAGGTTTTGCAAAGGTTTTTTATTAACAAATTTAAATCATTTGCTATAATCTAGTTACAACATATTGCTAAATCCCCCCAGTTCTGTAAAAGGACCTGGGGGTTTTGTTTTGTCAAAATAGTTTATAATAAGGTTTATGAATAAACAAAAATTAATAGAATTTATTATTAAGAAACTAATATCTGATAGAAGTCTAGTTCTTGTTGGACCTAATGATAGTGGCAAGTCTTGGTTCGTGACAAATGAACTACTACCTACTATAGAGAAAAGAAATCTCCAGGCTCAGTATATAAAAGAGTGTGATGATAGTTTTCAAGGTATTAACAATGCAGATATTGCCATAATAGACGAGGTTGAAACCCTCATTGACAAGGACTTTTTAGAGCAAAGACACCCAAAAGAAAGACCATATTACGACGATAAATATGTAGGCCAAGTGAATAATTGGTTTAAAAAGCTTAAGGGTATTAATATCCCTGCCATATTTATCATTACTAGAAATGATAAAGAAGAAATTAGTTACTTGGTAAAACATTTGAACGTAACCGATTGGGGTCAAAAAGTTACAACTTTGCCTTTTTCGAGAACTGACAAATAGATTATGAATATTAAGGTTAGTTACGAGATATAAGAAGTGTCAAAAAATCGTATTACTAATAGTTAAACCAAACAACTTTTTTGCCGTGGTCTTTAAAATATTTTTCTGTCAATGGATGGTTTTTAACGATAGCATCAGCCATTTCCTGCTGAGAAATAGCTTCTTTTTTCTCGAGTTTATCTCTAATAAATTCGCCGTTTAGATAAATTAAATAAGCCGGGAAAGTATAGTGGACTTTTTCCAGACTCTCAAAATCGTCATCTTTGACCGCCTTAACCAAACGTTCATAAAGCTCATTCGGGAAATGCTTCCCGGCAAGGTAGCTTACTCTAATAAAAACGGAGTAAACAACTAATTCTTTTACGTAGTTATATTTTATTTTATCGGCGTTTTTCGAAGCCTTCTTAATTATCAGGTTTTTTTCGAGCAGAGAGCTGACATCTCTTATATATTCTTTAAGGATAATGTGGGTTAACTCGTGCCACAGAATACATAGCTTTTCGTTAATATAATCTTCTTTTATCGAACTACACTCGAGAGTAATGGTGTTCGGACCATTATTTGCTCCGCCGCCACCACCTCGTTCGTCAGCCGATAAAAGTAGAATTATTTCAATCTCTTCTTTTAAATCGGCGTCCTTAAAAAGCTTTTTAAAATCGTCTTCAATCTGCCATTCGGTCTGGTAAAATTTTTCTTTGATAAATTTTTGGACTTTGCTGAAGTTTCTTTCTTGCTCTTTCCAAATCTTTTCAAAACGAGGTTTCAAAATCTCCATCGTTTTCAAAAAGCAGTCCGTCTCGGGAAGGGTTATTATATTTTTATTTGAACCAAGGTCCTCATAGCGCATTAAATAATTAAAAACGCTATAAACTCCTGGTATGTTAACTTCCTCAAAGCCGTATTTTTGCAACAACTTTTTAATATCTTCCAGGACTTCTTTTTCTTTCTCCGACAATGACCCGGTTTTATCTAACCACTCTTGGTTGTATCTTCGACGACAGGAAAAGTGCCATTCAGCTAAATTTTGAACGAAAAAGAAATGATTAATTGGTTTTGAGACTACAAAATTTATTTTTATATGGCTCCTTTTGGCTTATTATAGCCGTTTTGCTAAAAAAATGCCATAATGTTGTTATGACTAATTACCCTCATGTCACATTTCATTTAAGTAAGATTCTTGATAAGAGAATGACCCGGGAATTTTTAGATTCCTCAAAAAAAGCAGGCCTAGATTTTGCGGGGAATATTTTAGAAATACACCCAGACCTAAAAAAATATTATGAATTAAACAAAAACAAACGGATCAAATTTATTGATGATTACGTAGATAATTACTATTTGAAAAACCAAAAAGAATTACTAAATGCTAAAAGGTTGTTTCAAGACGAGTGGGATCAAGTTGAAGTAGATTTTTTCCAAGAAACCGATAAAATCTTTGCAAATTTACCGTGGCCAGAAGGTTCATATCAAGGATTTATATCAATAATTCCATGTGGACCAAGATTTCTTGAGACAAAAGAATTCCAAAGTTGTTTCTTATGGGAAGAGAATATCGTTGGACAAGTTATTCATGAATTGCTTCATTTTCAATTTTATAATCAAATTGGACAGATACCGGAGGTAGAGAAAGCTAATTCTGAAAGAATCTGGCAACTTTCAGAGATATTTAATGACATTATTCAATCAGAATCGGAATTTGTTAGGCTGCAAGGATATATTTCCTCAATTTCCTACCCAGATCACAAAAAATCGTATAAAAAATACGAAAAAATATGGGAAGAAACAAAAGATGCTAAAGAGTTTATTTTGAGGTCTTTAAATAATGAAAATATTTGACCTAACCGATTCATATATAAAAAATATTTTAGAAAAAAATGATTTAGAAGAATATAAGAAATCTTTTCCTGAGTTTTTTGAGCATTATTATAGTGTTTGGGCAAAGGAAGAAAACTTTAAAGTTACTCTAGACAAAAAAGAAGTTAAAAGGAACAAGAAGATAGTTCTTGATCTTCTGCCCGTAATTGAGAAGAAATTAAAAAAACTGGGGATAATAGTCCCAAAAGATCACAAAATACTTATATTTGTTGGTCAGAAAAATTCAAATGGGCATTCATTCAAATTTAAAGATGAATACATAACATGGTTAGCCTTGGAGTCTTACAACACAAAACTAGACGTGGAAGTTTTTGCCACGCACGAAATAGTCCACAGTCTTTTCTATGAAAATCACAAAAATGAAAATATTGATGATTTTTGGCAAGAAGACAAAGTTTCGTCTAGGTTAATCAATGAAGGAATGGCTACCTATATTAGTAAAAGAGCCTTTAACCTAAGGGGTAAAGATGCGCTTTGGGCAAGCTATTTGTCTGAAAAAGAAAAATCTAAATGGTATTCAGAATGTGAAAAAGAGAAAGAAAATATCAAGAAAATTATTTCAGAGAATTATGATAAAAAAATAAAAGCAGAAACTGAAATTTATGACATGTTCAATGCTTCTGACCCAAATGATATCTACAAATTTCGATCAGGATACTACCTTGGGTTGAAAGTAATAGAGAAACTGCTAGAACTCGAAAAAATGAAAGATTCTGAGCTAATAAAGATGTCTGTTGAAAACATTGAGAACAAGGTCATGGAAATATGTGGAAAGTAGACTAAAAGTTATTTTTTTCGACTTTGTCGGTGTGAATGTCTGTTGTTGATAATAATACCGAAAATATTGCGGGAGTTTTGTAATAAAAGCTTCTGAATATGATAGAATAGATGATGAAAAAGATTAAACTAATTTAACAATCTGATTCTGAAATCTCTCTAAAAGTAAGTTCTTCTAATTTTCGGCGACGCATTTTCGATTCTATAGTTCTTAACTCTAAATATCTTCTGTCCATTTCCGATTTGGAAATATGTCCTTTCATCTTAGAGGAGGAAACCCCTGGTCTATCGGAATAACGCGTTATGGTAATATAATCAAAGTTTGCAAACTCTAAGGCTTTGATTGTTTTATTAAAGTCTTGCTTAGTTTCTCCGGGGAAACCTACAATCACTTGTGTATGAATGAAAAGTAAGGGGTAATCATGTTTTAGTCTTCTTATCAAAGGCAGGAATTTATTCAAATCCCTAGGTCTGTTCATCTTTTTTAATATTTCATCAGATCCAGATTGGAAAGATGCACAAAGATAATAAATTTTACCTTTTTTAAAAAAAGGTTCAAGTCTATCAATATTTTTAATAAGACTATCGGGTGTAATATATCTAACTGCAATCTTAATATTTTTTGTTATCGGATCTATCTTTTCTAATAAATCAGGCAGTGAAGAACTAATATCCCAACCATAATCACCTACCTCATCTCCAGTCAATACTATCCTTTTATAGCCTTTAGAGACGCCAAACTTTGTTTCGGCTAGTATTTTTTCCAAAGGACGACTTTTTAATGTTCCTTTAGCTCTCTTTGCGGCACAATAACTGCAGTTAAAGAGGCATCCATCTGCCACTTTTACTTCAAAGAGACCTTCTTCTTTCCAGAAAAATCTTCCTTTTGTTAAGTAATTATATATTTCAATAAAATTCTGGTTCTTAAATTTTTTTGCTAGCTTTTCTGATAATTTTAGTTCGTTTAATTCCTCATTAGTATAGTAGAGAAAAGGATCGCCAGGTGAATGTTCTCTTATAATGTCACCATCCCAAAAAACATCATTGATGCTTACTGTTGCATTAATGATAGAATCTAGCATGCTTTCATCGGCTTTCGAAAAAGTTGTTCCTTTAAAAACTTTTTTCAAGCTATTTGGATTAATTTTGGATAAACAACCCCCCACAAGAAATGTTGTATTTTTACTTATCATCTTTTGAAGATTTGCAATGGACTGCAGAGCAAAATCTTCTGTATCTTTTATAACACCGCAGGTTGTATATATAATCAAGTCTGCAGCATAGGGGCTTGCCACTTCTTCCCATCCGTTTAATCTAAGATACTTAGAATATCTTTGGGTGTCGTGGCGCACGACAGAACAGCCGTTTGTCTCTAAATAAAAACTTTTTTTATTTTTCCCACGATCTCCTTTCCGATAAAATCTTAATTTTATTAAAATATTGTTCTTTATTATTAAGAGCAAGCCTTTTTCCAATTTGTCTAATTAACTCTTTTTTATTATCAGCCATTAAATTATTAATATTTAGCCAATCCTTCTTTGACATATTTGATATCTCCGGAATTATTGCTTTTATAACACCAGCTTTTTCTAATCCAGAAATAAATAAAATTTTGTTATTTGATCTAACAATGGATTTGAAAAAAGAATTAAGGCAAGAATAGTAACGATCATCTATTTTGCCATTATCTTCTTTTATTTTTTTTAAGACATTCTTAATAAGGTTTATATTTTTAGTTAAGCGGCTGTCAATTTCATATTTAGACATCAGATAGATCATTCTTGATAGTAAAAGATAGGGATTTTCTTTATCCAAACTATTATGAATATGATATAAATTTTTTGTTTTTATATTAAAAATTGCTTGTTCAACACCAGACAAAGTTTTCTCCGAAGTATTATATATGGCATCTTCAATGTTAAAGGGTGATTTGAGATCGCTAAAACTATCAGTAAAACAAATATCCAACATCGAATCGTCTTCTTTAGCATAAACTAAAGTAGTTTTTATGTTTTTTCTGATAATGTATTCTCTAGAATCAATAATTATTATATAACCCGATTTTTTGAGCTTATTTATAACAAGTGCTCTCTTTTCTTTCCCCTCAACTGCTATATCAATATCATTTATTTTTTTCTTGGGGTTAATGAAGATATCGATTAATCCACCACCAAAAAACATAAAATTTTTCAACCCGGTAGAAGCTGATACCTCTTTAGTGATTTTTTCTAGGAGAGAGAGACTACTATTATAGTTTTCTAAATCGAATTTCTTCTTTTGGCGAATGATAGTTTTTGCTGCCTTCTTGGCAATATTGTTATTGAAGAAAGGCGAGGTCGGATAAATTTTAATTCCAGATATATTAATCCCATTAAGGTTCTTTTGGTAATTCTTACTAAAGGAGTACTCAATGCCCACGCCTTTGTCCATTCTGTTTTGCTTGTCCCAGGAAAAGAATTGTTGTGAATACTCATTTATATATTCATTTAACAAATTACAAGATTCGATTTTCGATATATCTTGTCCTTTTAAATAAGGCGGGTACAGCCTAAGCATGGTGACATAACCTAAAGAGTTCTTGTTGTCTGATATTTCTATATCAGTTTCTTTTTCTAATATTTTTCTTAAATAAGTTGTGCTTTCGACAAGCCTTATTATCCTTTCTCTCAACCCTTCAATCCCTAGCACTTGAAGTGTTGCCAAGGCGGAAAGAGGAGCACCAGAAGATCTCGATGTTTCAATTGTAAAGTCTGCTGGAGAGCTTAAGCTATATTCAGGCGCTAATACGTGTGTACTAATATCTGACCCTTTTTTATCAAGGCAGTCAAGGTCGTTTGCGTTGTTTAGAATAAAAATACTGGAGGGTATTGGTGTTGACCCGGCTCCTTTGTGAAAATCCGCACTCCATGAGTCTGATAGATTAATTTGAGAAATTTTTGAATATTGTCTCTTTATTTTAAGAAGACTTATTGACTCTATTCCTAGTTCATTTGTTTTGAAATCATAGTTGCGAAATGCCAGCCATACCCAGCCAATAACTGAATCAACGTGAATATGGGGAATATAGTTTAACCGAAATTCAGTAACGACTCTATTTCTTAGAGTGACAATTTCTTTAATATTATCAATGGTTTGGTTATACGTTGTCCCGCCATTAATTATAATAGTTGCAATTCTTTTGTTTTGCTGTATTAATTTAATTAATTTTTTTTCTAAATCTTCAATGTCTGTCGTACGGTCTTCCTTCGCCCTTATTTCAATAACGTTTTTCGTTCCTAATCCTAACCAGTCTGCTGCTTGTCTATGGGAAAAATGAGCATCTTGCGTGATGAGCGTTCTGATATTCTTAGAAACTCCCTTGACTCTTGAGTTTGGTTCGCATTTTATTATACCGATCTTTGTTGCATAATAATTAGTTGCTGTTCCACCAAATGTAAAAAAACCGATAACCGGTTTTTTTACATTTGCCAAATTTGCCAGGGTATTGGCAACAATTTGTTCAGAATGTATAGCAGTTCCTGCGAGACCGTCGTTGATGTTAAATATATTCTCGTCATTAGCCATAGCATATACGGCTGAAGCTGGAGTATTTACGGCTGCACCGACATTGTACATAAAATTTGGATTTCGCCATTCTGGTGCTTTTACAAAAAAATCTCTTACAATTTTTTTTGTTACACCAATCGGATCATTTGTAGTCTTCTCTGGTATTACGCCATACTCGTTTATAATGTTTTCGGGGCTTTTTTGAGAGCTCGTTGTTATTCTCAAGTTATAGGAACCTTTATCAACACCAAGCTCTTTTAAGCAGATATTAATATACTTACCTAATTTATTTTCGGCTAGCGATCGAGGAAATAGGTTTTCGAAATCTCTCTTATTGCTTTTTGTTGCTTTCATTATGACAGATTTTACTTCAAAATCATGAAATTTTCAATAAATAAATAATCTATGTCACAGCCCAGAGAACAATCAACTGTTTCTTGGGGAGTATTAACAATTACTTCGTCAAATCGATTAGAAGAAGTGTTGAGGACGAGAGGTATACCTGTTATTTTTTTGAATTCATTGATGAGTGATCAGTATTTATGATTGTCATTTTTGTTAACGGTTTGTATTCTTGCTGTCCCGTCTATGCTTAAAATAGCCGGTATTATATTTCGTTTTTCTTTTCTAACATTAAAAGATAGGATCATGTAAGGGGATTCAGTGCCAAATGATTCAAAATAATCAGTAGAATTTTCCATAAGGACTGACGGAGCAAATGGCATAAAAGATTCTCTGTTTTTTATCGAATTGTTCAGTTTTATTGCACTTTTAGGGTCTCTGGGATCAGCTAATATGCTTCTATTGCCTAGAGCTCTCGGACCAAATTCGTTTCGTCCTTGGTACCAAGCAACTATTTTCCCTTTTGCCACAGGATTTGCGGCTTCGGCTTCTGGTTTATTTATAATTTTATAGGAGAGTTTTTCCTTTTTTATAACATCTTTGGTTTTCTTTCTGAACCGAAAGAATTAATAAAAAGAGGACTATAATAATTTTCTTTACCCCTAAAAAAATCAAAGTAATCAACATTAATTTTATAAACACTTTTATTGTCTTTTCTAACAATGTCATCAAATTTATTGTAGAATGCAGGAGCTCCATAAGCAGCGAGGGCCATTGTTTTGCCTTCATCCCAATCTATTCGAAAGCCGAGAAATTTTGTAATAAGGCTATAAAAAGATCCTATTGAATTTGGAAAATTTACTTCGAATAAATTATTAATCTTTGTTTCAGAGGCTTTGTAGATTCTAGTGCATGATTTTTCGCCAGCCCCGTCAACTGACAAAATCGCTGCTGATTTATATGGAGAAGCAAAATATACTGCAGCTGCATGACAATCATAGTGGTCAAAAAAACGGATTTTACCTTTATAATTTGATTTTTTTCTAAAAAAGTTTTTCGCTGAACGTGTTCTAGAGAAATCTTCATTTGCTAGTCTTATAGATTTTCTTATTGAATATATACCCCCTGTTCTTAAAGTATAAATGAATCTGCTTTTTGCTCTTTTATTCCACTGCATTCCAATGGCAACTTCATCAACATCCGAAATCTCTATATAAGCATTTTTCAAACAAAAATTAATTGCATACTCTGGAAATTTAGAAGTATGTTTTTCTCTATTGAACCGGTCTTCCCCTGATGCCGCAACTATTTTTCCATCTTTTATAAGTGTTGCGCTCGTATCGGGACCGGCTGATTTTATTCCTAGTATAATCATGAAGAAATTTTACCATAATAAAGCTCTAGATTATATAATATATTGAGGCTTACACATTGACAAAATAATAATAATATGATACATTGTAACTTCGCAGCACCTTGAAAGCGCGTTTTTCTTCCAACGAAAGGCTCATTTTGCTAAAATGAGGTAACTAACATCAGGAAGGGGTGAGTGAGATGACGAAGAAGCGAAACATACTAGTCTGCGGAGCTTGGCCGTATGCGAACGGTTCGTTGCATATTGGTCACGTTGCGGCATTGATCGCTGGCGACATCGTTGCTCGTTATCACCGCCTTCTTGGTGACAACGTTCTCTATGTCTCTGGTTCTGATCAGCACGGGACGCCAATTGCAGCAAGTGCAGAGAAAGAAGGTGTAACGCCGGCCGAAGTAGCCAATCGTTACCATGAAGAGTTCGTCAATGACTTCGAGCGGCTCGGCTTCAGCTATGACAACTACACGAAGACGACCAACCCGCTTCATGCCAAGGTAGTTCAGGAAGTCTTTCTCGATCTCTACCACAAGGGAGCAATATACAAAAAGACCCAGCAACTCCTTTACTGTCCTCACTGCCAGCGTTTCCTCCCAGATCGTTATGTGGAGGGAGCTTGTCCTAAGTGTAGGGCGGTAGAAGCTCGGGGTGATCAGTGTGATAAATGCGGAAGCCTTCTCGATGCGACAGAGTTAATAGACCCACAGTGTAAGATCTGTGGCACGACACCTGTGCTTCGGGAAAGTGAGCACTTTTTCTTGAAGCTCTCGGAGTTTGGTGAGTTCTTGCGAGACTACATCACCAAACAAGGAGCGAAAGGACACTGGAGGGCCAATGCCGTAAACTTCTCTCTCGGGTTGATAAAGGAAGGTCTTCCAGATCGAGCCATAACCCGAGACAGTGATTGGGGAATAGACATTCCTCTCCCTGATTACAAAGGGAAGTGCATCTACGTCTGGTTTGAAGCAGTAACCGGATATTACTCGGCCAGTATTGAGTGGGCTGAGAAGTCCGGTCAACCGTCGGCTTGGGAAGGCTTTTGGAAGGGAGAAAGCAAGAGTGTCTATGCCCATGGCAAAGATAACATTCCCTTTCATACTATCATCTGGCCATCAATCCTCAAGGCAAAGGGGGGTCTGAATCTTCCAACCCAGATCCTCTCCACAGAATATGTCACCTTCGAGGGGAAACAGCTCTCTACGAGTAGAAACTGGGCTGTATGGGTCCCAGATTTCCTGGACAGATATGACCCTGACAGCTTGCGCTACTACAGCATAGCTTACGGCCCAGAAACAGCAGACGCTGATTTTTCTTGGCGTGTCTTCGTTGAGAAAGTGAACGGCGAACTCGTTGGGTTCTACGGAAACTTCGTTCACCGAGTTCTAAGCTTCATCTACAAGAACTTTGGTGACAAGATCCCGACTCCTGGTACTCTTGGAACTGAAGACAAGAAAGTCCTGGTTGCGGTCGAGAAGTCATACGTCAAAGTCGGGGGAGAGATCGAACGAGGTCGGTTCAAAGCGGCCTTGAGAGAGGTCATTTCTCTAGCCCGACTCGGCAACCAGTACATCGACCGTAAGGCTCCCTGGAAGCAGGTCAAAGAGAACAAGGACGAAGTAGCTACCACCCTGTGGGTGTGTGTTCAGATCATCCGGGCACTGGCTGTTTTAACTGGACCCTTTCTTCCAAGGTCTGCATCAGAACTCCTCGATACCTTGCAGATCGAGCAACCCAAGTGGGAACATGAGCTCCTAGAACCTGAGCAGAAGTTCAAGGAACCAAAACCACTGTTTACGCGGATAGACCCCACTGTTGTGGAAGAAGAGCTCGTAAAACCACAAACCTCGAGCTAGAGTCGAGGCAAACTTGAGGGGGTGGCTCCGTCCGCGGAGCCACCCCTTTTTCTTTTTTATATAATACCTTTGAATACCAAAATTGTTCTGGAGGAGGAGAGTGAATGGAGTGAAGCGGATCCGGACCGCAAAGCAGGTCAATGTTTCCCCGCCTGTCAACGGGGACCAGACCTGTTGCCGGGGTCACTAATACCTCGGCTAGGGCAGCGGGAGAGTTTATCTCTCGCTACCCCTCGACTCTTTTCGATTAAGAAGAACTTGTGTTAAATGATGAGTTATGAATTCTAATTTCTCCATATATAAGTCGTGTTCTTTTCCTTGATTTTTATAAGATTTTAAAAGAGACTCTTCACTAAATTTGTCAAAATCAAATAAAAGGATATGAATAAATTCATGTACTAAGGTATATTCTTCATCTCCTCTCCAAGGTTCAAAGGATAACAGTATTGTTGCCCTCTTTTTTGCGGGATCAGCAATAAAATCTCCGCTTTGTTTGAAATCAGACCTGTTAAAATCAACAATTTTAAGTTCAAGAGCCCAATCAAGCATATGTAGCTTTTTTTGCCATTTTTGCATTAAATTTATAAGATCTTTTTTATCTAAACCAGACTTTTTACTTACGTCAAATATAATATTTTTATTCATAACCTTATTCTAGCACGAATGAAATTATTCTATAATAAACTCATGAAAGCTAAAAAAGAAACAACACATTTTATATTTTACTATCAAAAAGATTCGACGGCAGAGAGAGGGATTGAATTAATCGCCAAAGTTTCTGAAGAATCTTTTTCAAAGATTGTCAAAACCCTGAAATTAAAAAAAGATTTTCCAAAAATCAAATATTTTCTATACGAAACAAACGAAGACAAACTTCGGGCGACGGGGGATGAGGGTAATGCTAATACCAACCGCGTTAAATTCGAAATTCATGCCGTCTATAACGACGAGGTTAAAGCCGTTGGCCCACATGAAATAGTACATTTATTGACAAATCATCTGGGTGTTCCTAGTTATGTTCTGAGTGAAGGCTTAGCCGAAAGTTTTGAGGATTACTGGACAAATGAGACTAATGGCGAGCTACGCAGGCTGAATCACGACGACTGGGTAAAAGAATTTTTAAATACCAAAAAGTACATTCCAATTGTTAACTTATTTGATGATAGTAGGTTTTGGGACTATGATGATACAATTTCTTATCCGGAAAGTGGATCTTTTGTGAAATATCTCATCAAAACTTATGGAGTAGATAAGATTTTAGGTCTTTATAAAGATATTAAAAGAAAAGACAGTGTTCAGAAAGATTTAAGTACATTCAGAAAAATTATTGGGAAAGAACTAACCGAAGTTGAAAAAGACTGGTTAAGAAACTTAAATTAACTTCACTAATTTTTTCATCCTTGAGCACCAAAATTATCCAAACAGGTGGGGAGGCCGCCTTATTTATTATTCGAATCTAATCGTGCTATAATTCAGATGCTATCCGACGTCACCTAACGGAGTTTATCCGCCCTTGGCGGACAGGATTAAAGAAGAAAAACAAAAATGGCACAAAGCAGAAATAAAAGATTAAAAAAAATTGTATTAATAATCACTTTTATAGTATTTAGTTGGCTTCTCTTCGAATTTATTGTTCGTGGTTTCGATGTTGTTAAGCAAGAGTATGGTATAAATCCAGCAAGTTTTGTTAAAGTCTTGATAGGGTCTGAAATATTTTTTGATTTAGGCATAATTCTTATTATTTTTGGAAGTGGTGCTCTGAAGCTTCGACTGAAGCATATTTTTAATCTAGACTTTCAGGATATAGTTTTTGAAAACAAACTAGTTTATTCCGGCTTCACGATAAACCGAATCGCCGCTTTCATCCCACCAATTTATTTATTATGGAACGGATGGGGTAAATTACCAATTCTTATTACTGTTTTGTTATTAATTGAAACCGGAATTGTGATTTTAATTACAACAATACCTTTTGAGTTCAAGAAGTTTTTTATTGAGGAGAATAATTAGTGATTATTAGAGAAGCAAAACTTGAAGAAATAGGTAGTATTGCCAGTTTAGAAAAAAGAGTTTGGAAGAAAAATGCTGCTCCAATAAAAAACATCGCGTCACGTATCAAGATTTTTCCAAAAGGTAACCTCATAGCTGTTGTTGATAATGAAATAGTGGGATATGTAAGCACTGTTATAATTAATGAAAAGCTAGCAGGTAAAGCAAAAACTTGGTATGAATTTACTGATAATGGTTTGGCGAGGGGTGTCTACGATCCAGGCGGAAGTATTCTTTTTGGAATAAATCTAACGGTGGATAAAGGCTACAGAAATAAAGAAATTGGGTCAAAATTACTTTTACAAATAGCCAGAATGGCTATAGAAAATAACCTTAAATACGGAATGCTTGGAGGAAGATTACCATATTATTATAAATATAAAAATGTCGCCGTTAGAAAATATGTAAAAATGAGAGATAAAAAGGGACAAATTTTAGATCCTGAGCTAAGGCTTTATAGAAGGCTGGGACTTAAGATAGTGAAAGTCAAAAAGAATTATTTTAAAGATCCGGAAAGCCAAGATTATGGAGTAATATTGGAATGGAGAAACCCCTTTTATAGCTTTACTAAAGTTTTTCCTTTTTTGGCAAAACCTCTTAGTCATTTATTTAGAATTTGGTTATAATGAAACAAAATGGTTAGTCTTTTTTTACTACTGTTAATAGAATTATTGTTGAGTATACTTGGGTTGCTTGTAGTATTAAAAAATTATAAAAATAAAGTAAATATATATTTTGCACTTTTAACGTTTACTCTTGGTTTTTGGTTAGCAATCACATATTTTGAAGATATATCAAGCCTTGAAACAGCAAGGGTTCTCGTGAGATTTGATTTTTTTATTGCTACAATTTTGGCTACTTTTTTCTCTTTGTTTTGCCTCAATTTTCCATACAAAAATAATAAGAAAATGAAAGATTCTTATCTTTTTATTGCCTCAATTCCCATTGCGTTTATTTCGGCAACAAACCTTGTAATCCCAGATATCAATAGAGCTGGTGACTCGGGAGTTCAGTACAGTTTGGGTAGCTTTTTTTATTATTATATTATTTATTTAGCCTTCTTAATCCTAGCTGGTATAGGAGCACTGACTTATAAATTTATAAAATCAAGGGGATTAGTAAAAACTCAAATTTTATATGTTCTTTATGGCACTTCAATTACTGCCTTATTACTTCTTTGTATAGATGCGATTTTGCCAAGAATTGTTAATATTAGACCAGAAGTTACAAGAATAGGTATCTACAGTACTTCAATTTTTGTTTTTTCAGTTTCTGTTGCAATGATAAAGCATCGTTTAATGGATATTCGTTTAGTTGTAGCCAGATCCTTAACTTATGCAATTTTATTAGCGATTTTGGCGTTATTTTATGCAGGTGGTGTCTTGGCTTTAGAAAGAGTATTTTTTGGTAATCAAGCCGAGGCGACAAATTATGGTCAGATTGCACTTAGGACGATTTTAGCAGTCATAATTGCATTTTCTTTTCAGCCGCTCCGCAAGTGGATCACCAAAATTACCGACAAAATTTTCTTTAAACATCAATATAATCCACAAAAACTTTTGGATGAATTATCTCATACCATGGGCTCAACGATTCTGCTCTCGCAACTTCTATATCGGGTAACTGATATTTTGATCAGACAAATGAAAGTTTCCCGCGGCCTTTTTGTTCTTCTGAAAGAAGATGGATCAATTTACACCACCCAAACCAACGGCTACAAAGAAAACCCGAAAATTACCGCTGATGATATGGTCCATTTGCTGAGGGACGGCACCTGCGTTTACGATGAATTAGAAGAAACTTCTCACTATAAATCTCTTTTGCGCAAATATGAAGCGGCCGTATCAATACCTTTGAAAACCGAGAAAGAAACAGTCGGCGTTTTGCTGGTTGGCGAAAAAAGCTCCGGTGATATGTTTAGCCAGCAGGATTTGAATATTTTGGAAATTCTCGCTCCGGAGATTTCCGTGGCCATCGAAAATGCTAAATCTTTTGAGGAAATCAGCCGATTTAACGTCACTTTGCGTCAGGAAGTCAGGCGAGCGACTCATCGCTTGAAGGAAAAGAATCAGCAGCTGCGTGAATTGGATAAAGCCAAGGATGAATTTATCTCCATGGCTTCCCATCAGTTGAGAACACCACTGACAGCCATCAAAGGCTATCTCTCGATGCTCCTCGACGGTGATGCTGGGGAGGTCAAAGTTGGTCAATACGATTTCATTCAGGAAGCCTATTCCGGCGCCAATCGGATGGTCAGCCTCATTAACGACCTTTTGAATATTTCTAGAATGGAAACCGGCCGATTCTTTATTGAGCCAGTGGAAATTGATGTCGAGAGTATCGTCAAAGAAGAAGTTCAGCAACTTATAAATCAGGCCCGAGAGAAGGATATTTATTTGAAAATTGAGAAAAAGGGCAAAATTCCTCATATCTGGGCTGATGAGACGAAGATCCGCCAAGTTATTATGAATTTTATTGATAATGCCATCCATTATACGCAGAAAGGCAGGGTAACGGTAAAATTGGGCCGGGAAAAAGGCTGTTTTGTTTTTGCCGTCAGCGATACGGGAATTGGCGTGCCGGAGAGCCAACAGCCGAAATTGTTTGAAAAGTTCTTCCGGGCCGAAAACGCTCTCCATGCCCGTCCCGATGGCACTGGTTTGGGCATTTATCTGGCCAAAAAAGTTATTGAGGATCATAACGGGAAGGTTTTCTTTGAATCGGTTGAAGGAAAGGGTTCAACCTTTGGCTTTAGGCTGCCGCTAAAAAAGAAGAGCGTCCTTGATTCGTCTGAATTTGAGTCAAAACCGGCAACAAATAACAAGTTAACAATTACTAAATAATAACCAACATTAAACATAAAATAATTAACGACCAACAGCCGGCAATGCTGTCAAAGACATTCTAACATTCTGCAGAATGTTAGAATGTTTCTAGATAAAGAGAGTGCTCTGAGCGGGTGCTCTCTTGGAAAGCAAAGCACCCACTCAGAGCTTGTGTTCTCAGACGACGCCAACAGAGTTGGCGATAGCAGTTGGAACTTGAGCAGTAATGCGTCGGGTCATGGGGTTATAGCTGATGATGACAACTCCCTGATTGCGCTCAAGGGTGGCAGTGAGAATGATCCTGCCATTACCTTCGCGGCGAGCCGAGATCAAGCTTAGGTGGCATGGCTTCTTTGCCGGACCGAGGTGAATCAGCATCTGTTGTCCTATCGAGTAGCTACTCTGGGAACTCAGCAGGATCCTGGATAGAGCTTCAGCTGACAACTCACTCTCAGGGATCTCGATCTCTTTGGTTCCGTTCATCTCCTCTTCCTCAATAGTATCGAGGTACAGTCGTCAGTCTGAGAACGTTAAAATTATAGCAGGATTATATTTAAAATCAATCAAGGTGGTTTTGAGTCGAACAGAATTTATCTAAGAATAGTTGAAAATCAAGCTGAACTTGCTTTTTTGTGGGTAAAATATTAAAATATAAGATAATTATAATAGTGAGGGTATATGAAGATCTGCATTATTGTGCCAGTTGTTATCCCAATTCTTGGTCACGACCAAAAATATGGAGGTATTGAGATAGTTGTTTCCATTGCCGAGAAAGAAATGGTCAAACGTGGCCACGATGTTTATATTTTTGCCTCGGGCGACTCTAAAGTTAGCGGGAAATTAGTTGCGACAACACCGAAAGCCTTAGGCCAAGGCGTTTCATTTGCCAAAGAAAAAGAATGTAACCGCAAAGCTTATGAGCAGGCCGTAGCAAAACGGCCGGATGTTATTTGGGACAATACTCTTGCTGTTCATGCTCAGGAGATGCGTGAAAACAAATCAAAATTTCTCTTCAAGGCTGATATTGTCTTGAAACCGGAAGAATTAGTTGATACTGGGGACATTCCGGTCGTCCAGACGTTGCATGGACCAGCCAAAGATCACCTGCCAAACCTAATCAAAGATTTGGCAGATAACGATCATTACTTTGTCAGCATCAGCAAAGATCAAGCCAGGCGATACCTTGACTTTTTGGAAGTAAAACAGCATTTGGGCACGGTCTATAACGCGGTTGACACCGATTTTTACAAGCCAAATTATGAAGAAAAATGCGACTTTCTTTTATGGGTCGGTCGATATTGTATGGAAAAGGGGCCGCATATTGCGTTGGAAGTAGCGCATCAACTAGATATGCCGATTAAATTTATGGGTAAAAAAGTTGAGCCTTATGAAATTGCTTATTTTAAAAAATTTGTCGAGCCGAATTTAGGGCCGAAAGATGAAGTTCTGGGCCAAGCCACAGCCGAAGAAAAAGCCAAACAATATCGTTGTGCCAAAGCAACAATGATGACTAATCTCTGGGCAGAGCCGTTTGGTTTGGTTGTGGCCGAATCTATGGCTTCCGGGACCCCTGTAGTTGGTCCGGCCTTAGGCTCTCTAACCGAACTGATTGAGCATGCTGGCGTTTTAATTCCCGTTGATGATTTAAATCTGGATGAAAACGATGCCAGAGTAACCAAATCACAGGAAAAATATATTGACCGAATCGTTGAATATATGCCCAAAGTTGAAAAAATTCCGCAGCAAGTTCCGAGAAAGAGGGCTGAGTTTCTTTTCTCCCCGATCCATAATGTTGATGGTTATGAAGAGGCTTTTTTTAAGGCAAATTACTTAAAAGAAAAAAAGAAAAAAGCCTTAATGTAAAATTGCTTAAATAGCAACTGATTTAGCTAAATTTATGGATTGTGTTAAAAATTTATTTTTTGAAAAAGATGTTATTTCTCCAAGAAAATGCTCTAATTATTTTATAGTTGATTATTCAATAGGTTTCGTTATAATAATGGTCTGTCAGTAGGATGTTATTCCCCCTCTCCACAAGGAGATAGGATGGCCAGTTCCTTTACAGAAGCAGAACGGCAGAAAACGTCTAAGAAGATGGGAGCGATTTGTCGAAGAATGTATCAACTTCTCAACGAGGTTTACGTACCAGCTCGACCGAGCGACAACGCTCCCTACTTTGCGGTAGGAACAGTTCAAGCCCTCCTGAAAGAACCTACAGAGGAAAGTTACGCTGAGTTGCTAAAACGGAAAGGGCAAGTCTGGCCTAGCTTTATCCAGGTCGGTAAACTGGATGGCCTTGAGCTAGTGGCCAACCGGTTAGCACGGGCAGCTTGGTTCTTGACGATGGCATCAGGTGAATTCTATCAAGATAAGCTTGATGATGCCAAGTCGCACATAAACACTGTTGTTGAGGAGATAAAGGAGATTAAGGAACTTCTTGACCAGGAACAGGTCAGAGCATGAAATGTTACCATCCTATTGACTGGTTTGGCTTGCTGTCGTAAGTGATAGCAAGCCAAACCCTGACATAGAACTTGAAAAGACCCATTAGGGGTCTTTTATTATTGTTTTTTGGCAGTCCTCCTCCTTCGTTTTATTTCGGGCGGGCAGGCAAGGAGAGTCGCTGAGCTTCTCACTATTATCATGATCAACTGAGTTATTAAATAGGGGGTAGTTAACAACATTGAAGGTCTGTAAACTGAATTTTAGCTTTTATCATTCAGGAGTTCTCATCTCCGAGTAGCCATAAAAAAAATCCCACCTTTCGGTGAGATACTTTCATGGCAGTCCCAAGGAGAGTCGAACTCCTGTTACCAGGATGAAAACCTGGCGTCCTGACCACTAGACGATGGGACCTCGTCAGAATCTGCTTTGTGCTTACGCAAACCAGTTGCTACAGTTTTTCGCAGTTCTTCCTCTTCCGACAAAATCAGAAGCATTTTATCGGTATAAAATACATTTTTAACTTGAAAATTATAGCAAAAAATATCGATTTATTCAAGGTTTTAGCTTATATTTTACAAAAAATCTTTCTTCATTTTTTTGAAAGCAAGAAGTACAATTATTTTAGTTTCAAAATAAATAATCCTACTTCATCGGCGGAATCTATCTGCCTTTGGTGGAAAGAGTTAGAGGGAGAAAGTATGAAAGTTGCAATTAATGGTTTTGGCCGGATTGGCCGACAAGCTTTTAAGGTTCTACAAGAAAAATATCCAGAAGTTGAGGTCGTCGCTATAAATGATTTAACTGACATTAAGACCTTAGCTCATCTTTTGAAATTTGATTCGAATTATGGCCGATATAAAGCAGAGATTACTCCAGGCAAAGATTTTATCGATGTTGATGGTAAAAGAACGGCAGTTTTTGAGAAAAAAAATCCGGAATTACTACCCTGGAAACTGCTGGAGGTTGATGTTGTCCTTGAATGTACCGGTCTTTTCACCGATGGCATAAATGCCCAAACCCATCTTCGAGCGGGAGCGAAAAAGGTTTTAATTTCCGCACCAGCCAAAAATCACGACATAACCATAGTCCTTGGCGTCAATGAAGAGAAATATAATAAAGGCAAACATCATATTATTTCCAATGCTTCTTGCACAACCAATGGCTTGGCCCCTATTGTTAAAGTTCTGGTTGATAATTTTGGTCTCAAGAAAGGTTTTTTGACAACCGTTCATTCTTATACTAACGATCAGAAGGTTTTGGATTTACCTCATGAAGATTTACGACGAGCTCGAGCCGCCGCCCTAAATATTATTCCAACGACAACTGGAGCCGCCAAAGCCTTAAAAGAAGTTATCCCAGAAGTAGCGGGCAAAATGGACGGTATTGCTCTTCGCGTGCCAACTCCGACCGTTTCGGTAAATGATTTAACCATTGAGTTGACAAAAGAAACAACCGCAGAAAAAATTACTGAAAAAATGTGGGAGGCTGCAAAAGGTAAAATGAAGGGTTATTTATTTGTTGCGACCGATCCATTGGTTTCCATGGACTATAAAGGTAGTGAGTATTCTGCTATTTACGACAGTCTCTTAACTAAGAATATCGGTAATAATTTCTTTAAGATAATCGGCTGGTATGACAACGAATGGGGTTACAGCTGTCGCCTGGCTGAATTGGCAGTGTTTATAGGACAGTAGTTGGTTACAAGTTAAATAGTAAAAAATATGAAAAAAATACAAGATGTTCAAGTTAGCGGTAAAAAAGTTCTTGTTCGGGTTGATTATAATGTGCCGATAAAAAACGGTCTTATTACTGACAATGAAAGAATTGTTGCTAGTCTGGAAACGATAAATTACCTGATGGGTCATGGCGCAGCGATAATTTTGTGTTCACACCTAGGTCAGCCAGAAGGTCGACCAAATCCCCTATATTCCTTAAAGCCGGTCGCAGCGGAATTGGGGAATTTGATCAATAAAAGTGTTCAGTTTTCTGGTGATTGTCTGGGCAAAGAAAGGGGACAAAAAGTAAGCGAACTAAAGCCGGGTGAAATTTTGCTCCTAGAGAATATTCGATTTTATCCGGGCGAAGAAAAGAATGATCCCAATTTTGCAGCAGATTTGGCTGAGGGCTGTGATCTTTTTGTGAATGATGCTTTCTCGGTTTCTCATCGGGAACATGCCTCGGTTATAGCAGTGACAAAGTATTTAGATAGCTTTGCCGGCCTTTTTTTACAAAAGGAATTCCAAAATCTTTCTCGGATTGTATTTGATCCGAAGCGTCCTTTTTTCCTGGTTTTGGGTGGAGCTAAAATTACTGACAAGATTCAGTTCTTGAATAATCTGATGGATAGGATTGATACTCTTATTTTGGGTGGAGCGGTTGCAAATACTTTCTTGCTAGCCAAGGGAAATAAAATCGGTCAGTCAATAGCTGAGGCAGAATTGGTTAGCTTGGTTCGGGATCTTTTAGAGATGACTGAAAACCGAAACATTAAAGTTTTTCTGCCAGAAGATGTTATTGTTGCAAACTCCATTAATGATATAGCGGGACAACCCAAGCTACTGAATCAGATTAGCGACCATGAGGTAATCTTGGATATTGGTGAATCAACAATCGCTCAATATTCTAGTGCTGTTGAATTTGCGGAGACTATTTTCTGGAACGGGCCAATGGGTTTGTCCGAAACGCCTGCTTTTGCTCGAGGAACAAAATTAATGGGGCAAGCGATCGCTAATACCAGCGCTTTTAGCGTTATTGGTGGAGGAGACACGGTTGCTTCTCTAGATTCGGCCACCAGAAGCCAATTTGATTATGTCTCGATGGCCGGTGGAGCTTCACTAAAGTTTTTATCAGATGTGAATTTACCAGGATTGGTTGTCTTGCAATAATATTAACTGCCTGACTAAATAATTTGGCAAAGACTGATCGAGCAGACAAATTTTCGAATTGACGATTGAACACAGAGAACTAATAGTCGGGGTTTTAAAAACAAAAAACTTGAGAATGATTGTTTGTTGTTTACTGATTAAATGGTTTATAATAGGTTTTAGTTTCAAGACCCCTTCGGTACGGAGGGAAGAAGGAAGGGTGAGTTTATGAATAGGAAATTAATTATTGCCAACTGGAAACTTCACTTTACAGTCCCTGAAAGCACAATTACGCTTGAAAAGCTTAGAAAAGAGCTAAGCAAAATTAAAAAAACTGAGGTGGTGATTTGTCCAAATTTTGTCGATATTTACCCAGCCTCGGCTGAGCTACAGGGTACTAATGTCACTCTTGGTGCCCAAAATCTTTTTTATAAAGAGGAAGGAGCTTATACTGGTGAAGTTTCGGCGGTCGCTTTGGCTCATTTTGTCAAATATGTCATTGTTGGCCACTCCGAAAGACGATTGATGTTTGGGGAAACTGACAAAATTGTTTCCCAGAAGGCGGAGGTCGCTGTCGCTCATGAAATTACACCCGTTATTTGTGTCGGCGAGACCTTACATGAAAAAGAGGATGATTTGTCAAAAGTCGTCGTTATCAATCAGGTCGAAGCGGCTCTGAGTCGTTTAACAGCCAGTGAAGTAGCTGAAGTAGTGATTGCTTATGAGCCAGTTTGGGCTATCGGAACTGGCCGTGTCTGCAAGGTTTCCGAGGCGGAGAAGTTTGCTGGCTATATCCGTAATTTGATAAAAGCACTTTACGGCGAAAGAGCAGCTAAGGAAGCAAGGATTCTCTATGGGGGTAGCATTGATGATGAAAACGTTAAGAGTTTTGCTAAATCTAGGAAACTCAACGGTGTTTTAGTTGGTGGAGCGAGTCTTGACGATAAGAAATTTTCAGCTATTGTCAAAGCTTTTGAAACGGAAACTAAAGCTAAAAAGTAATGTTAGTAACAACCAGAGAACTCTATTTGAAGGCCCAAAAAGATGGTTATGCCATCGGGGCTTTTAATGTTTCGACATTGGAGGCGATTAAGGCTGTTATCAATGCAGCCAGACGCCTTAAATCGCCGGTCATAATTGAAACCAGTGAGAGGGAAATGTCTTTTCTTGAACCAGCACTGGTTTTTGATATTGTTGCCGAATTAGCCGAAAATTTGCGGATTCCAGTTGGCCTACATTTAGATCATGGTAAAAGCTTAGAGGCAGCAAAACAAGCTGTCGCGGCCGGTTACACCTCAGTTCATATTGACGGTTCAAATTTAAGTTATGAGGATAATGTCAAATTAACTCGAAAGGTAGTTAGTTTTGCTAAGCAGAAAAAAATTACTATTGAAGGAGAACTAGGTCATATTGCTGGTTCAAGTCAGAAACACGCGGAAGAAATAAAAATTGACCAGAATATCTTAACGAACCCAGGGCAAGCCAAGAAATTTGTTACCGAAACCGGAATTGACATTTTGGCTGTTTCTATTGGCAATATACATGGTGTTTATAGAAATGAACCGAAGCTTGACTTTACAAGGTTAGACGAACTAAAAAGATTAGGTCTGCCGATGTCTTTGCATGGTGGCTCGGGCATTCCTGGGGATCAAATTAGGCGAGCGATTAGTTTAGGGGTGACCAAAATAAATGTCAATACGGAATTAAGGGAAGCCTACACAGAGACTTTAAGGGAGAAGTTGGCAGAAAATCCGACTGAAATTGTGCCTTATGAATATTTGCCAGAGGAAATAGAAGCAATAGAAGATGTAGTGGAAACGAAAATCAAGCTCTTTGGTTCAGAGAAGAGAGTATAAATGCTCCTTTGTCCAAGTCTTTTAATGTTCTATAATTAACTTATGGGTTATTTAAAGCTATTTCCAACTCTGGTTTCTTGGTGGTATTCAAGAGGTCTTTTGGATTTAGTAGATTTTATTAAATCTATTTTTATTTTTACCTTGAAGTCTTTTTCGATCAAAACGGTTATTAAAACTTTTCTCTCTCCTTGGAAGAAGATGGTTGAACCAAGAAAAGCCGGCTTGGACGGTTTCAGGGACTGGCTCGTCGATAATTTGGTTTCAAGGGGCGTGGCCATAATTATGCGGCTATTTTTGATTGTGGCCTGCCTGGTTGTTTTAGTCATTGTTGGTTTTTTATCCCTAGTCTTTTTTATTTTGTGGCTAATCATGCCGGCTATTCTCTTGGCCGCCCTAGTCTACCTCTTTGAAGGAAAATTGCCATGGCTGTAAATAACCAAATTGTTTTTGTCAAAGAAAAAAGAATAGCAAATGCAGCTTTTATCAAATCAGTCGTTGATAAGAAGGTCATTTTAGTCTTTTTAAGAGTATTGGTCTTTTCGGCCCTTTTTTCAGCCGCTGTCTTATTTATAAGCCCGATTGTTAGTATTGATCTCAGTCTTTTCGGGATAATTTTGCGATTCCTGGTTTTTTTGGGCTTATTAGCTCTACCGATATTTATTTTTATTAAAAGTTATTTCCGGGAGATAGAAGAAAAAATAAATTTAGATCCCAGTTTAGAAGCAATAAATGTCTATCAAGTGGCTGATCTGGAACTGGTTAATATTTTGGGGAAAATCGAAAACAGTCAAAATAATTTGGACAAATTTCTATTGCTTGTTGCAAGCTCAAAGAGAGCAAGGTTTGTTTTATCTGAAATAAATGCCGGGACTGATCAGCTTCAAAAAGTATTCGGTTCTTTAAGAAAAGCTGAAGCTACAAAGACCTCTGAAGAAATTTTTCGAGCGGCCATCGAAAATGCCCTAATCGAAGAGGAAGGGAAAATTACTTGTGCTGATGTTCTTTTGGGCCTAGTTATGGTTAGTCAGGCCAAAGATACTTTCCTGAGAGAACTGGAAATTAGTGAGAATGATCTTAGAAATGTCATTGCCTGGAGTAATCTCCTCCTTGATAAATTCGATTATCCAAAAAGGTTAAAAGATAAACTTTTAGCTTCAGGTGCCGGCATTGCTCAAAACTGGGCTTCCGGTTATACCGTTAACTTAAATCAATTTGGTAGTGATCTTTCCTCTGCTCGTTCATTTGAAAATATATCAGTTTATGGAAGAGAAGACTATTTAACTCAAATAGAAAGTGCTTTAACAAATGATCAAAAGGATAATTGCATTTTGGTTGGTGAATCCGGAGTCGGCAAAAACTCTTTAGTTTTTGGCTTGGCAGAGAGAATTTATTGGGGCAAAACTTTACCGGAGCTTAGATTTAAACGGGTTGTTTATCTAGATCTGTCAGCTCTTTTATCGGGCGTTTCCAATGGTGGTCAGGTTAGTTTTCGAATGATGTCAGTTTTAAAAGAAGCGGTTATGGCTGGAAATATCATTTTACTTATAGACGGCATCGAGAAATTATTTATTGGCAACTCGGAGAAAGTGGGAACGGTTGATGTTGAGGAAATAATTTTACCTTTCCTGCAAAATTCGAAAATTAAGATTGTTGGTATTACTACCAAAGAAGGTTATCAAACTTATATTGCTCCCAAAGCTCAGGTATCAGCCAATTTTGAGAAAATTGAGGTACCACCAATGGACGAATCTCAAACTATCAGGGTTTTGGAAGATTTGAGTTTATACTATACCGGCAAATATAATCTTAAAATCACCTATAATGCCCTCAAGGAGGTTTATAGTTTAGCCGATAAATTTATCAGCAATAAAGAGTTCCCCGGTAAAGCAGTTGATATGCTGAATAGTATTTGTTCAGCCGCTAAAAATAGCGGTCAGAAAATATTAGACAAAAATGCTATTGATTTAATCGAAAGCAAATCGCTTCATGTCCCGATTGCTTCAGCCGGTACCCAAGAAAAGAAAACCCTCTTAAATCTAGAATCGAAATTACACCAGCGGGTTATTGGTCAAGAAGAGGCTGTCCAAGCTGTTTCCGATTCTTTACGAAGAGCCCGAACAAAAATAGATAATAACAAAAGACCGATTGGTACTTTCCTTTTTCTCGGTCCCACGGGGGTTGGCAAAACGGAGCTCTCCAAAGCCCTAGCCTGGTCTTATTTTGGTGATGAAAATACCCTTGTCAGGATGGATATGAACGAGTATCAGAGCATTTCTAGTATAGATCGATTTATTGGCAAAAAAGTTCTCCAATCTGATCAATTAGAGGGTGGGGAATTTGTCAAGAAAGTTCGGGAAAAACCATTTTCGGTTGTCCTTTTGGATGAGTTAGAAAAAGCCCATCCGGATATTTTGAATTTATTTTTGCAGATGCTCGATGAAGGCTATATTATCGATGGTATGGGACAGAGGGTAAATTTAACAAATTCCATAATTATTGCTACTTCTAATGCTGGAGCAAATTTAATTAGAGAGGGCGTAAGCCAGAATGTTGATTTAAATTCGTTAAAGGATGAACTTCTGGACTATTTGCAGAAAGAAAATATTTATCGACCGGAGTTTTTGAATCGGTTTGATGGGGTGATAATTTTTAAACCTCTGACGAAAGAAGAACTATTACAGATAACAAAATTAATGTTTGCCAACCTGATATCTAATTTGAAAGTGCAGGGTTATCTAATTGAAATTGATGATGAGACAACTCGCTATTTAATTGATTTGGGCTATAAACCAGAGTCTGGAGCGAGAGAAATTAGAAGAGTTCTGCAAGACAGAGTCGAAAACCGCTTAGCAAAAATGATTTTAGAGAATAAAATAAGTAAAGGTGAAGTTTATAAAATAACAGTTAATGATTTGAAAAATAGTTGATTCTGAGATCGGAGGGAATATGAGAAAGAATATAGTCTGGTTTAAAGAAGTTGGAAAAGACGACGGGGCGCTTGTTGGAGGTAAGGGTGCCAATCTTGGCGAATTAACTCGGGCTGGTTTACCAGTTCCTCCAGGATTTATTATTACTTCAGAGACATATTTTGCTCATATTAAAAAAACTGGTCTTGAACAAAAAATTAGTTCAATTTTAGAAGGGTTTGATAAAGAAAATTCTAGAGATTTACAAGCACGAGCCGAAAAGGTTCAGAAATTAATTACCGAGACGCCCTTGCCGGAGGAACTAAATCAAGAGATAACCAAATCATATCAGGAGTTGGGCAGAACCAGTAATGTGTCACTTGATAAGCTTTATATTGCTGTTCGCTCAAGTGCTACAGCTGAGGATCTGGCCGGGGCTTCTTTTGCCGGCCAGCAAGCCACTTATTTGAATGTTTTGGGTAAGGAAAATGTTTTAGAAGCAGTTCGTAAATGCTGGGCTTCGCTTTTTGAAGCCAGAGCAATATATTATCGAGCCGAACAAGGCTTTGACCAGTTGGAGGTTGGTATTGCTGTACCGGTTCAAAAAATGGTTGATTCTGAATCCGCTGGAGTTATGTTTACGATTGATCCTAGTAATAACGACATGAATCACATTTCAATCGAGGCGGCATATGGCCTGGGCGAGGTGGTTGTTCTGGGGGCAATGACACCAGATCAGTATTTGGTTGATAAGAAAACGCTGAAGATAGATAGCAAAGAGATCCATAAGCAGACTTGGAAACTAACTCGTCAATCTGGTTCGGGCGACACTGATGACTTGTCTAATCTGAAGAAAGCCAGCATCCCGGTTGAACGGGAATTACAGGAAAAGCAAAAAATTACTGATGAGCAGATTATAGAATTAGCCAAAATTGCTTTAAAAATCGAGAAACATTATAATTCGCCGCAAGATACCGAGTGGACTATCGAAAATGGTAAAATTTATATGGTGCAGAGCCGACCAGTTACAACTTTGGGCCAAAAGCAAGAATCAGGAAGCAAGAATCAAGAAGAAGAAGAAGCTAACAGCCAACAGCCAGCAGTAAGTGGCAATGACCACAAGGTGATTCTCAAAGGCCAGGCGGCCAGCGTTGGTATGGCTAGTGGCTCGGTTAAGGTGATCCATAATCCAAAAGAGATCAACCAGATTTTAAGCGGTGACATTTTGGTGACTGAGATGACCACGCCTGATTATGTCCCAGCTATGAAGCGAGCCGTTGCTATTGTCACTGATGAAGGTGGCCGAACTTGTCATGCCGCAATTGTCTCGCGGGAGCTCGGAATTCCCTGCGTTGTCGGTACAGAGACGGCAACCAAAGATTTAAAGAATGAACAGGTTATTACGGTTGATGGTAAAAACGGCTTTATTTATGAGGGGAAGATTGAAATGCCAAAACAAGAGACTAATGTGACAACGACGGCTGGATTTGCCGAATCATCTCCGATCACTGCCACCAAAATTTATGTAAATCTTGGCGAACCGGAATTGGCGGAAAAGGTAGCAGCTATGAATGTTGATGGTGTTGGCCTTTTGCGGGCTGAGTTTATCATTATGGAAACTATCGGCGAACACCCAAAGAAAATGATAAAGGAAAAACGCCAAGAAGAATATACTTCCAAATTAGCTGAAGGTCTGGAGACATTTGCCCGAGCCTTTCATCCCCGGCCGGTCATTTATCGAGCAACTGATTTTAAGACCAATGAATATCGAGGCCTTCGCGGCGGAAAAGAATTTGAGGAGGAAGAAGAGAACCCGATGATTGGTTATCGGGGTTGTTTTCGTTATCTAAAAGACCCTGAAGAGTTTAGTTTAGAGCTAGAGGCGATTAAAAGGGTTCGAGAAAATTATAATAATTTGCACTTGATGATTCCTTTTGTTCGCCGCACGGATGAATTTGCCAAAGTTAAAAAAATTGTTGAAGATGTTGGCTTAAACAAGCAGAGCGATCCAGATTTTAAACTTTGGATTATGGTCGAGGTGCCCTCAGCCGTGATTGAAATTGATAAATTTTGTCAGATGGGCATTGACGGCGTTTCTATTGGTTCAAACGACTTGACTCAATTAGCTTTGGGGTTAGACAGAGATTCTAGCATTGTCGCTGAAGAATTTGATGAGCGTTATAATGCTGTTCAGTGGATGATTAAACAGACTTGTGAAATTTGTGCTGAATATAGAGTGACCTGCTCAATTTGTGGCCAGGCACCGAGCGTTTATCCAGAAATAGCCCAAAAAATGGTTGAATACGGCGCGACCTCCATCTCGGTTAATCCGGATGTCATCGATTCCACCAGACGTTTAGTGGCTGCCGCTGAGGAAAGAGTTGTTTTGTCAGAATTGACCAAAATGAAGGAAGAAATCCATGACCTGGAAGAAAAAGTCAATGACGAATGATGATTTTTTTGACATAATAAAGGAAAGAATTGGAGGGTATTATGAATTGTCCAAAATGTGGTAAAGAACTATTAAATGTTAATGGGAAATATATCTGTGTTGATTGTGGTATTGAAGTTCCGGAAAGTGGAACGGCTGAGCCACAAGCAGCTAAGCAATCAACTCCGATGATACTGACCGGGAACGAACAAGCAAAACAGACTGAAGAAGAGCCCAAAACGACTGTCCAGTCGGCTGAGGGAGCGTCTCCAGCGGAGCCTCAGCCGACAGAGCCGATGGCATCGGTGGAGAAAGCGCCTGATCAGGCAGCTGACTCTAGCCAGTCCGGTCCGAGTTCGGTTGACTCGTCTGTTCCAATTGCTGACCTTCAAGCAGGCGAGAAAGAAGAGCCTAATCAGGAAAAACCACTGGCTGAGCAGCCTAGGCCTGAAGCTCTAACTCAGTCGGAAGAAACAGAAGTTCCGGCAAGTAAAGATGAGTCTAATCTGGCCGTGGAACCAGTCCCTGTTTCTATTGAAGTAAAGCCAGCTTCGGAAACTGTCCAGCTCGAACAGCAAGAGTCAGAACCGGTTCAGGAGGAAACCTCGCAGAACCAGGAAGCTGGCATCCCGGAAGTTAAAAGTGAGCCTGAGCCACCAGATCCTTTTGAAGCGGCTGAACAATCAAGCCCGACTCCTTTTCAACCAGAAACAGCGCCAGTAGATGCAATTCGGGAGACAACCCCGACCCCAGATCAGCCATCACCGGTCCAAGCCGACCCGACCATTTTTCAAGACCCGATGTATGATATGAAGGATACTACCGCTAGGCAACCACTTGATCAGTCGGCACCGGCTGCGTCTCTTCAGGACGGTACTAAAAAGTTAAAAATAATCGTGATCGCGGGCATAGCTGTGGCAGTGATTTTGGCCATCGGTGGTATTATTGCTTATTTGCTTTTGACTTAAATTCGTTTAGAGTAAGCTTTATGAAAATACAAGATGTCAAAGCAGTGCAGGTACTGGACTCTAGGGGGAATCCAACACTGAGGGTTTCTGTCCAAGCAGACGATGAACAAGGCAACTTTGTTGTCCCTAGCGGTGCCTCCACCGGTCAGTTTGAGGCTGTAGAACTTCGGGATGGAAAAAAGGCTTTTAATGGCCGGGGGGTTTTAAAAGCGATCAGAAACGTAGAGGGACCGATTAAGGAAGCCTTAACTGGTCAAGAGAGCTCCAATCAGAAACGGGTAGATGAGATCCTGATTAAACTTGATGGAACTGATAACAAATCTAAACTAGGAGCTAATGCTATTTTAGGTGTTTCCGGTGCCACAACCAGATTAGCTGCCAGATCGCTGCACCTGCCGTTGTATGCTTATTTGCGGGTAATTTTTGAACAAGATGGAATTTGGCAACCAGAGTTAGCTATATCAACAGATAAATATGTTTTACCAAAAATGTTTTTCAATATTTTAAATGGAGGTTGCCATGCTGATAACAAGCTAGATATTCAAGAAACAATGATCGTACCTCAAAAAGAGACAATTAGAGAGAATATTCAAATTGCCTGCGAAGTTTATCAGAAACTTAAAGAGGTTTTAAAGAGTCGTAATCTCTCAATCAGCCTAGGTGACGAAGGTGGTTTTGCGCCTGATTTAGAATCCAACACCAGGGCACTGGATTTGGTTGTCGAAGCAATCAATCAAGCTGGTTATAAGTCAGGTAGGGATATTACTCTAGCTCTTGATGTAGCTGCCAGTGAAATTTATGATTCAGAGAAGGACGAGAAGTATATTTTGGCTTCTGAAAACATTGGACTTTCCGCTATGCAACTTGTAAGTTTGTATAAGGAATTAATTACCAATTATTCCCTTATTTCGATTGAAGATGGTCTGGCTGAAGAGGATTGGGAAGGCTGGCAAATGATGACAGGAAGAATAGGAGACAAGGTTCAATTAATTGGTGACGATTTATTTGTCACTAACACATCACGGATCCAGAAAGGTATTGATCAAAAAGTTGCCAATTCAGTCTTAATTAAAATGAATCAGGTTGGAACAATCTCTGAGACTTTTGCAGCTATAAAACTGGCTTCCAGAAATGGCTATAAAACGATGATTTCCCACCGTAGTGGTGAAACAGAAGACGCTTATATTTCTGATCTAGCTGTGGCAACAGGAGCTGGTCAGATCAAAGCCGGTGCTCCAGCTCGAGGAGAAAGGATAGCTAAATATAATAGATTAATTGAAATTGAGGAGGAACTAAAAAGATAAAAGGGAAAGACAAATGAAAAAGCAAGTTGGAACTAAAGGACCCCAAATGGAGACTTATCATATAGGAGAAGCAACAAAATCAGGTCAGGGACAAGATGTTGCCCCTGACCAAGGTAAGGGATTGAGGGGTATTGATGATTTATTTAAGGATTCATGGAATATTTTTGCTGCCGGCTGGATTAAATATCTTTTATTTTTCCTATTAATGATTGGCTTACTACTAGGAGTAGTTGCCTTGATTGCTATAGCGATTGTCTTAGCCTTCCTGGTGAAAAATATAATAGTTATCACGACGAGTATTATATTGGCAGTAATATTATTTATGATAGTGGCAACGACTTTAGCCTTGGCCATGAATAAGTTAGTTTATGATGTTGGTGAGCAGTCTAGTGATGGAATCAAAGAGGCGGTTCGGTATGGCTTCCACCATTTTCCGGCTTATTTTTTAGTCTCACTTGTTTCCGGCTTATTGATTATCATTGGGTTGATTTTGTTAATTATTCCTGGCGTTGTGATTGGGACTATGCTTAGTCTGGTCGCGCCAGTTTTTATTTTGGAAGCTAGACATGGGATAAGCGCCTTAAAAAGAAGCCGAGAGCTAGTCAAAGGTTATTTTTGGCCGGTTTTTGGTCGGCTTATCCTTTTGACACTGGTCTCTATGGCCCTTTCCTCAGTCCAGTATATTGTTCCGAATATTATCTTTTTGTCCCTTGTGACTAACACCACCCTAATGGTGATAAACTTTATTTTAACTTATTATGGCGTCGCTTATTCATACTTGATCTATAAAGATTTAGCTATGATCAAAAAAGGAGCTGTCTCTTCAAGTTAACTTTCTCCTTTGCCTTTAATCTGCTAGAATTATAAATATGAACGGGAGGGTAATCCTTATTATTTTAGATGGCTGGGGGTTAGCTCCAGCGGGGCCAGGCAATGCTATTAGCCTAGCTGAAACACCTAATTTTGATTATTTTTGGACGAAGTATCCTCATCTTGTCTTGGCGGCTTCAGGAGAGAATGTTGGTTTGCCCCCTGGCCAGATTGGCAATTCAGAAGTCGGACACCTTAATATTGGAGCAGGCCGAATTGTTTGGCAAGACTTACCCCGGATCTCAGAAGCGATAAAGAATGGTTCCTTTTTTGAAAATGGCTCACTCAAGGCGGCTTTTTCTTATGCTAAAAAAGAGAAAAAGCCGATTCATCTTATAGGACTTTTAAGTGACGGTGGGGTCCATTCGCATCAGGAACATCTAGAAGCTCTTCTTCTGATGGCCAGAAAAGAGAAGGTCGAAAGTGTTTATATCCACGTATTTACTGATGGACGAGATGTTGCCCCTAAGTCAGCTTTGACTTATATTGATAGGTTGAAAGTGAAAATCAAGGAACTGAAACTTGGTACAGTCATTACCATAATTGGCCGTTTTTATGCTATGGATCGGGATAAGCGCTGGGATCGAACTCAAAAAGCCTATGAAGCCCTGGTTTTAGGTAAAGGAAGTAGAGCAAGAACAGCCGAAGAGGCAATTGAGAATTCTTATAAAAGAGGAATAACAGATGAATTTATCGAACCTGTTATTTTAAATAAAAAAGGTCTGATCAAAGAAGGTGACGCGGTAATTTTTTATAATCTGCGCTCGGATAGGCCAAGACAAATTACTGAAGCCCTTGTTCAACCTGACCTTCCGGGGCTTAAGAGAGAAAAGGTTTTAAAAAATTTGTTTTTTGTGACTATGACTGAATATGAGAAAGATTTACCGGTTAAAATTGCTTTTACCGAAGAGATTATTGTTTCTTGTTTGGCTGAAGTTTTGTCAAGGAATAATTTGCGGCAATTTCACATTGCGGAAACGGAGAAATATGCTCATGTGACTTATTTTTTAAATGGAGGCAAAGAGGAGCCTTTTTTTGGTGAGAATCGCTTGCTGGTACCGTCGCCAAAGGTCAAAACTTACGATTTACTACCAGAAATGAGTGTGAAAGCAGTGACAACCTCGCTCAAGAAAGTTTTAGGAGAATATGATTTTATTGTTGTCAATTATGCCAACTTAGATATGGTCGGGCATACGGGGAATATTCCAGCGACGGTCAAAGCTTGTGAGACAGTTGACCAATGCCTCGGTGATTTAGTAGAGACAGCCCGAGAGAACGGTTATCATATTATTATTACGGCAGATCATGGAAATGCGGAAAAGATGTTGGATGCAAAAGGAGACCCAGTTACATCTCATACAACTAATCCCGTTCCCTTCATTTATATTAATAGCGAAGATCAACGACTGAAGTTTAACAAAGAAGCCAAACTAGGTAATATTGCGCCGACAATTCTTGATATAATGGGCATAGAAAAGCCAAAAGAAATGACCGAGGTTACATTTTTTAAAGAGTAAGGAGAATAAGTGTTTGATTGTGTCACTGTTGGAGGGGCTTCGAGGGATGTCTTTTTTATGACCTCGAAGGGCAAAATCCTCAAAGATCCCCATTCTAATTTGAAAAAACTAGTTGCTTTTGAATATGGTTCGAAGATTATTCCTGAAACAACAGAATTTGCTTATGGCGGGGGTGGGGCTAACGCGGCAGTCTGCTTTGCCCATTTAGGAATTAAAGTCTCCACTCTTTTGAGTATAGGGGCAGAAGGAACCGGCAGCTTGTTAATCCACGATTTACAAACTGCCGGCGTTGATACGAGTTATATTATTCGCAACCGTGAATATCATACGGCTTTATCGCTAATCGTTGGTATCCCCAGTAGAGATCACACCATGTTTTTGTATCGTGGAGCCAATAATCATTTAGTCGTTCAAGACTGGCGCTCTATTAAAACTAAGTGGTTTTATCTCTCGTCACTAACAGGGGAATCAGCCGAAGTTATTCCTGAACTTTTTGCTTATGCCTCAGCTCACAATATATGTGTAGCTTGGAATCCTGGCAGTGAGCAACTTGAGGGTGGGTATCGTGACCTGAAAAGCTATTTGGACATTACAGATACTTTAATTTTAAACAGGGAAGAAGCGATGAGATTAATTTTAAGTAAGAACAATCGATTAAAAGTTCATGATCCCAAAAGCCTCTTAAAAGCACTGGGAACTATGACCAAGGGAATTATTTTGATAACTGATGGGAATAACGGGAGCTATGTTTATGATCAGACTAAGGTTTATTTTCAGCCAGCTTATAAGGCTAGTGTTATCGAAACAACGGGAGCAGGAGATGCTTATGGGGCGACTTTTGTCGCTGCTCGCTTTCTAGGTTGTAGTATTGATTTTACTATGAAAATAGCGGCTTATAATGCCGCTAGTGTTATTCAGAATGTTGGGGCTCAAAAAGGCTTGATGAATTTTGATGCGCTTCGTGCTAAAATTGAGGGTGAGGATAAATAAAAATGAAACTGAAAAAGTTTTTTAAAAACAAAAAAGCAACAGCGACAACCGTTGTAGCCCTATTAGTAGTAACCCTGGTTGGCGGAGGTGGTTATTACCTGTCTCAGAAAAAAGGCAAAGAAGACAACAATAAAAATAACCAGAGTAAAAATCAAGAAACCTCTCAAGATCAACAGGTTGGCGATAACTTAAAAGAAAAAGAAAATCAGCAGCAGAACCAAGCAGCAAAACAGAATAACAGTCAGCCACAGACTCAAGCTGTAACTCCCGCCATCTTGTCAGATATTTCTATCCAAGCGATGAAATTTGGTGATGAGACGATTTCTCTGAGTCTTTATGGCCCATCAGGCAATTACGACGTTGAAAAATGTAGTAATTTTCAGTCCCAGTGTTTATCTGGCTGGACCGTCAAGGTTTCTAATCAAAGTTATGCTGGGCACGGCGGTTTACCCGTCGACACAATGAGTGTTGCTGAAAGTAAATCTACTTATATTATTTATAAAATTATTGGCGGCAAGAGAGTATCGACTTCCAAGCCAATTACGGTTGACCGAGCTCAGGTAATTGATACTAAAACCTTTGTCGGGGGATAATGAATAAAAAATTAATAGTTGTTACTTTTATTTTCAGTAGTATTCTCATTACCGGGATAATTATTGGCATCTGGGCTTGGCAAGAGACTAGGTACAGAAGTGAGAGCCGAGAATTAGGGAAGAAGATTACTGAGGCTGAGGATAAAGTTAATAAAACCAGAAACGCTGAAGATGAGAAAGGTTATTCACCAAGCGATGTAGTCAGGAATTTTGTAACCGAAGTTAAAAATGATTCTGCTGAAAAAGCCAAACTCTATCTATCAAAGGACAAACAGGGCCTAGACATTAAAGCGAGTCTTGGTTTCGACAAAGAGTTGGACAAAATTACTGTTCAAGATATTAGTTATTCAATTGGAAATGATTCAGCAACGGTTAGATTACAAGGGTTTTGGCCGACCGAAGACAAGACTTTTGAGAAAAATTTTGTTTTGATCAAAGAAGATAATCTTTGGAAGATTAGCAAAATCAAGGGAGCGTAATGTTATCCCGTAATTTAAAGAGGAGAAAGAAACCAACCCTACCTAAAAGTAAGCGCAGAAAGGTAATTGTCAGTATTGCTTTGGTAGTAGCGTTGTTCTTTATTATCTTTGGTCTTTACACGATTGATAGCTATAAGTCTAGCAGTGGCAAAAAAGAGGAGGTTAAGATTGAAACGGGTGATCGTCCGCTAAAAAGAACGACAACTATTTTTGTTAATGCCGAGGGGGGCTTACGTTTGCGCAAGGAGAGAAGCGCGAAATCGACCAGACTAGCTCTTATTCCGAACAAAACTAAGCTAGAAGCAACTGAGGAATTGGATGGCTGGTATAAAGTCACCTATAACGGCAAAGAGGGATGGGTGGTCAAGGAATATACCACTACTCAGTCTCCGGCAGAAGATCCAGCGAAGAATTGGTCTGTCTATACCAATACTAGTCAGGGCTACAAAATTAAATATCCTCTGGGTTGGAAGTACCAAGACTATGGTCCGAATGAGGCGAGTAGATCACTTTCGTTAGTTGCTTTTAGTAATCAAGATTTACCGGTAACTCTGCCCCAGGGCAGTGAGTTTATTGCTCCGGTGACAGTTCAGGTAAGTGGAAAAACTATAGATGAAGCCAATAAAGATTATGCTGGAATTAGTGGAGTAACGGCGGATAAGCTGACAATAGCGGGCACTCAAGCAACAAAATATACCTATACTTCAGCTTCGTCAAATACTCAGATGACGGCAATTGTCTTTTCAGCTAGAGGAAAAACCTTTATATTAAATGAAGGTGGTGGTTACAACGAAGATTTATTAAAAATGGCTAATACGTTTAGTCTATAAGAGGAACAATGGTCGATACAATCAATCCAGCCTCCAATCAATCAGATGGTCAACCGTCTAGAGACGGTCAGCCTTTTTATAGTGGTTTCAGCCGCCCGGGTGAGATAAAAGTCAATTTGGCTAGAGAGCAAGAAGGTGTTCCGGTTTCAGAAAAGACTGAACCAGCCGAGGTGAAACAAAAGCCTACTAATGAAGTTGATAAACTTGAGTCAATTCAGCCAGAGCAAAAACCAGTTACTGGGGGTTTTGAGCCTGAATCAGCAAAACCGGAATTAGAGCCAGTCGAGAAGGAAGAAAAGCCAAAGCTAGCGGTCGAACAAAATCCTCCAGAACCTCAACCAGAACAAGAGAGGCCAAAAATAGCTGATTTACAAAGTAAGCCTCAACCTAAATACCAAACGACTTATGCTAGTCAAAAGCCGAAAGAGCCAATTGTTTGGCGTCACATCTTGGCTGTTTTGGGCGGAGGGATTGCTCTAACCATTATCGCTGGATTAATTGCCTTTTTTGTCACTGAGGCAATTAATAAAAGTAGAATTGAGAAGCAGAAAACGAAACTTAATGGTTTGAACGAAGAGCTTGATAGTTTGACAAAAACCCCAGCGCTATTGGAATTGCCCAAGGTGGAACCGCCTAAAAGCAGCGCTCCGGCTCCCGAGAGCCCGAAGGTAGAAACTCCGGAGAATGAACAGACAGCACCTTCACAGACTGCTCCAACCACACCAACTGTTCAGCCAGGCGGTGGTCAGGAAGCTCAAGGATAAAATTTTTAGGAGGGAATTTTGATTGGCAATGATTTTTTTCGGCCGAAGTCAATTGCTATTATCGGTGCTTCGGCTAAGCCGGAGAAGATCGGTTTTAGTTTAGTTAAAAATTTACTAGATGGCCGTTTCGGGGGGAAGGTCTATCCGGTTAACTTTAATGAACAGAATATTTTAGGACTCAAGTGTTATCCAAGTGTTTTAGCTATTCCGGATAGAGTCGAGTTGGCTATTATTGCTATTCCCGCCGCCTCGGTTGTTAATGTGATTAGTGAGTGTGGGCAAAAAAAAATCGGCTATGCTATTATTATCTCTTCTGGTTTTTCTGAGACAGGACCGGCAGGAAGGCTTCTACAAGAAGAGATTCAGCGAGTTGCTTGTCAGTGTAGGGTAAGAATTTTAGGTCCCAATTGTCTCGGTATGATTAGTCCGACGAACCGTCTGAATGCCTCTTTTTCTCTGAATATGCCGGAAAAGAAAAACATCGCTGTCATTTCCCAAAGCGGAGCGACTTGTACGGCTATTCTTGATTGGGCCAATAAAAAGGGAGTTGGTTTTTCTCACTTTGTCAGCATGGGCAATAAAATTGATTTGAATGAAAATGACTTCTTATCTTATTTTGCCGAAGACAAAAACACCTCGGTCGTCCTTGGTTATCTGGAATCTATTTCTGACGGGCCAAAACTTTTGGAACTAGCCAGAAAATTAACTCGGAAAAAACCTTTTATTTTGCTCAAGTCTGGCACGAGCCAGCCTGGCCAAAAAGCTGCTCGATCTCATACCGCGGCCATGGCTGCCGATGATTTGGTTTTAGAAGAAGCTTTTCAGGAAGCTGGTATTATTCGAGCCAGAACTCTTGAAGAAATGTTTGAGTGGAGCCTGATTTTTTCAGAGATAAAGCTACCAGCAAGCGGGCGGATAATGATTATTACTAATGCCGGTGGCCCGGCGGTCATGGCCACTGATGCCGTTGCCGAGAGTAGATATTTGAATTTTTTTGATTTAGATCGAAAACAAAAAGAGAATTTAACTAAAAATTTACCAGATAGAATAAATGTTACTAACCCCCTTGATTTACAAGGAGATGCGACAAGTGAGGATTTTCTGATTGCTCTAAAGGGCTTAAAGCAAGTGAGGGGAAAAGAGCCGGACCTGAAGCTAATATTACTAACTCCTCAGTCGAATACTGACATTGAGAAGATTGCTCGAGTACTGGTTGAAAATAAAGATAACAAAACAGTCGTCGTTTTTTTGGGCGGCCAGAGCTTTGATCAGGCCAACAGTATTTTAGCCGAAGCAAAAATACCCTCGTTTTTATACCCCGAAAGTGCAGTCCATGCTTTAAGCCAGTTATCAAAATATGCGAGGTACGCGAAGCAAGAAAAGCCAGCCGCTGACTATGTCAAAGGAATTGAAAAAGTAGCCGATAAGATTATGAAATTAGATCATCCGCCTAGTGATGCTGAGGTAGCGAAGCTCTTATCTGCTTATCGAATTCCGATGGCTGACTCAAAATTAACAACTAATGCTAATGAGGCAGTCAAGGCGGCTAGTGAAATTGGTTACCCAGTGGTCCTAAAAGTTACCTCACCAGATATTTTGCATAAAACTGAAGCAGGAGCAATCAAGTTGGGGATTGGAAACGAAGAGGAATTACGCTGCTCTTATCAGGAAATTCTAAAGAACGCTAAGAAACATTATCCTAGCGCTCAAATTTTAGGTATCACCATTTATAAAATGGTTCGGTCGAGTTTGGAGGTGGCTATTGGAGCCAAGCGTGACCCAATTTTTGGTCCCTTTGTTATGTTCAGCCTGGGTGGTATTTATATCGAGATTTTAAAAGATTTTCAGATTAGACTGGCCCCGGTCAGCACCGAAGAAGCACTTGAGATGATCAAGAGTATTAAATCTTTTGCTTTGCTAGCTGGTTACCGTGGCGGTGAAAAATTCGACCTTGAATCGGCGTCCAGGGCCATTTCTGGTCTGTCGAGACTGATGATTGATTTTCCGCAAATTTCAGAGGTTGATATCAATCCGATTCGCCTCGATAAAAAGAGTCAGGGTATCCTCGCTCTTGATGCTAAAGTGATATTCAATTCAAGTAAAAACTATTAAAATAAACAAGACGGAGGGGATTTGCCGAAAAAGTTGGAACTATTAACAGGAAATGAAGTAGTGGTCAAAGCAGCTCTTTTGGCTGGGGCTGATTTTTTTGCTGGTTACCCGATTACGCCCTCGACGGAAATTATGAGCGGCTGGGCGAAATTGGCAGCCCGAGATCCACGGTTGGAATTTTTGCAAACGGAGGATGAAACTTCCGCTGGTATGGCTGTGATCGGTGCTCTCCTAGCTGGCAAGAAGGCCTGGACGGTCACGGCTGGTGTTGGTCATGTTTTAATTCAAGACCCACTTGTTTTAGCGGAAACATTGCAGCTGCCTTTTGTTATGTATGTCGGACAGCGCGGTGGGCCATCCACTGGGACGGTTATTTATTCTCAGCAAGAGTTAAATTTAGCCCGATATGGTGGCAATAGTGAAGGTTTGCGAGTGGTTTATGCCCCGAGTAATATTCAGGAGCTTTTTGAAATTACTCAAAAAGCTTTCAATACGGCTTGGAGGTATCGTTTTCCGACTATTATTTTGGGTGATGGTTATCTGACGAAAACTTTAAGTCCGGTGGATACTGAAAAAGTTCTGCCTCGAGAAAAAGCCGAAGCTTACTTCTTGAACGGAGATATTAAAAATTGGCGAAATTGCTTCTCCCGCGAGGACGAATTAGCGGAGCACCTGAACAAATTATTTGCTAAATATGCTTCGGCTAGTCGCCAGATTGTTGAAGCGGAAAAATTTGTTACCACGGATGCTAAAGTGGTTATCTTTGCCTGGGGCACGGTTGGTTTTGCGGCTGAAACAGCGGTAGTAAATTTACGAAAAGTTGGAAAAAAGGTTGGCTTGTTTCGACCTATAACCATGCGACCCTTTGATGATAAAGGAGCTATTAAAGCAGTCAAAAAAGCCGAAAAGATTTTGATTGCCGAGTCCAGTGGTGGTCAATTTGGGCGAATTGTTCGTGAAATTCTCGCTCAGGCAACAGAAGCTGAATTTGTTCGTCTCTATAAGCCAGCCGAGGGCATTACGGCTGAAGAGATTGAGGAAAAGGTAAAGGAAGTTTATAAATGATTGAACCACGAAGGCCACAATCTGTTAACTCGAAATCAAAACCGAGTAATTTTTGTCCGGGCTGCGGTTACGGCGTTATTCTGAAAATCTTAGGTCAAGTAATTGATGAAATGGAAATTGCCCCGAGAACGGTCTTCAGTGTTGATATTGGCTGTAATTTATTAGCTTGGGATTACTACGAGTTAGATACTGTCCAAACTCATCATGGTCGAGTCACACCGCTAGCAGTTGGCTATAAAAGAGCTAATAAGGATGGCCTTATGATTGGTGTTGCCGGTGATGGTGGTCTTTATGCCATTGGTCTGCAAAGTTTTCTTCACGCTGCTCACCGTGATGATGCCGTAACCATTATCGGCGTCAACAATACTTTATATGCTATGACCGGTGGGCAATTAGGGCCAACAACTTTACCGCATCAGGTTACTGATTCTTCGCCTGAAGGTAAGTTTACCTATGATAAGCCAATACTTGGTCCAGAGTTAGCCCAAGGTGTTGCTAACCGAGAAGCTTACTTAGCCCGAGCCAGTCTTTTAAATATCTCTCAGATGAAACAAATGCTTAAAAAAGCCATTGAAAGGCAAATAGCCGGCCATTTTTCCTTTGTCGAAATTTTATCTTTCTGCCCGATAAACTGGAAAACAAATGCCCGAGAATCAATCGAGATGGTTGAGTTAATGGAAAAAACTTTTAAAGTCGGTGTTATTAATGAATAAAAAAAACATTTATAAAGTTATTATTGCCGGGGAGGGCGGTCAGGGAGTTCAAAGCATTGCTCATATATTAACTAATTCGGCTTTTGCGACCGGTTTGAATGTTGCTTTTATACCGAATTATGGCGTTGAACAAAGAGGCGGAATTTCTCTCGGTTTCATTCAGTTTGGCAAAGGCGTGATTGGCTTTCCCAAATTTGCCAAAGCCGACATTTTACTGGTGATGTGTGAACGAGCGATCGAGAGAACAAAACAATATATTGAGTCAGAAACTTTATATATCTATGATTCAGATCTGATTCACTCCTCAAAACTGGCTGATATTCGGACGCAAAAGCTACCAATTCCAGCTACCAGTACAGCTAATGAAAAACTGGAAACGAAAGTTTTTAATATGGTTTTGCTCGGAGCGATTTTAGCCGAGACCGGTTTAATCAAGAGGGAGATTGTGGAAACGGAATTAGAAAAATATTTTGCTGAGAAATACAAGGAAAAACCACAGTTAAGACATTTTAATAAAGAGGCGATTCAGTTTGGTGAAAAATTAGCCAAAGAAGCATACACAATTAACAGACAACAATCAGCAATAATCAAAAAGTCATTGCGAGGAGCGTAGCGACGTGGCAATCTCAGAGGGACAACATCAAACATAAAACGCAAAAAAACATGAGTATTACACCAAAAACATTTGAATATAAGGGTAAAACCTGGACCCAATTTCCGGATCAGTGCAAAAGCTGTTATCTCTGTCTTACTGTCTGTCCCCAAAAGTGCCTCTCTCTGGATACGAGTGTTCTGGGACATTACGGCCAACCAAGCGTTAAATGTGATATCAAAAAATGCATCCAGTGTAAAACATGCGAAACCATTTGCCCAGATATGGCCATCAGAGTCAAAAATTAGCAACCTAGAATGCTGACAAAAGATCCTTCAATAAGGGTTTTTTATATTTGACTAGTATTAACATATAACAATGTTTAATGCTATAATATACCTATGCAAATTATATCTTTGCATAGGTATACGGAGGGTAGAATCTGATGAAATCTCGTTATTTAACTATTGGAGAATCTGCTAAATATCTTAGTGTCTCCATAGATACAGTTAGACGTTGGGACAAGAGCGGTAAAATTAAATCACAAAGACTTGATGGTAAAAATCGTTATTTTGATGTTGCAGATTTAGATACACTTAAATTTGACGGCTACCTTTCCGCTAAAGAAGCAGCTGAAAAACTCAATATGTCTCCAACAACATTGCGCCGACTGGCCGACGATGGGACTATCAAATCAAACCGTGCAAAAAATAGTTATCGCCAATTTAAGGTTAAAGATATTGAGGCCTACTTATCAACCCAAGACCACTTAGTTGAAGAAGCTAAAGTTACTGAAGTTCATACTGGACAAGAAAATATTTCAGAGGTTGTCACTCCGGAAACCAAAGAACTTTTGTCAAACTCGCCAAAAGTTAGGTCGGTAGTGGCCGTTAATGCTAAGGAAATAAAAAAACTAGGCCGAAAATTTGGTCTTTTTTCCAAAATTCAAATAGCTCTCTTGTTAGGGATAACTTTAATTTTATTGGTTCTTGGCTTAGCGTTTGTTATCTCACCGGATAAAGCTTCGAAGTTTTTCGATTTCAAATCAAAGGCCCAAGCAATTAATTCTAGTAGCCAGGTTTTGGGAGCTGAAACTGAAAAAAAGAGCCCTATTTCTGAGATAACAGCAGCAGTATTTCAAGGACCGGCCGAGATTACCGTTAAATTATTACGGATTTTTAATATCAGTAAAGCAAACGATATCCTGCTACCGGGTGAAGAGGTTTATATTGGAATAAATCAGCTTAATAACTCACAACTAAATTTTACCAATCGGGGCCTACAACTTGCTCAAGGAGGAGTTGGGTTAACAGAAATTAATAAGTCTGTGGCCGGTGTTGGTCTGATTGGAGGCGAAGGGTCACCCATCTCTGTTAATACTGACAATATGACAATCGAGATAAAAGAAAATGCCTTAACGGTAAAAAATAATTCAATCAATAATCAAAGGATTGGGAACGATGCAGTTAGTTCGGAAAAAATAAAAGATGGTTCCATCACAACAGAAAAATTAGCTGACCAGGCAGTCACGGCCGAAAAAATAGCCAACAGAACAATTATATTTAGCAAATGGTCGAGAAACGGCTGTCTGAATAATCAGCTACCAAAATGGAACGAAAGTAGTTTAACCTGGGTTTGTGCCGATGATTTTGGGATTGTTTATGGTACAGATAATCAGGGGTTGGATCTAACAAATAATCAATTTGCCATTGTCCTTGACGGGACCACCATCACCAAATCAGCTTTAGGATTAAAGATAAATGATAATTATGACGATAATTTTGCTCTTATAACTGGTGCTTATGCTGACCCTGCTTGGATTACTTCTTTATCTGGCGCCAAAGTATCCGGAAACATTTCGGGTAATTCAGCCAATGTAAATGGAGTAGTTGGGATGGCAAATGGTGGAACTGGACTTTCCTTGGCAGGTGCCGCCGGCAATTTACTTCAATCAACCGGCGCAGGTTGGGCTAGCTGGACACCAAATTATTTAACCGGGAATCAAACAATTTTTATCACTGGAGACGCCACCGGTTCTGGGACGACCTCAATTGGATTAACCTTGGCGAACTCGGGAGTTACTTTGGGAACCTATAATAATGTCACTGTAAACACTAAAGGCATTATCACCGGTGCTTCAAATGTTGCTTATGCGCCGGAATCTGGTAGTGGTAATTATGTTCAACTTCAAGCTTCTACTCCGGGAACTGCTCAAACCGGTAATTTTAACATAAGCGGAACCGGGATAGTCTCAACCATTATCGGCAGCACGGCTGCTTCCGGAAATTTAACTTTATCTTCCACGTCTAACGCCACTAAAGGGAAAATTCTATTCGGCACCTCAGCCTATGATGAGGTTAATAATAGGCTGGGCATCGGGACGACGAGTCCAGCTGAAATCTTAGATGTTGCAGGAAATTTAAGAGTTCGTCATAGTTCAGATGCTAACTACAATATAGTTACTAGCATAGGAACTTTATCAAACACGGCTTCCTTTGAAATGTCGGCAGCTAGTGGTAGCTTCTATAATCTTGGTTTAGTTACAAATAATCAGACATGGAACGCAACAGGCGGAGGCATAATCTTTATGCCTAAGGAAGTAGAGAAGATGAGAATAGACCAAAATGGCAATGTCGGCATCGGGACGACGAGTCCGGGAGCAAAGCTATCAGTAATTGGTGAAGGAACTGGCACAGCGTTAATAGGTTCTGGTGGTTTTGGTGGAAATTACACAGCAATGAGTCTTAACGGAA